>ERZ791893.135-NODE-135-length-73167-cov-4.279407_pt1 | contig 73167 bp, 65 predicted proteins | sample MGYA00510154_ERZ791893 | MGnify/ENA primary metagenome ERZ791893 (study PRJEB30046, sample SAMN00792068) | human gut metagenome | study: EMG produced TPA metagenomics assembly of the A metagenome-wide association study of gut microbiota in type 2...
TTAAAAGGATGAAGAGAAGAGAGAGCAAACAAACCCAACTCAAACGCCGTTCACTAAAGCCCAACGGAAACCAAGTTTCCAGTATCCCACCGGGCTAGATATATTTTATCACCGCTGCTCATTGCCGCACACCGCTCCACGCCCCTACCGACCAGGCTAGTCTCCGACGGGGAATCTCCCTGCTCATTGCCGCACATCGCTCCACGCCCCTGCCACCAGGCTAGTCTCCGACGGCGAATTTCCTTGTTGCTACCAGAACAGCATATCCAGACTTGCTTCAACCAGTTTCTACCACCACTCACAGCGCGTCCCGTCCGTTCCCCTTTTCGCTCCTTACTCACTTGTCATGCCTTGTTACTTAGGCATTATAGCAGAACGCCTAACTCCGAAAAGGGGTGAAATGTACTCCGCAAATATTTTTTGATTTTTTACGCCTAAACATTTAATGGGGTGAGGTTTACGAGTAAAAAATAAAAAAATATTTTCTCCGCCCCTTTTCTCCGTTATCCGTCCTGCTTTTTATAATGCCGTAACAAAGCACATTGACAAGTGAATAAGAAGCTCAGAAAGGGGAACTACCAGATGACTTACAGCAAGTGGTTAAGAGAAACAGGTTCAGAAGCAAGTCCAGAAGCTTACATGCTCTGGAAGGAAGAGGAAGAAATCCTCGACCAAAAAGACGAAATCGACAATGAAGTCGATTCAGAAATCTACTGGTACTAAGAAAAATTTATCCCGTCCCGGAGGTAACGAGGACAGAAAGGAAATATATGAAAAACGCTACACTCAGACAGAAAAAAATAACACTGGAAATCATAGAATACATCGAGGACGAACTTGATTGGAAAATCGAAACTTGCGAATCGCAAATCAAAGATTTGAAGGACGAAATCGCCGCACACATGCAGATCGAAGAAATCGAGCGAGATACAGCCGCACTGGCTTGCGCAAGAGAAAGCCTTGCGTGCTCAGAAATAAGACTTGCTACAATCAATAAGATTCTGGACGCACTGGTAAAAATGGTGTAGGGCGAAAGCTTTACACCTTTTTAAATACTTTAAACCGCTAGAAGGAATTAAAAATGAGAAGCGAAAATTGTATCTAGCACATTTCCTACAAATAATGAAAGCTCCGGGATAATGAGTCCCGGGGCTGTTTTTTGTCCAGACGTTTGAAAATTTTATTTAGGATGGTAAGTTGGGGGATTGTTTGTTGTCGGATAACTATGGTTTGATTTATTATGAAGATACCTTGTATACCATTCCGACACCCCCAACCCCCTTGCCCGACTCCCAAGGGGGCTATTATTGTACTGGCAAGGGGCGGCATTATATTAATCCTAATTTGTCCAGACGTTTGGACATTTTTAAAACTGATAGTAGGTGATATGATTGTATGGGGTATCAACGGTTTTACAAGTCTGAATATCACCGATACTGCCAAGGAGAATTTCAAATTCTTCTTTTGAAAGAAACAAGGTCGTATGAGTGCCAGAACCGATATTTCTGGTAGACCAATAGCGTTTTTTGTTTTTGATGGAATCAAACATATCTTTTGTAATGTACTTTGCAATATAATGCGCAACACGGGTGGTACTTTCCACATAGGTTGCAGTGGTAAAGCCGAACGGGAAACCGTCAATGTTAAAGATCGGCATTCCGTTTTTTGTGTAATGCCCGGAAAATTTGAATTTCCAGAGGGACATGTCAATGTCACTGAATACGCCGTGAAGGTGATACCTGCCGGACTTATGCTTTTCTGGAACAACAAGGTATTTCGTGTTTGTTTTTGAGTTGTGTTTTAGAAAGAGGAAAAAGGCACTCATGCAGGAGACTACTTCATCATAATTGAGGGAATCAATCTTTTGTGGATCGAACGTGAAGGTGATGAACCAGTCCCATTTATTATCCCTCGCATAATTGTAAATCTTATTCTTTGTGCGATTAAAGGAGACATAAAAGGAACGGTACGGATTTATTTCTTGTTTGGGCTTCTTTTCCTTTACGTCAAAGGCGATAAAGGAATAAACTTCGTAAAGTTCATCATTGCGTTCGATTAAGATGGTATCCTTTTCTTTTTCATGTCCTGTGATGGGAACATCATAGTACACGACTTCCGTGGATTCAAGATACTCAGAAACTTTAACATTATACATTTTTTTTAAAGCCCTTTCTATTTTGTCCAGACGTTTGGACATTTTTTGATATTTGGAGAAACTGGCGATCGCCAGTTTCTGGCGGGAGAAAAATCTTTGATTTTTCCGAGTTAAGTGTTGCCATAGTCAAGTAGGCAACACGCCACTCACTGGCGGCGCGAGGAATCGTCCGGGACATTATGCATACAGGTTGCCGAGATCCGGCAGGTCGGACAGGAACTAAGGCATTTCGGTTTTGTAGTTCTGCATTCCTTATAGAACTTACAGTATTTCTGTCTGCATTGGTAGAATGCACACTGTTTTAACATTCTGGATGAACGCTCCTTTCTGGATAATGCGCGTACCATTCCGACACCCCCAACCCCCTTGCCCGTCTCCCAAGGGGGCTATGATGGTATTGGTTGACGGGAAGGGAAGTATTTGATAAAATCAATACAGAATGAGGAAATGGAAGGAAGTGATTGTATGTCAAAAAGATTGAAAAGCCTTGATGAATGCGGAAATGTATCAATCGCAGATAGCAAAAAAGTAGAACGCATTCTAAATGAAAAAGCAAGAAATTCTACTACATATAACCACAATAAAAAAGTACTTGATGAAATGAATAAATCGAATTTAGTTCAATTTAAAAAGAAGAACGCATTCATTTTAAAGGTAAAAGCAATTATTAAATTTGTGGTAATTGTAATAATATGTTTTTTTGTTTTGATGCTATTCAATCATTGAATCAATTTAAGAATTTGGATAAATAATAAATGATTCCATTTTTTGTTTTACCGTTACTATTGATATTGTCTTTTAACTGCTTAAATATCTTAACAAGCAACAAAACAAGCTTATAAATAGTAAACAAGCAACCAGACAAAACAAGAATATATGTAAAATAAAACACCGGGTCTCCCATTAAATAACGATAAAGTCCAACGGAATCGAGAATAGGCAAGCCATTCGTAATGCCAGATTTAGCAGAATCACCCAATTCGATTACATATCCGTTAATTTCAACTAAAGTGCTATAAAAATTTGTAAGCGCAGTTACAATATTTGCAAAGAATGTAAAAATAAAATCGAGAAATTTTCCGATGTTTTCAAGAATAGAGCCGTCATTAAAACCGTCCAAAGACGGAGGTGTAATTGCTTTTTCTAATAATAAATTAAACATAATATCATCTCCTAAATATGTAATTTATCAATTTTCCTGCGAATCGTCATAATAATTGTCATAAATATTACGAAATAAGCGCAGGAAAGAAGCAAAGTATATAAAGAAACACCGAATAATGGTAATTGTATGGTTTTCATGTATTCAATGCCTTTTAACATATCGTCTGGAATTAAAGCTGTACTGGCAGGAATATTAAAAACCAATACAATAAATCGCAAACAGTTCATGAAAAGAATAATCAAAAGAACGATTATAAGCAAATTAAGCATAAAAAGGTTTAAAAAGTTTTTAAAGCCAGAATCGTCATTTGTTTCTTCTCCATCAATATTATCATTTCCGGGAGGAGAAGGTATAATTTTCCCAATCTCCCCCGGAATAGCTTTAATAGACTCTACAACATTGTTAAAAAGCTCAGGCAATGTTGTTGCACCCAGACCGAGTAAATTGGAAAGAAATAAAGGCATATTTGCTATATTCGCTCCTATTCCTGCAAATAAATCTGATGATATAAAGCCTAGAACTAATTCATTAGGAAGATTTTCAATAATCCGGGTAATATTGGTTAATAAATCTTTAAAGCCAATCGAAGTAAAATTGCTTAAAAGGCTACCCCAATTCTTTGTAGATTGGGACTCGATATAATATAAGACCCTTGACAAATCAGAAGAAAGCGAGTCGAACAAATTATCGAAGTCCCATGAATTTAAAACACCTAAAACATCAGAAAAGTGACTAGGTAAATTTAAGCTATCAAATAAATCATCTAAATTTAATGCAGACGCAACATTGTTTCCGATATTTTTTGTAGCATCTATAATATTCGGAATACCTAATTTTAAGACAAGAGTATCTATTAAGGATATAGGGTTTTGCCAAGCATTTAAAACGCCAAGTGTTGACAGTATATTTTTTAAATACTCTAAAACACCAGATAGATTAGTAGATGAACCTGTACTAGAGCCAGAACCAGTACCAGTTCCAGTACCAGAGCCAGTACTACCACCTGCCGATGGACTATCATTATTATCAATGTTTATATTATTTTTGACGTTTGTATCTTTTGAATAATCTGGCGCAGAAGTAATTAAACCACCTGCAACGCAGAAAGAAAAGAATCCGTCCACAAGTCTCTTTTTTAAGTTATAATTATTATCATCATTATTATCATTAGGTGTCTTACCACCGTTAATGACAACGAATTTATCCATGATTTCTTTAGATTGTTCCGGTGCTTCCGCAGAAGTACCGTTCACATACTTTTTATAAAACGATGCAATAAATTCATTAAATTGAACGGAAGTTATAGAAATATTATATTTGTCTGCTAATGCACGCAATATATAAAAAAGCCTTGAATACTGTTTTACTGCTGAATATGCATCGGTTTGAGAACCGCTACCGGAACTTAAATCAATTATCTTTCCTGCCGCTTTATTAACGCCAGTTACCTGTGCATAGACGTTTTTATCTGATGAGAGAATGTTGTCGATAGTACCAGAAAAGCTAGTAGCGTCCATGATATCATCATGAGACACGACGCGCCCATTTAACGATCTATCAAGTAATAAAGCCGATTGTAATGTGAAATAGTTTTCCACATCAGTGCGATATGATTGGCTGTAAATAATTGTAAAAGGCAAGCAACGAGAAGCATCCGTACCATAATCATACATGCTAGAACCATGCTCTATTCCATCATAGGTAGTAGTGGAGGCAAGCTCATACATGCCCGTAGCATTACTAAGCATATATCTAGATTCTGCGTAGGGCATAGTTTCAAACTTGCTATCACTTGCTAATAAGGGATTATAACGATACAATTTAATATTATCACCAGCGGGATTCCAACATGCATAAGCGACTTTATCTTTTGTGTACCAAACATAACAATTTGTTTTATCATGCATATTAACACCTATAATGTAATAATATTTATAGCCATCAACAGCTTTCACATTAACATTTTTTGGGTTCAAATTACTTAAAAGATTGTTTTCCGATAATGCATATTCAAGCACCCGTTTATCATCTTCGGTCATTGAAATATTATATGTCGAGCCTGTTCTTGAGTTATTTAATTTATCTAAAAACACCTTTGCCATAGCAGGATAAACATAAATATAACTATATTTCCCGGAACTATCCAAGCCGCGATATTTTACATAACTAGAAGAATTAGCCAAATCTTTGATTTGTTTATACACACCCTCGCCAGGCGTATTTAAGGATAAAGCTGATGAAAACAAGCAAGCCAATATAAGAGTAATAGCGCCGACAGCTGGCGCTACTGCAACAGCAAGTTGTGGTTCAATTTCGTTATCATGATTTATTGGGGTGGAATTGCTGTTCGTAGCAATTTCTGGAATTTCTATTTCATCGCTTTCATGTTCAAAATAAGATGCAACCTGTTCTTCGGACAAGGATTCAAGTTCTAAAGACTGAATATCTTCAATGCGATTCGCACCAATACCAATGACAGATGGATCAAATTCTTTGCTATCATCTATAGAATATGATTCATCCCACACGGGACGATTTGTAATTTCATCATATGAAAAAATTTCATTATCGATATTGTCGGCATAAGATAAGAGTGGGGTCTGAACCAATAAAAGAACAGAAAGAAAAGCCGCAAGTGTGCGCTTTCCATATTTTTTATAAAATTTACGCATATTCATTAATATCCCTCCTGTTTTTGTCTAAACGTTTGGACATTTTCCGTTTCTTAAGGGAACGGCGCTTTTCTTTGCTAAAGCAAAAGAAAAGCGCCCGGTCTATCCGCAAAAGAAACAGAAGTTAAAGAGTGACAATAATTCCGTAATTGTTGCGGTAGAATTGTGAAAGTTTGTCTTTCCAGTTTTTCATGCTCCAATCAAAGTCAAGCGGTATGAACTGCGTATCATAATACACGTTTTCAAACAGCTTGCCATTGACTGGGACAGCATGGACAGAACTGGACATATCGGCAAGGTTTACAATTTTGTAATACAGGTTCTTTTCATTTTTAGAAACCATCACTACGAGCTGTGTCTGATTTCTTAAGCGGTTGTAGACCATTTCCGCTTCGATGGTGGTGTAAACGAAAAGACAATTCTGTTTTCCGATTGTATTGATAAAGATGGAGATTTCTTTTAATTTCTTAAAATCCTGTGCATCTAATCCATTATAGATCTCGTCAATGAACATGATTTTGGGCGTGAGGTCAAGAGGAAAATCATTTAAGGAATTAATGTAATGGAAATCGTCCCGGGGACTATAAATGTTTGTGTAAACAGGAACGTCATACACCTCATGCAGGAGTTTAACAAGCTTATAAGCAAAAAGCGTTTTGCCGGAACGCTGAGCACCAAGGCATCCAATGATTGTACCGGGCATTAGTTATTTCCCCCATTCTCATTTAATGTATTAACTTTGATTCCACGGACAAGTTCATTCTGCGTGTAAGCAGAAAGCAGGGCTTTTAAGTTCTGGCTACCGAAGAAATTAATGTTTTTATTATTTTGTAATTGTTTGTCGATATCCTCAAAAACGGTGCGCCATTCCTTTAAATCATACTTTTCGATGAAGTACATAAGCTGGAACTTGAGATGCATCTGTGTAGAATCCATATAGGGAATAATGCCGTAAATGGATTTTATGGGATCTCCCGTATCAACGGGAGCGGAAAAGCCGCTCATTAAAGATTGAAAATCTACCTGCATAATTTAACCTCCAATCCGAATAAACATGATGAATGTAAGGATGATGTTTAAAATCATAAGGTTTCTGGGAAGGGTGTCTTTCTTAAAGAAGTTTCCGAACATAATGGTCGAGAGTTTCCGCTTATCCTGCACAAAGTTAAAATCGGACGAGGTTAGAAACACTACACGGTCTCCACCGATCTGTTTAAACTCGTCCTCATCCATAAGACCGTTCATAGAGCGGTTAAGAAGAGAGAGAGATTTCGCTGTGTAAACTTTAGTTTCCGTAATTGCATAATACATTTTTATTTTCTTCCTTTCTTATTTAAGATGAGCAGATATCCGCAACATGGAGCATCTCCAAGATTGTATAGATACCGAGCATCAGACCAAACACATAGTCATATGGAAAAGCGGTCATTGTTTCACGCCCCTTCCGTCATTGATGGATTTATAGACACGTACAAGTCTTGAGACAATAAAGCCACCGATGTTAAGAAACGAACACACGATGACAAAGTATGTAAAATACTGTAAGACTTCCATTTTTTTTAATCACTCCTTTTTTAAGGTATGAAACAGGATAAGGAACGCACAACACGCGATGATGATCGCACATACAAGAATGTTGTCAAGACGATTGATAACCGTTTCTCTATATTCTGCATTGGAGTCAGTAGCAATGGTATATGCATCAATAACCATTTCCCCATCCGTTTCCGGCACTCCATAGAGTGCGATCTCTGCGTCCGTTCCGTCCGGGAGATCGCCGGAATCCGCGGAAGATTCCGCGGATGTTTCTCTTGCATTTTCCTCTGATTCATTCGAATCTTCGTTAGATGCAGAAAGTTCTTTTTTAATTGCATCGAGAAGTTCCTTTACGGCTGAATCTGGGAGAGTAGAAGCATTTTCAAAAGTTTCTGAAGGGGATGCATCAGAAGCCGCCGGAGTCTGTACCTCAGATACCGGAGTCTCCGCAACGCTCGCCGCAGTTTCTGGCTGAGTTTCGCTTTCTGTCTCCTGCGGCGTTTCTGCCGCCGATTCTTCTTGTACCTCTGCCGTTTCCACCGGAATGATGTTTTCATCTTCATTCACTGGCTACACCTCGCTTTCTTATCGAAATCGAATTTATATCGAATTTGCTTGTTTCTGGTTTTACATTTTGTCCAGACGTTTGGACATTTTTCTGCCGCCAGATATTCTGGCAAGCGTTGTTGACGGAACGTAGGAAATAATACGCCGAAGGCTACCATGACGAATGGCTGCACTGCCTTGTTTGGCACGTTGGGTGAACAAGGCGGGGGAGGGTATCTCTGCCGGGACAAAGCCGCCGCCGTGTGGGGCTTGTAGCAGGCTCAGAAAAAGATCCGGGGAATTGACAGCCGGAACGGGAAAAGCCGCTAGAGGGGCTTCTGTGCGGTCGCAGGGGCATGAGAAAGGGGGACGGGGAAACCCCGTCCCCCTTTGGGAAACTGCATCCTGTCCGGATGATGGCATTTCATCTGGTTTCCGAAGATCGGAGAGATCCTAGCGGAAAGCCGCTTTAAGGGAATTGATGATAAGGAAACCAATTCCGAGTCCGGCGGTGATGTAAACAACCGGCATGAGTGCTTCGATGATGATGTTTGCAAATGTGAACATCTGCTTAATATCAAAGTTAATAGCAATGCCAGCCGCGGACGCATCACCTTCTGTCGCAAATGCAGGCATAGCGCAGGCGGTCGTGATTACTGCGGTCGTGATTCCGGTTTTTGCTGTCATGGAGAGAGCGGAAACCTTTTTACAGATCTTTTCCTTGATCTTAGTCATATGGCTACTTCCTTTCTGCCCGGGTATTCCCGGACTTGTATTTTTTATTTCATCCACCAACCCGGAAAACCGGGAAGGTAGGAGAAATCAATGGGACTATTTGAGATATCGGAAAATCCCTTCGAGGTTTCCAATCACTTTTTGCAGATCTTTTTTCCGAGATCGTAGCAACAGTAGATAAAGGAAAAAAGGATCATGATTAAAAGAATAAGGCTCATATGCATTTCCTTTCTTTTCGTTTGAGTTCTGCGATTTTGTCCAGACGTTTGGACAAAATCAATCGTCAATGTGAAAAATCATGCGGTAACACTCGTCTAAGACTGCATAGAGCAGAAGCGCACCGCCCAACAATAAAAGGCATAACGCGAAAAACATGTTAACTCCTTTTCTAGGGTTGCCCCGGCGGGAAAAATGCAAAAACCGCCGGGGGATATGTCAAAGCCCGGATTCCGGGCGAGTGACTTATTTTGACGGGACATTGCCCGGTTTGGAAAAGTCTTTTCCTTCTGCGGTGAGATAGCGCTTGACATCCACGATACGGAAGTCGGTACGATCTCCATATTCCGCGAAGGAACAGCCGAAAACGGCGCGGTCTCCACGTCTTACGCTGTCGTAAACGATCTGAGGACAACGGATCGTTGCCACGTCACACCCGTCATTCTGTGCCACATTGAGACGGTAAGACTTCATGGTCTGCCCCTCGTTATTCTTCCAGTCGCGCGGCTCAGGTTTTCCGATTACTTCTACAGTTAAGTCGATAAATAACATATTCATTTCTCCTTTTCATTTCATGCCCCCGGTAAAGGGGAGTTATTGTATGTAATTAGTGCATTTTTACGAAATTCTGGTTATACTGCGGATTCATCCGGGTATATGATATTAATTTCTATCTGGTAATTTTTGCCGTCCTTTTCCCGGCGCTCCGAAGAAAGATATGTTTCGCATACACGCTTTGTAGCTTCGGTGACGGCTTCATCCCAAGTCATGCCCTTCGCCATGTTGATTCTGACAACGGGAATAATTGTGTCTCTGAGGTTCGGCTTTGTCTTTTTGGACTCAGTTTTATTTTCTTCATCCTCGCCGCCGTCCTCATCATCTGCGGACTGCTTGACGGCGTTCATCTCTTTTTCGAGTTTCTTGATTTCCTTTACACTTGTTTTAGGGTCGATCTTTACGATCTCGTCATCGTTCATATGGAGCATTGCCACAAGTTGAGAACTGCTGAACTTAAGGTATTCCTTTTTAAGGAGGTTTGTCGGATTCTGGTTATCATCCCGGACACAGTATTTCAGTGCTACGTTGATAAAGTTGTATGCAGATGAGCGGGAAAATCCATACTGGACTTTCACAAAATCATCGAAGGTTTTAAAACCCAGTTCCTTATAGTATTTGTTGGAATTGATCGCGTTTAACTCAAAGCCGATCTTTACAAAGTTCCGGGCGAGATCCTTAACAAGAGAGTCGAGCTTCTTGACATGTTCCGTGGCTTCTTTTGAAAGCACGTCCGCGGATTCCTGCGGCACATCTGGAAGATTCATAGCCGGGGAAACCGGTGTTTCCGCGCTTGTTGCGATTGTATTTTCTGCATTTGTTGTCATATCGGTGTCCCCTTTCCTATTCCATTATTTCCTCGTCAAAAAACTTTTCCGAGAGGGCTTTAAAATTGATTGCAGATAACATGGTCTTTCTGAGGTCGCAAATCAATGGGTGATCCGGCATGTTGCGGATCATCAAAACAATGATGCTTGAGAGCAACGTGGAGTTTGCCGCGAGGAACTCGTCTTTTGTATGTCCATGGTTTGCGCACTCCGCAAAATTTTCTTTACTGAAAATTTCCCAACAAGTGGTGTACAAAGTAGCATCTTTTTTTATGTAGTCCCATACAAGGTCTGTGAACTTGTCATTGGTACAGTTGGAACAGTTAAACTGAAATTCAACGGATTTTCTTTTTTCGTTCATGCATTTTTTTCTCCTTCCATTTTTGTCTAAACGTTTGGACATTTTGAGCGGCTTCTAAAGGCCGTCCGGGTGGTTCTTTTCGAACACCTGTTTTATACTACTAATTATAGAACTTTCAACTTTACACACAAAAGAATAAAAAGGTTGCGCATCATGGAATAAAATAGTATAATTATAGATAACTGGTTGCGTATTGTGCAAAAAATCAGAATAACTCGAATATGCAAGTTCGAGGGCCGCTTTTAGAAAAAATGAAAAAAGCAGTGCGGACAACAGCCGGTAATCATGTACAGGAAAGGTGATATGGAGATGGGAAAACAGACAGCTTGGGAAGAAATTGATAAGAAATCCAGCGAGATCTTTACCGCCAGCGACGAGATCTGGGGCTGCGCGGAGACTGCCTTTACGGAAGACAAGTCGATGAAGATCCTCTGCGATGTTCTGAAAGCAGAAGGTTTTACAGTTGAGACAGGTCTTGCGGATGTAAAGACGGCATTTAAGGGCACGTTTGGTTCCGGAAAACCTGTGATCGGTATCTTAGGCGAGTTCGATGCCCTGTCCGGACTGGATCAGGAAGCGGGAGCTACCGAGAAGATCGTTGTGCATGATGGCGCCAGCGGACACGGCTGCGGACATAACATGCTCGGCACAGCGTCCCTCTCCGCGGCGATCGGAATCAAAAAATATCTGGAAGAAAGCGGAAAACCGGGAACCGTGATCTATTTTGGCTGCCCGGGTGAGGAAGGCGGATCCGGAAAGGCATTTATGGCGAAAGGCGGAGTGTTCGCAAACCTTGATGCCGCGATCACATGGCATCCGGGAGATTTAACGCAGGCCGACACGGGAAGCTCCCTCGCAAACTATCAGGTAGCGTATAAATTCTATGGAAAGAGCGCCCACGCAGGCGGCGCACCGCATCTTGGACGAAGCGCTCTTGATGCGCTGGAGCTTATGAACATGGGTGTACAGTTCTTAAGAGAGCATGTGGTTCCGGAGGCGAGAATCCACTACGCGATCACAAACACCGGCGGATACTCCCCGAACGTTGTACAGCCGTACGCGGAGGTTCTGTATCTGATCCGTGCCCCGAAGAACAGTCAGGTGGAGGAGATCTATCAGCGTGTCAACAAGATCGCTGAGGGCGCTGCCCATATGACAGAGACCCGCGTGGAGATCGATTTCGTAAAAGGCTGCTCGAACCTCATGAGCAACAAAGTGATCGCAAAGGAACTCTGGGATAACCTTGTGGAGCTTGGCGCTCCGGAGTACACGGAAGAGGAGATGAAGTTTGCCAAAGCCATCAGCGAGGGCGTTGGCGACAGCCGTTTTGAGTCCTTAGAGAAGATCGCGAAGAGCTGCAAGGACAAAGCAGCTAAGGCGGAAGTCCTTTCCCATAAGGGCGAGAGCATGTACCGCTTTGTCGCTCCGTTCAACCCGGACGGAATCATGTCCTTCGGTTCCACGGACGTCGGTGATGTGAGCTGGAACTGCCCGACTGCCCAGGCCTACGTTGCTACATGGGCGGCTGGAACACCGGGCCACTCCTGGCAGGTTGTTTCCCAGGGCAAGAGCGGACTGGCACACAAGGGACTGATCTACGCGGCGAAGGCAATGGCAGGCGCAGCGATCGATATGTATGAGGATCCGGAGATCATCGCGAAGGCGAAAGCGGAGATGGAGGAGGAGCTGGATGGCGACACCTATCACTGCCCGATCCCGGACGGCTGCAAGCCGAGAGCGCTTGGAATGAAGATGTAAAAAATTGATGGATGCGATTGAGCGTGAATAGATCTTTCCGGCGAACGTGAAAGGAATGACGCATTGTAATCGTACATAAAAAGTGGGGAGAAGTTCCGTAAAATGGAACTTCTCCCCGCTTTTTATTTCAAGGAAGATCCTGATCAGATCCGTTTCAGCTCATACTGTCTCGTGCCGAGACCGATCTTTTCCGCCTGATCGAGAGTCGCCTGCCATTCGATATTCGGATTGGAATCCTTGAAGTGATCGTGGTGGCAGTGCCATCCCGGCTGGGAGAGATGTTCCCCGAGCTGGCTATTGGCGATTGGCGCTGCTTTCAGACAGGCATCTGCGCAGGCCTGGTCCAGAGCGACCGGATCGAAGCTTGCGAACATTCCGATATCCGGAAGGATCGGGGCATCATTTTCACCGTGGCAGTCACAGTTCGGGCTGATATCCTGCACAAGGGAAATATGGAAGCACGGGCGGTCATAACAGACAGCCTGCGCGTACTCTGCCATCTTGCGGTCTAAAAGCTCGTTGGCATTGTAGTTCGGGTTGTAGATAGCATCAAAGCTGCAGGCACCGATACAGCGGCCGCAACCTTTGCACTTGTCATAATCAATGACGGCTTTCTTATTTACATATGTAATAGCATCACTTCCGCATTCTTTCGCGCAGCGTCTGCAGCCGCGGCAGAGCTTCTCGCGGACAGCCGGCTTTCCGCTTGCGTGCTGCTGCATTTTTCCGGCACGGCTTCCGCAGCCCATACCGATGTTTTTGATGGCACCGCCGAAACCGGTGGACTCATGACCTTTGAAATGGGTCAGGCTGATAAAGACGTCGGCGTCCATAACCGCGTGTCCGATGAGGGCCGTCTTGCAGTACTCTCCGTTTACGACCGGAACTTCCACTTCGTCGGTTCCTCGAAGACCGTCACCGATGATGATCTGACAGCCGGTGGAAATCGGGTTGAAGCCATTGAGGTTTGCACAGTCTAAGTGATCCAGAGCATTTTTTCTGCTACCCGGATACAAGGTGTTGCAGTCGGTCAGAAACGGCATGCCGCCCTGTTCCTTACAGAGATCCGCAACGGCTTTCGCGTAGTTCGGACGAAGGAAGGCGAGGTTTCCAAGCTCACCGAAATGCATTTTGATCGCGACGAATTTTCCGTCCATGTCAATGTTTTTGATTCCTGCAGCAACGCAGAGCTTTTTCAGCTTGTCCAACTGGCTGGTTCCAACCGAACACCGGAAATCTGTAAAATAAACCGTTGATTTTTCCATGCTTACAAAGTCCTCCTTTAATAAATGATTCGTAACTATTCAGTACCTTCATAGTTACGTGCAAAAATCCATTCCAGATCAGCTTCGCTGATGGGATTTTTGCCTTCCAGCCTATGTTTTCTTACGGTCAGCGCAGCAAGTGCGCAGACCTACTGAACAGTTACAATGATTCCTAATAAAAGTATCCCCGCAAGTCCCGAATTAGTCAAGGATAAATTTTGCAGTTTTTTTTCAAAGATAACTTTTGCAGAATTTTTTGTCTTGTGGTATAGTAAACGGGAATCGGTGTGTGCCGATACATACCAGAAACAAAAAAGGAAGCTGTGAAGAACAGTTATAAAAGGTGATTGTATGAACATAAGAAAACTGGCAAGACCAGCGGCAGCGCTTTTAGCTGCCGCATCTCTGATGGCGGGGATCCCCGGACTTCGGATGGAAGCGCAGGCGGCATTTCCGGAATACTTAAAATCCGTGACCTACTTCGGCGATGCCTGGCCGATCAACTACTGGGGCACAGAAGATGATAACATGGGGACAAATTTTGCCCGCATCAAGGCGGATGGTTTCAACAGTATCATTCTCGTGATCCCGTGGAGAGAGTTTCAGCCGGGGGATATGGGGAATATGTATAACGAGGCCGCTTTCGCCAAGCTCGATCAGGTCATGAAGTGCGCGGATGACCACGGACTTATGGTGACGCTGCGGATCGGTTACTGCTGGGATTACAGCGGTGACGCGTCCCTTCCGGAGCGATATGCCGGTGTGGTGCGAGACGGAAGCAATGACAGGAAGCTGTGGCTGGATTACTGTAAGACGATCTATGACCGGGTATCCGACTACGGGAACTTTCAGGGCGGATTTATTACCTGGGAGGACTTCTGGGATTATACGTCAAACATGGACCGGGATCTCACAAGAGCCCTCAGTATCCGTCTGGCATCCAGATGCGGATATCAGGATTACCTGAAGGCCCACTACTCCCTTGCGGAGGTCGGCGCGGTCTACGGAAAGACATTCCAGGATTATTCCGAGATCTGGATCCCGGAGAGAAAACGTCCGGAGGCGAAGCTGTTTTTTGAATTCTATGACAGCTTTTTAAATAAGCTCCTCTCCGAGAGTCAGGAAGTGTTCCCAGGACTATCCATGGAGGTCCGGTCCGACGGGGATCCGATCTACCAGCTGGACGGAAGCTATACCTACTATTCCCACTCCGCCACGTATCCGTGTGCCGATGCAGAGTACTCCGCTCTTATGTACAGCGTGTCCCTCGGACAGCAGAACGTAGGAGACCATATTTCCGCGGAAACAGCGCTGGCATCCATGCAGAACAGCATGAACGGTCTGGTGGAAAAGAGCGGAAAGAAGTATTTTATGGAGCAGTTCCTCTATGCGGATTCCACAGAGGCATTCTCCTACAATACCCAGATCGAGGAGTCTCAGGTGGCGGACTTTGTGAAGAATACCGCTCCGATCTTAAAGGATACTACCTGCGGCTACGGTCTCTGGGTATACCGGAATTATGTAAATGATTGTGTATACAATGGCCAGTTCGCTCTGGGACTCACGGGGTGGGATACTACCGGAAATGTTGAGAAAACGGAACATGACGGGTCGAAGGCAGTCACCCTGTCAAAAGACAGTGTGCTCAGCCAGAATGTCCATGGGCGTCTTGGAAAAAGGGACAAGATCTATGTAAAATTCTGGGCGGCACCGAAGAACGGTGCAGCGAAGGTCACCTTCCAGATCGGTGACGCTAAAAAGTCGGTCCAGGTGACGGAAGCGGGAAATTATGAGTGTTCTATCCCGTGGCAGGAAAACTACAATCTCTCGATCACGACAGACCGAAGCGTGACACTGGACAATATTAAAATGTATTCCCACGAGCAGTACGGCAGGATCTATGACACAGACGGCAACGAGCAGGATCTCGCGGCGGCGTTCCGGGAGTTAAATGCGGCACTGGATCAGACACAGACTTTGGAGCCTGTTCCGGCAGCCGATTCCAGTAAATAAAATTTCTGTAAAAAAAACATAAAGAAATTTGAAATTCCTACTTGCGGAATTGCTCAGACTACGATATAATCTCCGGGATAGTTTGACAGGGATCGAGAAAAACCTGTCAGTGTCCCGGAGATTTTTATGCGGGCAATGAGTCTAAGCCTGTGTCTGCATATCAGGAATGTTTTGGAGAGCCGCCCCAAAGCTTATGTTTCCGGGTGTGTTGCGCGGTTAAAAAAAGGAGGCTTACATGGAGAAAAAGAAAAGTTCACTCGCTGTCAGAATGAGTATTTCCCTCGTCTGCGGTCTGGTAGCAGGTCTTCTGTTAATGTTCTTAAGAGAAAACCTCAACAGCACAGGCAAGGAAGCCGTATGGGCAACGATCAACAGCATCCTGTTCCAGGACATCACAGCGGCAGGCGCTGAAAAGGCACTCGGTATCTTCTATATTATCGGTCAGTTATTTATCCGTTCTTTACAGCTTGTCATCGTACCGATGGTATTCACATCCATCACACTTGCGATCGGACAGATTTCCGATACAAGAACTCTCGGCAGAATTTCCGTAAAAACGATCGCAGGTTTCCTGATCTGCTCTTTCTTCGCATTACTTATGGCGTGCGTAGTCGGAATCATGATCTACAATGCCGGTGTGTTCAATATTCAGGTGGAGGGTCTTGAAGGTTCTGCCGGATCTACCGGTTCCAACCCGTTAAATGTGATCCTTAACATTGTTCCGTCCAATATCACAGCGGTATTCAGTACAAACACTTCCGTTCTCGCGATCGTGTTCTTAGCGGTTTCCCTCGGTCTCTGCATGAAGGCAGTCGGCGACGAGAAGAGCGCAACATTAAAGAAGCTCATCACAGAAGTAAACGATATCGTTGTTGTATTCTTAAACTACGTTGTTACAAAGTTCGGTCCGTTCGCGATCTTCGTTCTCCTTGCAAGAACATTCGCGACATACGGAATCAACCACTTAAAACCGGCTCTGGCATACGTTGTCGTAACCGTTATCCTGCTTCTCTTATTCCTCTTCGTAGGATACCCGATCTTTGTAGCAGTTACAACAAAGCAGAATCCGGTGAAGTTTGCAAAGAAGATCTTCCGTGTAGCAGTATTCGGATTCTCCACTTCCTCCAGTGCGGCTGCTCTTCCGCTTAACGTGAAGACAACTACAGAGGAGCTCGGTGTTGATGAGAAGATCGCTTCCTTCGTACTTCCGCTCGGCATGACCATCAACATGAATGGTACCGCGATCATGCAGGTCGTTGCGACTCTGTTCATCGCAGGCTGCGCAGGATACGATGTAACCCTGTCCCAGCTCATCGTGATCGCTCTCTTAGCCCTGATCGCATCCGCCGGTACACCGGCAGCTCCGGGCGCAGGCGCGATCATCCTGTTCACAATCCTTTCTGGCCTTGGCTACATCAACGACGGCGCGCTTTTAGCCTACAGCCTGATCCTTGCGATCAACCGCCCGATCGAGATGTTAGTAACGGCGCTTAACGTTGTCGGTGACTCCGCAACCGCGATCTACGTTGCGAAATCCGAGGGAATGTTAAACGAGGATATCTACAATTCATAAGGAAAATACCGGCCTGGTTTACGGTCGGTGTGCAAAGCTCCGGAAGACCTGAGGGAAGAAGCCCAGGTCTTCCGGAGTTTTTTTATGTAACAGGAAATCCCGGGGAATTCCAAAGATGTGCACTCACGCGAAGATGTAGATTGTCGCAAGCGACCGCACTTCACATTTTCTGAACAAATAAACAGAAAAATATGATATGATAAAAACATGTGAAAGAGGCAGACAAGAACATCCAGTCTGCGGGGACAGGGGGAGCTTTATGACAGGAACCATGTTTTTCAACATGCTTTTAAATATCGGACTGCTGGTGCTTCTGGCAACGCTGCTCACCAATATGGCATCGGTGCGGAAGCTGTTCCGGGGAGAGAATAGCACGATCGCCCAGAAGATGGCGCTGGCAGTGATCTTCGGCGCCATCAGCATCGTGTCGACCTACACAGGGACAAAGACCGGCGGGGCCATCGTCAATACCCGCGTCATCGGCGTCCTGACCGCGGGGATCATGGGAGGACCGTTTGTCGGAATGATGACGGCACTCATCGCCGGAGCCCACCGGTTCCTGTTTGATATCGGCGGCTTTACAGCAGCCTCCTGCGCGGTCTCAACGCTGGTGGAAGGCGTGCTGGGAAGTCTGGTCTATAAAAAGTACAAGACAGGAGAGATGGACAGCGTCGATCTGTTTTTCCTGACTGCAGAGGCGGAGATCCTGCAGATGGTGATCATTCTGATGATCTCGAAGCCTCTCGGCGCGGCCATGGAGCTTGTGGGAAAGATTGCCGTCCCGATGATTGTCATGAATTCTGTGGGAATGGTGCTCTTTTTCAAGACCTTTGATATGGTGTATATGCGCGAGGACAGTCTGTTTGCGGAGCGGATGCGTCTTTCCATGGGAATCGCGGACAAGAGTCTCGTCTATCTGAGAAAAGGTTTCGGAAAGCGGGAAAATATGGAAGCTGTGACCGATATCATTTTTGGTGAGATCCCATGTCAGGCGGTGATCATAACGGATGAAAAGGAAGTTCTGGCGGTGAGCTCCCTGATCGATGACAGCCGTTTCCGCCGGGAAAAGTTTCTGGAACATCTGACAGGACCGGCAAAAGGAATGAAAGCAGAATGTATCTGGGAGGAAGATCTCGATGAGGAGATACGGCCGCTGTTTCACTCCCTCGTGACGGTGACAGTTCCGGTCATGACCGGAGATGAGAAGATCGGAAGTCTGTCCATTGTCGTGAAAAAGAGACGCCGTGTGGAACGGAGCATCGGGGATTTTCTGGAGGAACTTGCGAAGATGTTTTCCACACAGTTAGGAGTCTACAATGTTGAATATCAGAAGAAATTGCGGAAAAAAGCGGAGTTTAAGGCGCTGCAGTCCCAGGTAAACCCGCATTTTCTCTACAACGCGCTGAATACGATCTCATGCATCTGTGATGAGGACGCGGGAAAGGCCAGTGACCTGATCTTAACATTAGCGTCCTACTACCGTCAGACTCTGGAGAATGACCAGTACATGCTGGATATCGATACGGAGATCAATCATGTCCGGACGTATCTGGAGATCGAGGAGGCGAGATTTGAGGAAAAGCTCCGGGTGGAGATCAACGTGGAAGACGGTCTCTCCTGTCAGGTTCCGTCCTTTATCCTGCAGCCCATCGTGGAGAACGCTGTCCGGTATGGAAACAGCGCGGACGGGGTGCGCAGAGTAGAGATCTCGGCAAAACGGATGCAGAGCGGGACCGGGGAGGAGCTGGTGCGGATCGGGGTCAGGGACCATGGAAAAGGTTTTGAACCGGAAGAGGCAGAGAGGATCCTGACCGGAAACAAGACCGGCAGTGTGGGATTAAAAAATGTGAATGAACGTTTGAAGAGTACATACGGAAAGCGTTATGGGCTGGAGATCCGGAATACGGATGACGGGGCGGAGGTTTCGTTCTGTATTCCGTATCAGGCAGAGAGCTGACAGGAAAATACTGTGACCGGACGTAACTATTCAGTACCTTCATAGTTACGTGCAAAAATCCATTCCAGATCAGCTTCGCTGATGGGATTTTTGCCTTCCAGCCTATGTTTTCTTACGGTCAGCGCAGCAAGTGCGCAGACCTACTGAACAGTTACGACCGGACTATTTTATACATTGGGGAAACTATGAGAGACAGGGGGAGATGTTTTGAAGATCGCAGTGATCGATGATGAGAGACCGGCAAGAAAAATGCTGATCCGCAGGGTGAAGGAAGTGCGTCCGGACTGTGAGATCACGGAAGCAGAGAGCGGATCGGACGCCTTAAAGATGTTTAATGAGGCAGATTCGTTTGATCTGATCTTTGTGGATATGGACCTCGGGGACATGGAGGGGACGACGCTGGCGGCCACGGCAAAAAGACTGTTTCCCGGGGCGAAGATCGTCTTTGCCACCGCCTATTCCCAGTATGCCGCGAAAGCGTACGAGATGGAGATCGATGATTATATTTTAAAACCGTTCGATCCGGAGCGGGTGCACCATGTTGTGAAAAAATGCATTGGGGAAGGAAAACTTGATCCTGCGTGGCAAATGGAGGAGCAGGAGGGAAAAACGGAACCGGCAGCAGCAGAAAAACAGGGAACAGAGCAGGAAAACGCAGGTGTGGAAGAGAGGCGCGAAGCAGCGGTATTCGGCAAGATCCCTGTGACGGCCAGCCGCGGAATCCTGTTTCTGGAGATCGCCCAGATCGTGTATGCGGAGACCGACGGACACGGATGTGTGGTCCACACCACATCGAGATCCTATGAGGTCAACCAGCTTTTGGGAGAACTTGAGAAAAAGCTGGCGGACTTCGGATTCTTCCGGATCCATAAGAGTTATCTCATAAATCTGTCATTTATTTCGGAACTTTTTGCAGGCAGCGGAAACGGACTTTCCGTACATATGAAGGGGTATGAGAGCCGGGAACTCCCGGTGGGAAGAGAAAAACTGAAAACATTAAAACAGCTGCTGAAGATCAGCTGACAGAAAGAGAAGCTGCGGCACTCCGTTCATGGGGAAAGGAGTGCCGTTTGTGCAGATAACCATGCTGTTCATGCAGGCCATCTTTAAATATTGTGCAAAATATACTATAATATATTTGCTTAAAGAAAAAGAACTAAGCATAATGTATATTCAAGGAGGGATTTGTATGATTAGTTTTCTCGTCTGTCTGGCACTTTTAATCGGAGGTTACTTTGTCTACGGCAACCTCGTAAATAACATTTTCAGTCCGGATGACAGAGAGACACCGGCAGTCAGAATCAACGATGGTGTCGACTACGTAGTCATGCCCCAATGGAAACTCTTTCTGATCCAGCTTCTGAATATCGCTGGTCTGGGCCCGATCTTCGGAGCCATGCAGGGTGCATTGTGGGGACCGATCGTATTTCTGTGGATCACCTTCGGTACGATCTTTGCCGGCGGTGTTCATGACTTCTTCTCCGGCATGATGTCCGAGAGAAATGATGGTGCTTCGATCTCAGAGGTATGCGGAATCTACCTCGGCAGCCTGATGCAGAACGTGATGCGTGTATTCAGTGTTGTACTTCTTGTCATGGTCGGTACTGTTTTCGCAGTTGGTCCGGCCGGTCTGATCGTAACCCTGTTCAGCAACGGCGGAGCACAGGGCCTTGTCGTAAACAAAGAGATGTGGCTCTGGATCATTCTGGCTTACTACTTTATCGCAACCTTTATTTCTATCGACAAGATCATCGGTAAGATCTATCCGATCTTTGGTATCTGCCTGATTATCATGGCACTCGGTGTTGCTTTTGGTATCTTCACAAAACCGGAATATGTGATCCCGGAGATCTGGAGCAATTTCAGAAACATGCATCCGAGCGGAACACCGGTATGGAGCTTCATGTTCATCACCGTTGCCTGCGGCGCGATCTCCGGTTTCCACGCAACACAGTCACCTCTTATGGCGCGTTGTATGAAATCTGAGAAACAGGGTCATTTCGTATTCTACGGCGCAATGGTATGCGAAGGTATTATCGCCCTGATCTGGGCAGCAGCAGGATGCTCTCTCTACGAAGTGACAGGTGGTTTAAACACAGGTCTCGCAGAGATCATGAAGAACGGTCAGTCCGCAGCCATCTATGATGTCTGCCAGAAGACCATGGGCGGTGTTGGCATTGCTCTTGCTATGTTAGGTGTTATCGCCTGCCCGATCACTTCCGGTGATACAGCATTCAGAAGCGCACGTTTAACACTTGCTGACTGGTTCAAGGTTGACCAGAAGAACTGGAAGAACCGTCTGCTTCTCTGCGTACCGTTACTTGGAATCGGCGCTATCGTTGGACATATGGATTACAGCATCGTATGGAGATACTTCAGCTGGACAAACCAGACATTGGCTATGATCGTTCTCTGGACAGCAAGCATGTACCTCTACAAGGCAAAGAAGAACTACTGGCTCACAGCAGTTCCGGCAACCTTCATGAGCGCTGTTTCCATGACATATTTCTTCTGTGCAAAAGAGTGCTTAAACCTCGGTACTGCAGTTGCGTACCCGGTAGGTATCGTACTTGCGGTCGTATTCCTTGGAATCTTCATCCGCGCAACGAAGAAACAGACAGCATAATGTAAGATTATAATGACACGAAAGACAGGCTGCAAAGCTGGGAGTGTCTGACTGCAGATGATGCAGAAAGTATAAGCTGCCCCGGTGAAAGGCTGAGGGCAGCTTATACTGGTTATTCAGTATTTGGGAGGCGAGAGTTATGTTCTTAAAACCGGCAAAACTTGGAGAAAAAGAGATTCCGGAGAGTATTCTTTCAGAGGACAAAAAGCACTGTAAGAAGATCGGTCCCTGCGGAATCGGAAAAGAGGCTCTGTACCTCAACAGCTTTTATCTGGAGCGGCGCTTCTACATCCCGGTATCTTCCGTCTCCCGTGTCTTTAAGCGCGTGGCGATGAGCAAAGGCGGATTTACCGGAAAAGGCCTGTTTGCCACCATGCCGTACCTGGTGGTTGTCTATGAGGACGGTAAGGAAAAACAGTGCAACTTTAAATATGAGGATCAGGTGGACGCTTTCGTGGCATCCGTGAAGGAACGGTTCCCGCAGATAAAGACCGTGAGTGAAGCGGCGGAAAAGCGCCTTGCGGAAGCTGAAAAAAAGCAGGCGGAGAAACGTCTCATTCCTCTCTCAGAGCAGGCGAAGGAGACGGTAAATGTCCTGGAACAGGCAAAAGCAGCCCTCACGAAGCGTCTGTCCCTGTTCACAGAGCTCACCAATGCGGCAAAGAAAAAGAGAACGTATGAGAAGACAAAGCCGTTTTACAAATGGCTTGCCTTATTCATGGTAGTCATGGGGGCGGCGGCGCTTGCATACGGCGTATTCTCCTTTATGAACCATGATGCGTTTGCCGTATACTTTGTCCTCTTTGGAATGGCGGCGATCTTTCTGTTCTCCGGAGCGAATGTCATGCCGACGAGTACGAATAACCGGAAAGCTATCGAAAAACGTCTTGCGGCGGCGGAAGAAGCCGTTACGGGTTATGTGGACAGCCTCCATCTCGGACTTCCGGTTCCGGCCTGTTACCTTCATCCGGTGACTGTAGAGCGGATGCAGCGTGCTGTCCGTGAGGGGCGTGCCGAGTCTGTGGAGGACGCGTTTGACGTTGTAAAAAATGATCTGAAAAAGACCAACGCGGATGTATCCGTCACCCAGGAGGAATTCGACGAGATCATGGCGATCAAGCCGGTCTTTCTGGTCAGAGATTACGTGTAGATGAAAAAATTGACTGCCGTATCAGTAGGCTTATGCTGGACGGCAGTCTTATTTTATGTAACAGGACATTCCGAGGAATTCCAAAGATGTGCACTCACGCGAAGATGTAGATTGTCGCAAGCGACCGCGCGAGGCGCGGGAATGTGCCAAGGCACGTTTTTTTATAAAAAACAAGGATTCATGGTATTATATGAAAACCGGGATGCTGCGCAGATAGGCGGCATCCCGGTTTTCTTCATACGATTTTGACAGATTTCTGCTATTTTCCTGCAGCCATCTGATAGATCTTAAGCATATCTTCCGCTTCCAGCTTCTTCGCGGATCCCTTCGGGCCGCCTGCAGCGATTCTCGCGTTTTTTGCCATAGTCTCAAGCTGTTCTTCTGTCGGATCGATGCCGAGTTCCTTTAAGTTTGTCGGCATATTGATGGCGCGGTAGAAGTCTTCCATGGCCTCGATGCCCTTTAAACCCGTCTCCATGTCATCTTTTCCAGGCTCAACACCCATGACATTCACTGCAAATTTCGCAAAACGCGGAGTGCAGTTATCGATCACATATCTCGCCCAGCTGCCCCAGATCGCCGCAAGGCCCGCACCGTGGGCAACGTCGAACATTCCGCCGATCTCATGCTCTAAGAGGTGGGAGGCAAAGTCTCCGCCATCGTTTCCACAGCCGGTGAGGCCATTGTGGGAGAGACTTCCGGACCACATCACCTCGGCTCTCGCGTCATAGTTGTCTGGATCGTCCACAAGGATCTTCGCGTTCGTGATCACGGTGCGCATAAGACCTTCCGCAATGGCATCGGTGATCTCCATATTTCCGCCGTTTGTGAAATAGCGCTCCATGGTATGCATCAGAATATCGGTGCAGCCGCAGGCTGTCTGGTACGGCGGGAGAGTCATTGTGATCTCCGGGTTCATGACAGCGAATACAGGGCGGGAGATATCATTGTTGTAGCCGCGTTTTTCCAGTGTTTCATCGTTTGTGATAACAGAGCTGTTGCTCATCTCACTTCCGGAAGCCGCGATGGTCAGAACAACGCCGATCGGAAGGCATGCGGATGCCTGACGGGTGTGCTCATAGAAATCCCAGACATCACCGTCGTTCGCGAGACCGTAACCGATGGCTTTCGCGGAGTCGATGACACTGCCGCCGCCGACAGCGAGAAGAAAATCAACGCCCTCCTTTCTGCAGAGCTCGATCCCCTCACGGACTAAGGAAAGACGTGGGTTTGGGACAACACCGCCAAGCTCCACATAGGTGACTCCGGACGCGTCCAGGGACTCTTTAATGCGTCCGAGAAGACCGGAGCGGATCACGCTGCCGCTTCCGTAGTGGAGCAGGACTTTTTTACAGTTTACATTTTTTACAAGCTTTCCGATCCGGTATTCGGTTTCTTTTCCGAATACGACGCGGGTCGGGGTATAGAAATTAAAGTTGAACATCGAATTTCCTCCTTATGCTGCGAAAATAGACAGTGCTTAATATATCAAGTATACCAGGAAATCAGGTACCATGCAAGAATTTTGAGCAAAGGGATCCTCTGTGAAAATTCCTATCGAAAATACTTTACAAATACGGAGAACGGGAGTATATTGTAAACAACCGCTGATGGAAATGACGGTCAGCGAAAGGGACAATTCAATAATAAGTCTTCAGGGCAGGGTGCAAGTCCCTACCGGCGGTAAAGCCCGCGAGCCGAGAGGTATGATCCGGTGAGATTCCGGGGCCGACAGTATAGTCTGGATGAAAGAAGAATTTCAGGTTTGTTTGTGATATGCGGAAGCGATCCGGTGCTCGAAAAAGAGGACGGGATTGAGAAATTCCGGATCACGGAAGATCGGATCAGTAGCTCTGGAATAGGAAACTGTTTCAGGGCTTTTTTGTGTAACAGGAGATTGATCCGGGAAAGCTGTGAATTGCAGAAAAGTTATATTTCCGAATGAAACAACGGACCGAATATGAAAAAACCTGTAGGCATCTGCTTTACAGGGATTTTTTTAACAGAAAATTCCTATGGAATTTCCTGATTGCGCCCGTAAGGCAGGTTTGCGGAAAGGAGTGAAAAAGATGACGGACCGGGATTATATGCTGCGGGCCATTGAGCTTGCAAAAGGGGGACTTGGTTGGACGAGCCCGAATCCCCTCGTGGGAGCTGTGATCGTGAAAGACGGAAGGATCATAGGGGAAGGTTATCATGAGCGGTGCGGAGAACTCCACGCGGAGCGAAACGCCATTGCATCGCTCACGGAAAGTGCGGAAGGCGCGACACTTTATGTGACGTTGGAGCCGTGCTGCCATTACGGAAAGACACCGCCCTGCACGGAGGCGATCCTCGAGCAGAAGATTGCAAGAGTCGTGATCGGTTCAAGAGATCCAAATCCCCTGGTATCAGGAAAAGGAGCGGCGATCCTAAGAGCAGCGGGAGTCCGGGTGGAAGAGGACTTTATGCGGGAGGAATGCGATGCGTTAAATCCGGTGTTCTTCCACTATATCACAAAGAAAACGCCCTATGTGGTCATGAAATACGCCATGACGGCGGACGGAAAGATCGCTGCGCGGACCGGCGACTCCAAGTGGATCACAGGAGAAAGCGCAAGGAAAAAGGTGCAGGAGCTGCGCCACCGGTATATGGGGATCATGGCGGGGATCGGCACGGTCCTGGCAGACGATCCGATGTTAAACGTCCGGATCCCCGGGCTGAAGAGTCCGGTGCGGATCATCTGCGACAGCGGACTCCGGATCCCGATGGATTCACAGATCGTGAAGACGGCAAAGGAGTACCGGACCATCGTAGCGCATGCGGGGGAGCATTCCGGGGAAGGCTGTAAAGAAACGGAAAAGAAAGCGGAACAGCTTCACGCGGCCGGTGTAAAGACCGTGTCGGTCCCGGACGCAGACGGGCGTGTGGATCTTGGGAAGCTCATGGAATATCTTGGAAAACAGGGCATCGACAGCGTGCTTTTAGAGGGCGGCGGTACCTTAAATGACGCGGCGCTGTCAGCCGGGATCGTAAACGAGATCTGCGCGTTTATCGCACCGAAGATCTTCGGCGGTGCCGGCGCGAAGACTCCGGTTTCCGGGATCGGTGTGGCGCATCCGGCGGAAGCCGTGATGCTGACGCTGAGACAGGTGGAGACGATCGGGGATGATCTGATGCTCAGATATTCAGTAGATTGAAAATGGGAAAGGAAATGAGAGCATGTTTACAGGGATCGTAGAAGAACTCGGACAGGTGAAGGCACTTTCCCTGCGCGGAAATTCCGGTACACTGACGGTAAAAGCAAAAAAAGTCCTGGAAGGAACAAAGATCGGTGACAGCATCGCGGTCAATGGTGTCTGCCTTACGGTCACAAATATGAAAAATAACGAGTTTTCCGCCGACGTGATGGCGGAGACTGTGAGGAGAAGCAGCCTCGGAGCACTGCGGGACGGAAACTATGTAAACCTGGAGCGGGCCATGGCGGCAGACGGCCGGTTCGGCGGTCATATCGTTTCCGGTCATATTGACGGAACCGGGCAGATCGAATCGATGAGACGGGAAGAGAATGCAGTCTGGGTCACGATCACATGTGCGGATAAGATCCTGGATCTGATCGTGGAAAAAGGGTCGATCTGCATCGACGGGATTAGCCTCACGGTGGCGGCGGTGACAAATAGGAACTTTTCAGTGTCAGTGATCCCGCATACCGGCGAGGAGACAACGCTTTTGAAGAAAAAAGCAGGAGATCCGGTCAATCTGGAAAACGACATTGTGGGGAAATATATTCAGAAATTTGTGTATATCGGAAGAAATTCCGGTGCGGACCGGGGAAAAATGCCTGACGGTGAAAATGCCGCAGGAAATGCCGCAGGAAATGCGAAGGGAAACTCGGGGCTCAGCATGGAGTTTCTTCAGAAATATGGATTTTAAAACATAGGCTGGAAGGCAAAAATCCCATCAGCGAAGCTGATCTGGAATGGATTTCTGCGTGTAACTATGAAGGCACTGAATAGTTACGAAAAACTTTTAATAAAGGACTCTGGAAAGGCAGGAAAATATGAACGAGCAATACAACACAATCGAAGAAGCGATCGAAGATCTGCGGGCGGGAAAGATCATTCTCGTGACAGATGACCCGGACCGGGAGAATGAGGGAGATATGATCTGCGCGGCAGAGTTCGCGACACAGGAAAACATCAATTTTATGGCAAGCCATGCAAAGGGTCTGATCTGTACGCCGATGAGCGCGGCAGTGGCGGAGCGGCTGGGACTTCCGCAGATGGTATCCGAGAACACGGATAACCACTGCACGGCATTTACAGTCTCCATCGACCATGTGGACACGACGACAGGAATCTCTGCGGCGGAGCGCTCCTACACGATGATGAAGTGTGTGGATCCGGCGACAAAGCCTCAGGATCTCAGAAGACCGGGCCATGTATTTCCTCTCGTGGCAAGGCGCGGCGGTGTCCTTGTGAGAAACGGCCACACCGAGGCAACTGTGGACCTCATGCGTCTGGCTGGACTTTCCGAGTGCGGCGTGTGCTGTGAGATCATGGAGGAAGACGGAACCATGATGCGGACCACAAACCTGTGGAAGCTGGCGAAGGAGTACGGACTGAAATTTATCACGATCAAGGAACTGCAGGATTACTGCCGTGTCCATGAAAAACATGTGGTGCAGGAGGCCTGCGCGGACATGCCGACCCAGTACGGACACTTTAAGATCTACGGCTATGTGAACGATATTACCGGCGAGCACCATGTTGCCCTTGTGAAAGGTGATATCGGGGACGGCGAGGATGTGCTCTGCCGCGTGCATTCCGAGTGCCTCACCGGAGATGTGTTCGGTTCCATGCGCTGTGACTGCGGAAAACAGCTCCAGACCGCGATGCGCCAGGTGGAGGCGGAAGGCCGTGGCGTCATCCTCTACATGCGCCAGGAAGGCCGCGGCATCGGTCTGATCAACAAACTGAAGACGTATATGCTTCAGGAGCAGGGATTTGACACGGTGGAGGCCAATATCAAGCTTGGTTTTGCTCCGGATCTCAGGGAATACTGGATCGGGGCACAGATCTTAAGGGATCTCGGCGTGAAGTCCTTGAGACTTCTCACGAACAATCCGGAGAAGATCTACGGACTTTCCGGCTTCGGACTTGAGATCCATGAGCGCGTGCCGATCGAGATCGATCCGCAGCAGTACGACAGCTTCTATCTGAAGACGAAACAGGACAAGATGGGACATATCTTTACGAAAATCAAAGTGTGATAGAATGGAAAGTTCTGCACACCGGCGGCATGCATCCCGTACGGACGGAAGTGCTGGGCAATTGGAAATAGAATTTTGCATGTAATTATGAAGACTTCTGAATAGCAGAAAGCATAAGAAAAGGAGAATCATCATGAAAGAGATCAAGGTATTAGAAGGAAAAGTTGTAGCGCCGGAAGGCATGAAAGTGGGGATCATTGCATCCCGTTTCAACGAGATCATCGTAAATAAGCTCTTAGGCGGAGCGGTTGACGGACTTGTCCGCCACGGTGTGGAGGAAGAAAATATCACGGCAGCCTGGGTTCCGGGAGCGTTCGAGATCCCGGTTGCGGCATCTGCCATGGCAAAGTCCGGCAAGTATGACGCGATCATCTGCGTCGGCGCTGTGATCCGCGGTGATACCACACACTATGATTATGTGTGCAGTGAAGTCTCCAAGGGAATCGCTCAGGTGGGACTGGCAGAGAAGATGCCGGTACTCTTCGGCGTCCTGACAACAGAGAACATCGAGCAGGCCATCGCCCGTGCCGGAAGCAAAGGCGGAAATAAAGGATATGACTGTGCACTTTCCGCGATCGAGATGGTAAATCTTATGAGACAGTTTTAATTGATCAGTAGGTCTGCGCATTTACTGCGCTGACCGTAAGAAAACTTAGACTAGAAGGAAAAAATCCTATCGGCACAGCCGATTTGGAATGGATTTTTGCGTGTAACTGTGAGGTACTGAACAGTTACAGACAGTTTTGAGTAAGATGATATAGACATAAAAGATCAGCGCTCCTGAGAATATTTTTCAGAGGCGCTGATTTTTGCGTAATAAGGCTTCCTCGGAAGCTCCTATGACACAAAAGGTACATTATGTTTTATCACAGCCTATATGGTTTTCGTCTCCTCCGTGAATTTGACCGCGAAATCCCGGTTCAGTTTTATGAAGATCTGCTGCTCCTCGGCAGACCAGCTCTCGAAAATCGCATTTTCAATGGCGATCAGGCGATGGGCGGTATTTTTCATGAGTTCCTCTCCTTTTTCCGTGAGAAAAACGCAGGTGTTCCGCCCTGTTCCGGGTTTCAGGTACAGATAACCGGCCTGTTCCATCTTGCGTACCGCGGAGTTGATCGTGGATTTTGTGGTGCCGGTCTCTTTGTAAAAAATACTTTGATTGCAGCCGGAGCTGTGTTCGTTGAGAGAGTAGAGAATATCAAGCTCGCTGTCCGTGAGACCGAGCTTTAATGCAGCGTCATGGTAGGCACTGTCGACCTGGCTGAGCAGGTTGTAGAATTCTTTAAATGCAGAGTACATGGCAGATCTCCTGAAAATATAAGTGTATGGGGGCAGTGCAGGGCTTTGCATCCGCCTGTCCGGACTGTCAGTTTACGCGTATCCGTACTTCCTTGCCTTCCGGATCAGGAAGAAGAGTGACAGGCATACCGCCATAAATTCCGCCGCGATGATGGAGTACCAGATCCCGGAAACACCGAGGAAAAACGGCAGGATGATGACAGCCCCCGTTTCAAAGATCATGGTACGGCAGAAGGAGATCGCAGCGGAGACGCCCCCGTCGTTGAGTGCCGTAAAGAAGGACGATGCGTAGATGCTGAAGCCCATGAACAGGAAAGAGATCGAGTATGAGCGGAATGCATGGACCGCCATGTCTAAGAGGTTCGTGTTGTAGCGGACGAAAATTCCCGCAAGAAACGGGGCACCCGCTTCTGCCACGATCGTCAGGATGATCTGGAAGGTCAGGATCAGCCGGAAGCTTTTTCCGAGCAGATTCTTTAACTCGCTCTTATTTCCCGCACCGCAGTGATAGCCCACGATCGGGGCACTTCCCATAGAGTAGCCGATAAAGAGCGCCGCAAAGATAAAGCTCACATACATGATGACGCCGTATACGGCAACACCATCGGAACCGGAAAGGCGCATGAGCTGCCAGTTGTAGAGCATGTTCACGATGGACATGGAGATGTTCGTCATAAACTCGGAAGCACCGTTTGTACAGGCCTTCAACAGGGCACTAAAGTCCATATGGGTCTTTCCGAGACGGAGCCGGCTCCTGTTTGGAAAGATAAAGTAGAGCAGAGGAATCAGTCCGCCGATGGACTGGCTGAGCGCCGTTGCGGCGGCAGCGCCCACGACGCCGAGACGCAGAATGGCGATAAAATAAGCATCGAGAATCATATTTGTGAGTCCTGACGCGATGGTGATCAGGAGTCCGAGCTGCGGGCGTTCCGCTACAACGAGAAAGCTCTGGAATACATTTTGCAGCATGAAAGGAATCAGAGCCAGCAGGATGATCCGGCCGTAACGGACGCAGTAGGGGAGGAGAATCTCATCAGCGCCTAAGAGTCTTGCCATCGGGGCTAAAAGGATCTCGCCGCCTACCGTAAAGAGGAAGCCCACCGCGATCAGAACGTAGACGAGGAGAGAAAAGATCTCCTTTGCCTTTTTTTCATTCCCGATCCCGAAGGTCAGAGCCACCAGGGCACTGCCGCCGCTGCCGGTCATAAAGCCGATAGCACCGAGGATCATCAGAAACGGCATAATGATATTGATGGAGGCGAAGGCCTCGGAACCCACAAAGTTCGAGACGAAAACACCGTCCACAACTCCGTAGATGGAGGTTAAGATCATCATGATGACAGACGGAAATGTGAATCGCAGGAGTTTTTTGTAGGTAAAGTGGTCGGAAAGCGAAATATTCATCGTGTGCCCTTTCAGTTTTTTTGATTGTGTCTGCCCGCGGGGAAAATTCGTGTCTTTCCCATCTGACAGTTTTACAGCTGTTGATGTACGAAATCGTACGTAGAATCATAGTACGATTTCGTACATATGTCAAGAAGAACTTTACAGTTATTGTTCGCGCCTTGCGCAAACAGTAACTGATTTTGCCGATGCTTCGCATTCCAAATCGGAAAAATCCACTACCACCACTGTATTGTACGGGATTTTCAGTTTAGAAAATTCCTACTCGTGTACAGCAACACTTTACACAGATTTTACATTCTTTTACCGGAGCGTGATTGTTCGTTTCTTTTTTCTGCTATATGATATAGAAGTGAAAATGAGAGAAAAAAGAAAGAGCAGTCACGAGCTGGGTCGACTGCGGCAGAGGAAAAAGAATATGACATATAAGGAAATCAAGAAAAACGCGGAAGTTTTAGCTTACCTGAAAAAAGGAAACGACAATCTGGGGACTATGGGATTTACAGATCATTCGGACGCGCACTGCGCGATGGTTGCGGAGCGGGCAGCAATGATCTTAAAGAAATTCGGTTACTCAGATCACGATATCGAGCTGGTGAAGATCGCCGGTTTCATGCATGATATGGGAAATGCGATCAACCGGCATGCCCATGCGGAGTATGGTGCCCTTCTGGCATCCCAGATCCTGGAAAAGACGGATCTTCCGATCACAGACCGCGCGATCATCGTCTCCGCGATCGGAAACCATGATGAGTCAACGGGCGGAGCCGTAGATCCGATCTCCGCGGCGCTTATCATCGCCGACAAGACGGATGTACGCAGAAACCGCGTCCGCCAGAAGGAGATGGCATCCTTTGATATCCACGACCGCGTAAACTATGCGGTTACTGAGGCAAAATTAAAGGTAAACGAGGAAAAGAAAGTGATCACCCTGAACCTGAAGATTGACGAAAACATCTGCTCCATGCTGGAGTACTTCGAGATCTTCTTAAAGCGCATGCTCATGTGCCGCCGTGCGTGTGAAATGCTCGGAGCGAAATTCAAGATGACGGCGAACGGAAGTAAGATCGTATAAAATAAAATATGGAATATGCATCAGAGACACTCTTGGAACAGACCGTAATCGGCCTGTTTGGAGAGTGTTTTTGTGTATGTGGGAAATAATAGTGGTGGTAGTTGTTTCAACTTGCATGTGTAAATGTCAGATGGTAAAATTAAGAAAAAAGGAGACCCATCCGCATGAAATTTACACCGATCGACCGAACCACCTGGGAGAGAAACTCCCATTATGATTATTATACAAACCTGTTAAAATGCGGCTACAGTGTGACTGTGTCCTTAGATATCACGAAGCTGCACCAGCAGGTAAAAGAAAAAGGACTGAAGTTTTATCCTGCCTTTGTCTACTGTGTCTCAAAACAGATCGCAGTGACAAAAGAATTCCGCATGGGACGGGACAAGGAAGGAAATCCGGGATACTACGATATCCTTCATCCGAATTATACGATCTTCCATGAGGATGACCATACCTTCTCCGATGTCTGGACCGGATACACGGAAGACTTTAAAACCTTCTATAAAAATATGAGAGATGACATGGAGACCTACAAAGACGTAAAAGCCGTAAAGGCAAAACCGGGACAGCCACAGAACTTTTACTGTATCTCCATGGTGCCGTGGTTAAACTTTACTGGTTATTCCGCCTACACAGAGAGCGGAACCCCGATGCTGTTTCCAATTATTACCTGCGGTAAGTTCACAGAGCATGACGGGATACTTACAATGCCATTCTGCGTCAACATCGCCCACGCAGCCGCTGACGGATATCACACATCCATGTTTATCAACGAACTTCAGAAACTGATCGACATGATCGAACTTTAAAGCGCAGCTTTCAAGCTTCCTGCCACACAGAAAAAGCTGTTTTACAGAATCCGGTATTACAAAGAAGAAGTTCGCAGATTATGAATAAAAATTCGAGAATATATAAGTAAAATAACAGTTACGATTTTCTTAAAAAACGCGGGGAAGCACTTGTCTGATTGAAAACCCACGGGGTTTGTGTTATGATGTCTTCAAGTGAGTGTGAGAAGAATCATCAGATAAAGGAGGACTGTTACATGAAAAAGACATCCCTTGTCATCATGGCAGCAGGAATTGGAAGCCGTTTTGGCGGCGGGATCAAGCAGCTTGCCCCGGTTGGACCGAGCGGTGAGATCATTATGGACTATTCGATCCATGACGCCCTGGAAGCAGGATTTGATAAAATTATCTTTATTATAAGAAAAGATTTGGAAAAGGATTTCAAGGAGATCATCGGAAACCGTATCGAGAGGATCGCTCCGGTAGAGTATGCGTACCAGGAGATGGACGATCTCCCGGAGGGATTTTCTGTTCCGGAAGGAAGAAAGAAGCCGTGGGGAACCGGTCAGGCGATCCTTGCGGCGAGAAATTTAATTAAGGAGCCGTTCCTTGTCATCAATGCAGATGACTATTACGGAAAAGAAGGTTTCAGGATCGTCCATGATTACATGGTAAATGAGATGGATGATACGAAGGACACCTTCGATATGTGTATGGCAGGATTTATCCTCTCCAACACCTTAAGCGAAAACGGTCCTGTAACCCGCGGCGTGTGCACTGTGGACAATAATGGATACCTCTCCAAGGTCACAGAGACATATGATGTATATAAGGCCGAGGACGGCATGCACGCGGCAGACCACGACGGGAATCCGGTTATCGTGTCAGAAGATCAGCATGTCTCCATGAACATGTTCGGTCTCCCGGCATCCTTCGTAAAGGAACTGGAAAAGGGATTCCCGGAGTTCCTTTCTAATGTGAAAGAGGGAGATCTGAAGGCGGAGTATCTTCTTCCGGCAGTGATCGACGAGTGCATCCACAGTGGAAAAGGAACTGTCCGTGTGCTTGAGACAAAGGATAAATGGTTTGGAGTTACTTATAAGGAAGACAAACCGGCAGTTGTCGCATCAATCCAGAAGCTGGTAGATGCAGGCGTTTACCCGAAGAAACTGTTCTAAGAGCATTGCGCTGAGAGGATGTACGTTTACAATATTGTCTGCAAACAGATAAGAACAGCCTGATCAGCCGATCATGGTACGATCATAGTAAAGTGAAATGGTAGCTTTCCCGCTCTTTTTGCATATGATAATCCTGTATAGGGATCAGCAAAGGAGCGGGAACGTTTTTATGGAGAAGATTTACCGGGGATATCCCCTGGAAGTAAAAAGGGGTTACGGAATTTTTAACCCAGAAAGGACCTGTTCGTCCGAAGGGCCAAAGAAAGTCCCCTGGATGCTTTACCGTAGAGAGGAGCAGAGCGGAAAAACGGAGCTGACCGGAAATGAATCCCGGTCAGAGATAGATTATCTTCGAGGTCTCTATCCGGCATCGGCAAAGCAGAACCAGATCCTGGCGGAGGAGGCATGCGATCTTCTGGAATACCCTGGAAGTCCCATGTATGACGAATACCCGGACCGGGAATTCTTATACCGGGAGCTTTCAAAAGTGAGACAGCGTCATCCGGAGGAGACCGCAGGTGGTAAAGAAGGACAGGATCTTTTACAGGTACTGTTTATAAATGAGATCTACAGGAGACGGATCTTAAACAGAATGGAAAATCAGAGCAGTGACAGATAGACAGAGCGAGGAACAGTAAGATGAAGACCGGCAAGAAAGTCATGATCCTGCTGCTTATTTTTGTGGCGGCAGTGATCGTTTATTTTATACACCCAGTTGGGAAGAAAGAAGAGCATGGAATCACGGAGTACACGGCGATGGAGAAAGCGAAATTTCCGGTACTCTATGCGACGATGGGAGAGCGGGAGATGGCGCCGGTGTTCGGCCAGACGGAGGAGCGCGGTGTGACCGCAGACCGCGGCAGCCTGATCGTACTTCCGGAAGACCGGAAACTCAAGGTACGGTTTGCCGGTACGACAAAGATCCAGGGACTGCGCTATGAGATCCGCAGCCTCGACACAGAAAATCTGATCGAGCGCACCCAGGTCACATCTCTTGATGCAGCCATAAATGGAGACAGCGAAAATGCCGTAAGTGCAGAGCTTCTGATCCAGAATCTTCTTGAGACAGGAAAAGAGTATCTTCTCGGCGTCTGCGCGAGTCTTCCCGACGGATCCGAGGCCTGGTATTACATGCGGATCGTGGAGCAGGACCAGGGCCATGTGAACGAGATGCTGGCACTGGCGGAGGAGTTTTCCTCAAAGACATACAAGTACAGCGATGCCCAGAGCCTGGCCATGTATATGGAGACATCCCCCGGCGCAAACAGTTCGGCACTGGGAACTGTGACGTTAAAAGACACTTTCACCCAGCTCACATGGGGCTCTCTGGGCGTGGAGCGGACCGGTGAGGCATACACGAAATTAAAGGAACTGTCCGGAAATCTCGCCAATGTGGAGATCGCGACCCATGTGACGGCGAAGGATGGCGAGAAGACGGAAACCTACGAGGTGACAGAAAACTTTACAATGAAGTGGGCATCCCAGCGAATCTACATGATGGATTACGAGAGGACCATGACGGAGCTCTTCACAGGAGATTCCGATCTGTTCTCTGGAAAACGGATCATTCTGGGAATCGGAAACGGTGACGGAGTCCATGCCGTAAAGAGTGCTGGGGGCCAGTACACAGCGTTTGTGACAGGCCGGGAGCTGTGGGCATACGACAGTGGCGAGAATGTTGGAGCCAGAGTGTTCGCCTTCGGCGGCGCGGCATCCGACGATATCCGTGACAACGTGCCGGAACATGGCGTCGAGATCCTTTCTGTGGATGAGGACGGCGGAATCGATTTTATCGTCTACGGAAGAATGAACCGCGGAACCCATGAGGGCAGCACGGGAATCGCCTACTATCACTATGCGATGGACCAGAATGCCCTGGAGGAGAAATTTTTTATTCCATCCACGGAACCTTTTGAGGAGCTGAAGGACGATCTCTCCGTCCTCGCACACCGCGGAACGAACGGAATCTTCTATTTCTATATGGACCATGGAATCTACGGGATCGATCTGAAGAGCCTGGAGTATGTGGCGCTTGCTTCCGGTCTCACAAAGAACCAGTTTGCGGTCAGCGCGGATCACTCCCGGGCGGCATGGCAGGAAAATACAGGAATCTGGGATTCCCAGACGATCCAGATCATGGATCTCGACACCGGGGACAAGACCCAGCTCGGCGGACAGGCGGGGTCCGTATCAAGAATTTTCGGCTTTGTCGGAAATGACTGCATCTACGGAACCGGAGACAGCGGGGATTACCTGATGTCCAACGGCCGTGTAATGGGAGTCTATTTAAAGAGCATCGATATCGTGGACAGGGAGATGAAGTCCGTGATGCACTATGAGAAGCCAGGTTCCTGGATCCGCGAGGTGTCTGTGAATGACAGCCGGATCCATATGAAGACTGTGACAAGCAAGGACGGATTCTTCGGGACATATTCCGCGGACACGCTGGTCTGCAACGCGGAGATCCTTCCGGGAAAGGCCGACGATATCGGCTGGTACGCGTCGGATCAGAAAGGACAGGTCCTGTTTGTCCAGCTCGACAGGGATATCGAGACGGCAAAGAAGATCCGCCAGGCATCCCCGAAGCTTGCGGAGAGCAGAGAGACTGTAAAGCCGATCGCGACAGCAGCCTGCAGGGAAACAGAGTTTTACGCCTACGGACGGGGCAGATTCCTCGGACGGTTTGTGGAGTTCTCGGACGCGGCGGAGACGGCGTACAACAGTATGGGATTCGTGACAGCGGGACGTGACCGGATCATCTGGGTGCGCGGAAACAGGGCGAGCGCTTCCTATATCAGGGATATCACATCGGCGTCAAGGCTGATGGAGCGCTACCTCGATTCCTTTGAGATAAACCAGACGATGGAGGATGGAACCTTCCTTCTGGACGCCTCCGGCAGCACGATCATCCAGGTGTTATACTTTGTGGGACAGAACATTCCGGTGTTAGCCTACACTGGAGAGGGAACGTCCATGTACCTGACCGGCTATGACCAGACACATGTCCGTGTGTATCATCCAGAGAGCGGGGCAACAGAAGTGCTGTCCATGGAGACGGCGAACCAGATGCTTGGGGCAGCGGGGTATGATTTCATATGCTGCGTGCCAACCCTATAGGTTTCGTTCCTTAAGAAAAACTTTACATTTTTCCCAGATATGTTATAATCATAACGAAAACAAGCTGGGACGAATGCGGGATAGCTCTGTCCCTTTTTAGATATATAGATAGAGGTGCGTAATGGAACAGTACATCATGAAGGGCGGAAATCCGCTTGTAGGAGAAGTAACTATAAGCGGCGCAAAAAATGCGGCTCTGGGAATTTTAGCGGCGGCGATCATGACCGATGATGACGTTGTGATCGATAATCTCCCGGATGTCAGCGATATCAATGCTCTTTTAGAGGCAATCAGCCATCTTGGAGCGAAGGTTGAGCGTATTGACCGCCATACTGTAAAGATCAATGCGGAAAATATCCACGCGGTGACCGTGGAAGATGAGCATATGAGAAAAATCCGCGCGTCATATTATTTTATCGGCGCGCTTCTTGGAAAATATAAGAGTGCGGAGGTTCCGCTTCCCGGCGGATGTACGATCGGAAGCCGTCCGATCGACCAGCACTTAAAGGGATTCCGTGCACTGGGATCTGATGTGAAGATCGTCCGCGGTGCTGTTGTGGCCCACGCGATCGATCTTGTGGCAAGCCATATCTATCTGGATGTGGTTTCTGTCGGCGCTACCATCAATATCATGATGGCCGCAACGATGGCGGAAGGCGAGACGATCCTTGAGAACGTGGCAAAAGAGCCGCATGTTGTTGATGTCGCAAACTTCTTAAACAGTATGGGCGCAAACATTAAAGGCGCAGGTACGGATGTGATCCGTATCAAAGGTGTAAGACGTCTTCACGGAACAAACTATTCGATCATCCCGGATCAGATCGAGGCCGGAACATTTATGTGTGCCGCAGCGATCACCCGCGGTGATATTACCGTAAAAAATGTGATCCCGAAGCATCTGGAGGCGATCTCCGCAAAGCTCACCGAGATGGGCTGTGAGGTCGTTGAGTTCGACGAGGAGATCCGCGTAGTCGGAAAACCGAGACAGCGTCACATGAACTTTAAGACACTCCCGTATCCGGGCTTCCCGACCGATATGCAGCCTCAGATGACGGTGGCACTTGCCCTGGCAGATGGAACAAGCGTGGTGACGGAGAGCATCTTCGAGAATCGCTTCAAATATGTGGATGAGCTTTCCCGCATGGGAGCAAACATCAAAGTGGAAGGCAGCGTTGCCATCGTCGACGGTGTCGGAAACTTCACAGGTGCCCAGGTCGTAGCACCGGACCTCCGCGCAGGCGCAGCCCTTGTCCTTGCGGGACTGGCCGCTGACGGCTACACCACTGTCGATGAGATTGGCTATGTAGAGCGCGGATACGAGAACTTCGAGGAAAAACTCCGCTCCCTCGGCGCAGTGATCGAGCGTGTGGATTCCGAGAAGGAAGCACAGAAATTCAGACTGAGAGTCGGCTGATAAGAATTCGAACCACCAAGCTTCTTGTTTTCATGAATATGAAAACAAGAAGATGTAATGGCTGAACTGTAACGGATTTTCGAGTTTTTTTGTGATTGCCGCTTGACATTCCCGTATGAATCGTATAAGATACCATCCGTAGGTCATTTTTCAGGTGGCTTACGGAACAATAAATTTAAAAAGTTCGCAATATCCCTTATTCAGAGTGATGGAGGTACATAGGACCGGTGAAGTCACGGCAACCCCTGTTAATCGCGTTTGCGAGAGGGCAGGAAGGTGCCAACCTGAGCGAGTAAATCGAGCAATAAGAGGATTTGACCAGTGTAAAGTCGTCAAGTCCGCTTAGCATTGAGCGGACTTTTGTTTTGCCGTAACTGCGGGTGCAGGTGCGGCCTGCCTATAACTTGAAAGGAGTTACAATGGAAAAGAGATTATTTACTTCCGAGTCCGTAACTGAAGGACATCCGGACAAAATGTGCGACGCGATCTCCGACGCGATCCTCGACGCGTTAATGGAACAGGATCCGATGAGCCGTGTTGCATGTGAGACATGCACAACAACAGGTCTTGTTATGGTAATGGGCGAGATCACAACAAAGGCATATGTGGATATCCAGAAGATCGTCCGCGAGACCGTCCGTGAGATCGGCTATGACCGTGCAAAATATGGTTTCGACTGTGATACCTGCGGTGTTCTCACTGCGATCGACGAGCAGTCCAGTGATATCGCCATGGGTGTTGACAAGGCGCTTGAGGCAAAAGAGAACAACATGACAGACGATGAGCTGGATGCGATCGGTGCTGGTGATCAGGGTATGATGTTCGGTTTCGCTACAAACGAGACCCCGGAGTACATGCCGTATCCGATCGCTCTTGCGCATAAGCTTGCAAGACGTCTCACCGAGGTCAGAAAGAACGGAACTCTTCCGTACCTGAGACCGGACGGAAAGACCCAGGTTACAGTTGAGTACGATGAGAACGGAAAGCCGTTCCGCCTTGACGCAGTCGTTCTTTCCACACAGCATGATGAGAATGTGACTCAGGAGCAGATCCATGAGGACATCAAGAAATATGTATTTGATGAGATCCTTCCGCAGGAGATGGTAGACGCAGATACAAAGTTCTTCATCAACCCGACCGGACGCTTCGTGATCGGTGGACCGCATGGAGACAGCGGACTGACCGGAAGAAAGATCATCGTTGACACCTACGGCGGGTATGCCCGTCACGGCGGCGGAGCTTTCTCAGGAAAGGACTGCACAAAGGTAGACCGTTCCGCAGCATACGCAGCGCGTTACGTTGCAAAGAACATCGTAGCGGCAGGACTCGCTGACCAGTGCGAGATCCAGCTCTCCTACGCGATTGGTGTCGCTCATCCGACCTCCATCATGGTTGAGACAGAGGGAACCGGAAAGGTATCCGACGAGAAGTTAGTTGAGATCATCCGTGAAAACTTTGATCTCCGCCCGGCAGGAATCATCAAGATGCTTGATCTCCGCCGTCCGATCTACAAGCAGACTGCAGCATACGGTCACTTCGGAAGAACCGACATCGATCTTCCGTGGGAGAAGCTTGACAAGGTTGAAGCTTTAAAGAAGTATCTGTAATAGAGAAACAGAATAGAACGATCATGGATGTTCAGGGAACAGAAATGATTGAAAAGCTGCGGCGCAGTTTCCGGAAAGGTCAGGAAACTGCGCCGCTTTTTTATGTAACAGGAAATTCCGAGGAATTCCCTGTTACATAAAAAGGCACTGACGTGCCAAAGATGCGCACTCGCGCGAAGATGTAGACTGTCGCAAGCGACCGCGCGAGGCGCGAGAATGTGCCAAGGCACATTCTTTTTTAGAATACTTTTATAAATTACCCACAAGAGTTGTGTTATACTTATCATATGCTGTTGGGGTCAAAGGATCCTTTGCCCCATCGGATACCGGATCGCTTTGCACTGGCCGGTGCGGGGCACAGACGTAGGAGCACGTAGTGCGGAGCGATCAGAAAGCCGGTATGTCCTCTCAGACTGGCGGACAAAAATAAGAAGGGAGCGCGCAGCCGCTCATGAAAATACGTACAAAATTACTTATCACATTTCTGACGATCACGGTGGTACCGATCTTTTTGATCTATATCTCGATTTTAGGACTCAGTTCCTATCAGAACCGGGTGTTCCGGGAGACCTACGACGTTGGCCAGGTGGATCTCTCTGCCGGCGCGTCGATCCGGGTATTCAGCCACCTGACTGAGAGCATTCAGAAGGAGATCGAAGAAAAGATCGCGAAGGATCCGGAGATTTTCACGGACCAGTCGTATCTGGGCGACTTGAACGCCCGGATGACTGAAAAACACTCCTTTCTGATGGTGACGAAGGATGGAAAACTGATCTATATAGGAAACGACGAGACAGCATCGAGCCTGGAGAGAGAGATATCGGACTATGCGGAGATCAATGACTCTGATTCCTGGGGCAATTATCTGGATAAAAATACGGAACATCTGATCAAACAGAGAGAATTTGAACTGGCAGATGGGAGCCGGATCGCGGTCTACCTTGTGACAAACGTTGTGGATGTGATCCCGGAGGTAAAATCCATGATCACAGAGATGTTCTTCAGCAGTGTGCTGATCCTTTTTATCACTGGCGGTATGTTGACAGCCTGGGTCTACCGGTCGATCTTATGGCCGATCGGAAAGCTTCAGGAGGCAACGAAACAGATCCGCGACGGAAATCTGGACTTCACTCTCGATGTGGAGGACGATGATGAAATCGGGCAGCTCTGCCAGAACTTCGAGGAAATGAGGATCCGTCTGAAAGAATCGACGGAAGAAAAGATCCAGTATGATAAGGAGAGCAAGGAGCTGATCAGCAACATCTCCCACGATTTAAAGACCCCGATCACAGCCATCAAGGGCTACGCGGAAGGTCTTATGGAAGGTGTTGCGTCCTCGCCGGAGAAGCGGGATAAATATATCCGGACGATCTACAACAAGGCGAACGATATGGACCGTCTGATCAACGAGCTGACATTCTACTCAAAGATCGACACAAATAAGATCCCGTATACCTTCTCGAAGATCAATGTGGCAAACTACTTCCGCGACTGTGTGGAGGAAGTAGGACTGGAACTCGAGGCGAGAGGAATCGAGCTTGGCTATTTTAACTTTGTAGATGAGGACGTGATGGTGATCGCCGACGCGGAGCAGATGAAGCGCGTCATCAACAACATCATCGGAAATTCCTTAAAATACATGGATAAAAAGAATGGAATCATCAATATCCGGATCCTGGATGTGGGTGACTTTGTCCAGGTGGAGATCGAGGACAACGGAAAGGGCATCGGACAGAAAGAGCTTCCGTATATTTTCGACCGCTTCTACCGGACGGATTCCTCGAGAAATTCCAGCAAGGGCGGCAGCGGCATCGGTCTTTCCATCGTAAAGAAGATCATCGAGGACCATGGCGGAAAGATCTGGGTCACCAGCAAGTTGGGAATCGGAACAGAGATCCACTTTGTGCTCAGAAAGATCGCGGGGGACACGCAGCAGTAAAATATAATACCCATAACAGGAGGAACTTATATGAGCAAAATTCTGATCGTAGAAGATGAGGAGAGTATTGCGGAACTCGAAAAGGACTATCTGGAGCTGTCCGGTTTCGAGGTTGAGATAGAAAATGACGGAGAAGCCGGTTTAAAGAGGGCGATTTCGGAGGAGTTTGACCTCTTTATCCTGGACCTTATGCTGCCGGGAGTGGACGGATTTGAGATCTGCAAGAAGATCCGTGAGACGAAGAACACACCGGTAATCATGATCTCCGCAAAGAAAGACGATATCGATAAGATCCGCGGCCTTGGTCTCGGTGCTGACGACTATATTACAAAGCCGTTCAGCCCGAGCGAGATGGTGGCGAGAGTCAAGGCCCACCTGTCCCGCTATGAGAGACTCATCGGAAGCGGAACCCCGGTGAATGATATCATCGAGATCCGCGGTTTAAAGATCGATAAGACAGCCCGCCGCGTCTATGTAAACGGCGAGGAGAAGAACTTTACGACAAAAGAATTTGACCTTTTGGCGTTCTTAGCCCAGAACCCGAACCACGTCTTCACGAAGGAAGAGCTGTTTTCCAAGATCTGGGACATGGAATCCATCGGTGATATTGCGACCGTTACAGTCCACATCAAGAAGATCCGCGAGAAGATCGAGATGAATACCGCGAAACCCCAGTATATCGAGACGATCTGGGGTGTCGGATACCGGTTCAAGGTATAAGGCAGGGAGAAAGGGAAGATGGACAGAAAAAAACTTTTGGAGGAGACAGAGCTTTTCGTCCTGGACATGGACGGAACCTTCTATCTGGACACGCAGATCCTGGACGGATCCCTGGAATTTTTAAGACAGGTGGAACGTCTCGGAAAGCGGTATGTATTTTTTACAAATAATTCCTCGAAATCTCCGAGGACCTATATTGATAAGCTGGCGAAAATGGACTGCCATATCCGCCGGGATCAGATCATTACATCCGGCGATGTGATGATCGAATATCTGAAAATGTATTATCCGGGGAAAAGGGTTTACTTAGTTGGAACCCCGGACCTGGAGGAAAATTTCCGGGAGAACGGCATTCTCCTCACAAAGGATATGCCGGATGTTGTGGTCATCGGATTTGATATGACTCTGACCTACGAGAAGTTAGAGAGGGCCTGTACCTACATCCGGAGCGGGGCAGTATTCCTGGCAACACATCTGGATATCAACTGTCCGACGCGGGATGGATTTATCCCGGATTGTGGTGCTATGTGCGCGGCAATCTCACTGTCTACGGGAAGGCAGCCGAAGTATGTGGGAAAACCATTTAAGGAAACTGTGGATATGGTGCTGACACTCACGGGAAGCGAGCGGGAGAAGATATCCTTTGTGGGAGACCGTCTCTATACTGATGTGAAGACCGGCGTGGCAAATGGAGCCCACGGGATTCTGGTGCTCTCCGGGGAGACGAAGGTCGGTGATCTGGAGAACGCTGACACGGTGCCGGATGCTGTGTTTACAGGATTAAAAGAGATGGCGGAAATTATGGCAGAGATGCCGGGAAAATAGAAACCGAAAGCTAAGAGTAATAGGCACATCCTGATGTTTGGGGTGTGCCTTTGCTGCGGGGAGAAAAATCCTGATAAAGTGTTACAGAGAACATACGGTTGTTTGCGCTTGACATTCAGCGGATATAAGTTTAAACTTGAATTATGTGAATTTTCTGCAAAAATAAAGCAAAATGCGAAAAAAACGAAACAGTTTCAGTGGGACGTGAAGAATGACAGAAGTCTGGAACTGAAAATTAAGACAAAGGAAGACAACGCTTATGAAGTACAAATTGAGATTTGCTGCCTTTTTCACTGCCATGATCGTATTTAACCTGGCAGCCAACTTTGCCCACCCGGTCACACCGACGGTAATTCAGGAGCTGCAGCTCCACGACTACATGTTTGGAGTGGCGTTAGCAGTTATGCTGATCACAAACTTCCTGTTATCTCCGTTCTGGGGTAAGATCAATAACTATATTTCTTCAAGGCTTTCCTTATTGATCTGTTGTCTGGGATACGGTGTGGCCCAGGTATGGTTTGCCTACGCTACGACGGAACTCATGATCATTCTCGCGAGAATGTTCGCGGGACTCTTCACCGGCGGTATCTTTGTAAGCTTTCTGACCTATATCGTAAACAAGTCAGACCCGGAAGACCAGGGGAAATACCTGACATACAGTGCAACGATCAAGAGCGTGGCCAGCGCTTTCGGCTACATGATAGGCGGATTTTTAGGCGAGTTTTCCGTGCGTCTGGCGTTCTTAGTCCAGGCGGGAACCCTGATCGCGGTGGCAATTGCTTTCTTCCTTATCTGTGAACCGGACAGCACGGCGAATTTAAAGGATATTCCGGCAAAGCAGCTCATGAAGGAAGCGAACCCATTCCAGGCGTTCATCGACAGCAGGAATTTCATGTGCATGGCTTTCGTGTTCCTGTTTGCGATCAACATCTTTATCAACTTCGGAAATACCGGTTTCGACCAGGCTTTTAACTACTACTTAAAGGCACAGCTGGGCCTGACTTCCTCCTACAACGGAATCATCAAGGCGGGCGTCGGTTTCGTATCCTTTATCGCGAACATGAGCCTCTGTATCTGGATCATCAAGAAGACGAACGTCAAAAAGTCTATGGTGGTTCTCACAGCGTTCTGTGCGCTGGCTTCCATCGGAACATTGATATCCGTGAAGATCGGAATCTTCATCCTGTTCAGTATCCTTGTTTACGCTGGCTATTCCGTCAGCGTTCCGGTTCTCCAGAACATGGTGGCAGACCAGGCATCGCCGGAGCAGAAGAACCTCGTCATGGGATTCTTCAACGCGACCCAGTCATTGGGAAGTATTGCGGGTTCCCTGACAGCGGGATTTATCTACTCTGTGAATGCGAAGCTTCCGTTTGCCTGCACCTTCGTGATCTACTCGGTGGGCGTTGCGGCGGCGTTTGGATATCTGTGCTACCACAAAAAAGAGGCTTGATACTGGTTTAAATTAACATACACCCCGGAAGGGCGTGGTACTTAAAAAAGTACCTGCCCTTCCGTTTTTTTAGACATCGTCGCTTGACTTTTTCCTCCCTATGTTATAAGATATTTTACATTTGCACCCTGTATGGCTTGAAATATTAACGAGCCGTCAGTATTGTATATAGAATTCTGTGACCGGTATAGAGATCTGGGAGTCCGTAGGAGTCGTCGAATGAATGTATCCTGGCATGGAATCGTTATGCAGACAACATAGAAAGGATATTGAATGGAAACAATCAGATTTGACGAACTTAATTTAGACCCGCGGATCCTCCGCGCAGTTACAGATATGGGATTTGAGGCGGCGTCCCCGATCCAGGCCCAGGCGATTCCGGTTGAAATGGAAGGCCATGACATGATCGGCCAGGCGCAGACCGGAACCGGTAAGACCGCGGCTTTTGGAATTCCGCTTCTCATGAAGATGGACCCGGAAAACAGAAAGACACAGGCAATGATTCTCTGCCCGACGAGAGAACTTGCGATCCAGGTAGCGGAAGAGCTTCGCCGCCTTGCGAAATACATGTCCGGGATCAAGATCCTCCCGGTCTACGGCGGACAGGAGATCGTAAAACAGATCCGCTCCTTAAAGGGCGGTGTCCAGATCATCGTTGGAACCCCGGGACGTGTGATGGATCATATGAGAAGAAAGACGATCCGCACCGACGCGATCCACACGGTGGTTCTCGATGAGGCGGACGAGATGCTGAACATGGGATTCCTCGAGGACATGGAGACGATCCTCGGTGAGCTTCCTGAGGAGCGCCAGACCGTAATGTTCTCCGCGACAATGCCTCACGCGATCGCCCAGATCGCCCAGAAGTTCCAGAAGGACCCGCAGATGGTTCAGGTCGTAAAGAAGGAACTGACGGTTCCGAAGGTGACCCAGTATTATTATGAAGTAAAACCGAGAAATAAAGTGGAAGTTATGTGCCGTCTGCTGGATCTCTATTCCCCGAAGCTCTCCGTTGCGTTCTGCAACACGAAAAAGCAGGTGGATGAGCTGGTGCAGGCACTCCAGGGCCGCGGATACTTTGCGGAAGGTCTTCACGGAGACTTAAAGCAGGAGCAGCGTGACCGTGTAATGGGAAGCTTCCGAAATGGCGCTACCGAGATCCTTGTTGCGACGGACGTTGCGGCGAGAGGTATCGACGTTGACGATGTGGAAGCCGTATTCAACTACGATATTCCGCAGGATGACGAGTACTATGTACACCGTATCGGACGTACCGGACGTGCCGGAAGAGAAGGACGCGCATTCAGCCTTGCGGTGGGAAGCGAGGTCTATAAGCTCCGCGACATCCAGAGATTCTGCAAGACAAAAATCGTTCCGCAGCCGATCCCGTCCTTAGATGATGTGACTGCGATCAAGGCAGAGAAGATCTTAGATGATGTTCAGCAGCATATCGGTGACGACAGCAATTTAGAGCGCATGACAGATATTATCGAGAAGCGTCTTCTTGCTGAGGATTACACTTCCTTAGAGCTTGCGGCAGCGTTCCTGAAGATGGCCATGGGCGACGATTACGAGGACATCGCGGATGAGGGAAGACCGCTCCGTGACCTTGACGATCTCGACCGACGCGGCGGAAGAAATGACCGCGGAAGAAACGGACGCAGACGCCAGAGAGGCGATGACGAGGAGTACATGGACAGAAAGAACGCCAGAGGCGGCATGACAAGACTGTTCATCAACCTCGGAAAGAATCAGAACGTGAAGCCGGGCGATATCTTAGGAGCCATCGCCGGTGAATCCGGAATTCCGGGCCGTCTCGTTGGAAGTATCGATATGTATGACAAATATACCTTCGTGGAAGTTCCGAAGGAGCAGGCCGATATCGTTATGGACGCAATGAACCATGTGAAGATCAAAGGTAAGAGCGTGCATGTGGAGAAGGCGAACCGGAGATAAGGGCAGTATTGCTGTAAAATATGATGTTGGGGTCAAAAGCTTTTGACCCCTCTGATACCGAATTGCTCTGCACTGCGTGCTCCCGCAATTCTCAAAAACATTCGTAATTCGCTCATTTTTCTTTGAAAAATGGCTACTTACTCATGTTTTTGGCGGGTCCCAAGGTCAAAAATTCTCCTGCAAGCAAGCTTGCGTCGAACTTCTGACCTTTTGACCCTGGTATCATAAAATATGGAACTATAGAAATCAAAAACGGGAACCCGGCAGAGTTTGTTTCTGCCGGATTCCCGTTTCCTTTCATATATTACTGTGATTTAACTTCCTTCCAGAGTGCATTATAGAGATCATCCGCCTCGGTTCCAAGATAACTGTAGACCTCAGAATTCTCCAGCTCATCTGTATCCGGGAATACAGATTTATTTTCCTGATATTCCGGATCCAGGATCTCGAACGCTGCCTTGTTCGGGGTTGCGTAGGTGATGTACTCGAAGTTCTTCACCGCGATATCCGGGCGGCAGAGGAAGTTGATCCACTTCTCCGCGTTCTCCTTATTCTTCGCGTTGTCCGGGATGACCCAGGAATCGATCCACAGGTTTGTTCCCTCTTTAGGAAGAACGTACTCAAGATCATAATCGAGATCCAGTGTCTCCGCCTCTTCCTGGAGGTATAACAGCTCACCGGAGTAGATAACACCTACCGCCGCCTCGCCGTTTAACATCTTATCGCGGACCTGGTCCACAACATATGCCTGTACTAACGGCTTCTGCGCCAGGAGAAGCTTCTTCGCCTCCTCCAGTTCTCCCACGTCTGTGGTGTTCATGGAATATCCAAGTTCCTTTAATGCAACCATAAACGCGTCGCGGACGCTGTCCTGCATCAGGATCTCGCCCTTTAATCTTTCATCCCAGAGATCCGACCACTTTGTCGGCGCCGGGACTCCAAGCTCTTCCAGCTTCTGGACATTGTAGATAATTCCGACCGTTCCCCATGTATACGGGACAGAATAGCGGTTCTCCGGATCAAACGCCTTTGATTTTTCAAGGTAGACCGGATCGATATTCGCAATATTCGGTACATTCTCAAAGTTGATCTCGGCGAGAAGTCCGTTCTCCACCATCTTCTGGATCATGTAGTCCGACGGACATACCGCGTCATAGCTGACCGCTCCTGCCTCGATGACCGGATACATCTCCTCGTTTGTCTCAAAGAGGTCATACGTCACATGAATTCCGGTCTCTGCCTCAAACTCATCGATAACACTCTCATCAATATACTCTCCCCAGTTGTAAACGTAGAGTTCATTGGAGTGGGATGACGCAAAGTGAAGATAGCTTGTATAGCAGACGCTTCCCACGATCAGGAAGGACGCCAGCACGATGGCTGTCTTTCCCTTCCACAACGGCTTCTTTTCCTTATCCGGCACCGTGTTCGGTCCGAAGCTTCCGGCTCCCGCCTTCGTCTGCGGTTTTGCCGGGGCAAAGTTCGTGATGAGAAGCAGCGCGAGGATCGTCACGAAGATCACGGTGGACAGGGCATACATGGACGGCTTGATGCCGCGGCGCACCTCACTGTAGATCAGGGTGGAAAGTGTATTGATCCCGGCACCTCTCGTAAAGTGGGTGATGATAAAGTCATCGAGAGACATCGTAAACGCCATCAAAAAGCCCGATAACACACCAGGCATAATATCCGGGAACACTACCTTGAAAAATGCCTGTAACGGACCGGCGCCCAGGTCCATGGCCGCCTCGTAGGTGTTCCGGCTCGTCTGCTTAAGCCTCGGCATGACGCTCAGCATCACATAGGGCACGTTGAAGGTGATATGGGCGAACAGGATCGTCTTGAAGCCCAGGGAGATCCCGAAGGCGATGAACATCAGCATCAGGGAGATCCCTGTCACGATATCGGAGTTTAGCATCGGGATATTGTTGAGTCCCATGCAGATTGTCCGCGGAAGCTTCTTCATCGCGGAGAGTCCGATGGCCGCCGCTGTTCCGAGGATCGTTGCGATAAGCGCTGACAGGAACGCGATCAGTAACGTATTATAGAGGGCATCCATGATCGTGGCGCTCTCAAACATCTGTGTGTACCATTTTAAGGTGAATCCGCCCCACTGGGATCTCGATTTCGAGCTGTTGAAGGACAGGACCATCATGACGAGGATCGGCGCGTACAGAAAGACCAGTACCAGCACCAGATAGAAATCCTCAATAAATTTCTTAAATCTTTCTCTTGCGGTTTTCATCAGAATGCAGAGCCCTCCCCATCCTTATCGTATTTTGCGATCATGGTCATGCTGAGAAGGATGAATACCATGAGCACGATGGAAAGTCCGGCACCGAGGTTCCAGTTGCTTCCCTTTGTGAATTCCTGCTCGATGACGTTTCCGATGAGCAGGATCTTGCTGCCGCCCAGGAGGTTCGAGATCACGAAGGTGGTGAGTGCCGGTACGAATACCATCGTGATCCCGCTGACGATTCCAGGAACGCTTAGTGGAAGCAGGATCTTTGTGAGCGTCTGGTAGTTGTCCGCCCCCAGGTCCCTGGCCGCGTTGATCACGTTGTCATCGATCTTCGCAAGGGTATTGTAGATCGGCAGTACCATAAACGGCAGGAAGTTGTAGACCATGCCGAGGATGATGGCCGCCGGTGTGTTGATGATCGCAATGTTCGGCAGATGCAGGATCGTGAGGAAGGCGTTGATCACGCCGTTCTTCTCGAGAAGTGTCTGCCATGCCATGGTTCTTAAGAGGAAGTTCATCCACATCGGGAGAATGAAGATGAATACCACGAAGCTGCCTTTTCCGATATGGCGTTTTCTTAAGATCAGCGCCAGCGGATACGCCAGGACGAGACAGATCACGGTGCTGACTCCCGCGAGCGCCAGGGAGAGCCAGAGGGCCTTCAGATGCTCAGAGGAACTGATGGCCAGGATGTTTGCCAGGGTGAATGCCCCGCTGCGGTCCGTCAATCCATAGTAGAATACCATGAGCAGAGGGATCACCGTAAATCCTGCCATCCATATCATATAAGGATAAGCCAGAAATCTGGATGCTTTTCTATTCATTGACTCCAACGGCCTCCTCGTCCTCGGACTCCGGCTTGTTCATGATCTGGATATCGAAGGGATCCACATGAATGCCGACCTTCTGTCCGACCGGGAACATGTCCGTGCTGTGGACCAGCCACTCGTAGCCGTCCGGGGTCGTAACCTCCATCTCGTAGTGGACGCCCTTGAAGATCAGGTGCGTGACAACGCCTTGAAGCGTGCCGTCCTCCGGCTTCACAAGGTCGATGTCCTCCGGTCGGATCACAACGTCCACGGGTTTATTGTTTCCGAATCCCTTATCCACGCAGGCAAACTTCGCGCCGAAGATCTCAACAAGCTCGTCGTGGATCATCGTACCGCCCACGATATTGCTCTCGCCGATAAAGTCCGCGACGAAGGCGTTCTCCGGCTCGTTGTAGATCTGCTCCGGGGTTCCCATCTGCTGGATATAGCCCTGATTCATGACGATGATGGTGTCAGACATGGTCAGTGCCTCTTCCTGGTCATGGGTGACGTATATAAAGGTGATTCCCAGCTCATTCTTCAGCCGGATCAGCTCGTACTGCATGTCCTGGCGGAGCTTTAAGTCGAGGGCTCCGAGCGGCTCATCGAGAAGAAGAAGCTTCGGTTCGTTTACGATGGCGCGGGCAATGGCGATCCGCTGCTGCTGGCCGCCGCTCAGGGAATCCACGCTGCGGTTCTCGAAACCGTCCAGGTTTACGAGCTTCAGCGCATACTTGATCTTATCGTCAATATAGCTCTTTGATTTGCCTTTGATCTTCAGACCGAACGCGATATTCTCCGCAATGCTCATGTGGGTGAATAGGGCGTACTTCTGGAAAACTGTATTTAACTGGCGTTTATTCGGCGGTGTGTTTGTGATATCTTCGCCGTCAAAGATCACCTGGCCTTTGTCAGGTTTTTCGAATCCACCGATGATCCTTAAAGTTGTGGTCTTTCCACAGCCGCTCGGACCGAGCAGTGTCACAAAGGAATTTTCCTTTACAGAAAGGCTCAGATCATCAAGGATCAGATCGCCGTCATAGCTCTTCCAAATATGGGACAAATCAATGAGCGGATGCTCCATTCTTTTTTCCTCCTGAATGTAAAAATATTCAAACGTCCTGCTGTCTTTCGACGCAGAACAGCACAAAAAATGACTGTGCGACAAGAATTTCATCTTGTATATTTACTCATGATTTCCATGTTCTGTCAATAGATTTCCGACCCCGTTTCGAAATAAAATCTGAGGTATGTTTTTTCTTTCATACGATTCCCGGAGTTTTTCAGATTTCGATTAACAAACGTGGCAGATTATGATAAAATGAGCATATCTATGAAATTCCGAAACGCTGCCGGACGAGGCATTTTCGGAGAATTGAAAGTAAAGGGGAAATTACCTATGACTGGAAAATACATGGCCTATGTGGGTTCTTATTCCTACACGGGAAAGGCAAAGGGAATCACTGTATATGATGTGGATGTTGAGGCTGGAAAATTCATCTACCGCTGCGAAGTGGAGGTCGATAATTCTTCCTATCTGAAAGCGTCCCAGAACGGACAGATCCTCTACTCCATCGCCGATGAGGGTGTTGTGGCGTTCCGCGTTCTTTCGAACGGAAGCCTTGCCCGCTTAAACAGCGCAAATATCAGGGGCATGCGCGGATGCCATCTCTCAACAAGCAAAGCCGACGACTATATCTTTATCTCCGGTTTCCATGACGGAAAGATCACGGTCCTCAACCTGAATAAGGACGGCGCCGTGGGCCAGATCGCCGACGGCGTTTTCCACAAGGGCCTCGGATCCGTTGCGGAGCGCAGCTTCCGCCCGCATGTGAGCTGCAGCCGCCTGACTCCGGACGAGCGTTTCCTAATGGTGGCGGACCTTGGAATCGACCAGATCAAGGTCTACCGTTTCGACCACAAGGACGGAAAGATCACTCTCGTGGACACGATCCGCTGCGAGCTGGAATCCGCTCCGAAATACTTTATGTTCAGCTCCGACGGACGTTTCTTCTATGTTCTCTATGAGCTGAAAAATATGATCGAGGTTTATTCTTATAAGGAGGGTGAGCGCGTTCCGATCGTGGAGAAGATCCAGACGATTCCTTCCACAGGAAGCAAGCCGAACCAGCTGACCGCAGCCTGCGCGATGCACCTCTCCCCGGATGAGAAGCACTTATTCTGCAGCAACGCCGGAGACAATACGGTATCCATGTACGACCGCGATGATGAGACCGGCATGCTGACAATGCGCTTCTGTCTCCCGATCAGCGGTGATTACCCGAAGGACATCGCGATCTTCCCGGACGGAAAGCATCTGGCATCCATCAACCACGAGGGAAGTATTTCCTTCTTTAAGATCGACTATGAAAAAGGTCTTCTCGTCATGAGCGACCGCAGCATTACGGTCAATGAGCCAAACTGCTGTGAAATTGTAAAGATTGGAGATTAACATAACATGGCAGCAGGTTCTACCATCGGCACAATATTTAAAGTAACGACCTGGGGAGAATCCCACGGGAAGGCCATCGGAGTTGTCGTCGACGGCTGCCCGGCGGGTCTTCCACTGGACGAATCCGATATCCAGAAGCTCTTAGACCGCAGAAAACCTGGCCAGAGCCGCTTTACGACCCAGAGAAAAGAGGGCGATGAGGTCGAGATCCTCTCCGGTGTCTTCGAGGGAAAGACTACAGGAACACCGATCTCCATGATCGTCCGGAACACGGACCAGAGATCCAGGGATTACTCCAATATCGCTTCCTGTTTCCGCCCGGGTCATGCGGATTATACCTTTGAGGAAAAATACGGGTTCCGCGACTATCGCGGCGGCGGACGTTCCTCCGCCCGGGAGACCATCGGCCGCGTCGCAGCAGGTGCCATCGCAGAGAAGTTCTTAAAACAGTTGAATATCTCCGTGACCGCATACGCGAAGTCTATCGGACCGGTGGAAGTCTCCCCGGAGCGGATGGATCTCGCTGAGATCCAGAATAACCGCTTCTGTTTTCCGGATGCGGAGGCAGCAAAGGCAGCAGAGGATTATCTTGACCAGAAGATCGCGGAATGCGACTCCGTCGGCGGTGTCGTCGAGTGCGTGATCTCCGGTCTTCCGGCAGGTCTCGGCGAGCCGGTATTCGAGAAGCTGGACGCAAACCTCGCGAAAGCGATCCTCTCCATCGGAGCTGTCAAGGGCTTTGAGATCGGAGACGGTTTTGCTGCCACAAAGGCCTGCGGATCCGACAACAACGATGAGTTCCGTATGGACGGAGACAAGATCGTCAAGGAGACAAACCACGCAGGCGGCGTTCTCGGCGGGATCAGCGACGGAAGTGATGTGGTATTCCGGGCTGCCTTCAAGCCGACCCCGTCCATTGCAAAATCGCAGGAAACCGTTACAAAGGACGGTGAGAATATCGCTCTCGTGATCCACGGACGCCACGACCCGGTGGTTGTTCCGAGAGCTGTCGTTGTGGTGGAATCCATGGCCGCCATCACCGCCATGGATATGCTTTTAGTGTCCATGACATCCAGACTCGACCTGATCCAGATATTCTTTCAGGTTGAGAATGCGGATGACGGCGATAATTAAATATTCGCATGAAGCCGGACAGTTTTCTGGACGGATTCAAAATATTATGATACCAGGGTCAAAAGGTCAGAAGTTCGACGCAAGCTTGCTTGCAGGAGAATTTTTGACCTTGGGACCCGCCAAAAACATGAATAAGTAGCCATTTTTCGCAGAAAAATGAGCGAATTATGAATGTTTTTGATGATTGCGGGAGTACGAAGTACGGAGCAATCCGGTATCATAGGGGTCAAAATACCTTTTGACCCCAACATCATATTATAAAACTGGCAAAATAATTTCCGGTTACACTATCACAATCATAGGAGAAGAAAGAAATGAAAATCGCAATCGCAAATGACCATTCTGCAGTAGAGCTGAAGAACATCATCAAAGAGCATCTTGAGAGCAAAGGCTACGAAGTATTAAACCTCGGAACCGACTCCACAGAGAGCTGTGACTATCCGGTATACGGTGAGAAAGTCGGCCGTGCTGTCGCTGACGGCGAGGCAGACCTCGGAATCGCTATCTGCGGAACAGGCGTTGGTATCTCCCTGGCAGCAAACAAGGTAAAAGGCATCCGCGCATGCGTCTGCAGCGAGCCGTACACAGCAAAGCTTTCCAGAATGCACAACAACTCCAACATCCTCGCGTTTGGGGCACGCGTCGTTGGAAGCGAACTGGCAAAGATGATCGTTGACGAGTGGCTTGGCGCAAGCTTCGAGGGCGGACGTCATCAGAGACGTGTTGATATGATCATGGATATTGAGAACAAGTAACTGAATCGTAACTGTGAGGGTACTGAACAGTTACACGGAATCTTATTTTATATAGAAGAAAGATCCTGCCTGGAAGCAGCAATGCCTCCGGTCAGGATCTTTTTTGGATATGACCTCAAGAGAGAAGATCATGACAGAACTGACTCTTGCCACGCATTTTAACATGTGTTAAGATTACACCACAAAGGATCATATCCCAAATGACCCAACAGGATAAAGGTCAGAGATAAAGGACATAGATAAAGGAGAATTACGATGGGAATTGTAGTAATCGGAGATGTGTTTATAGATATTAAGGGGTATTCCCTGTCCCCTTATATTCCGCAGGGAAGAAATGCCGGAACTGTGATCCAGATCCACGGCGGCGTTGCGAGAAACGTGGCGGAGAACATCGCAAATATCGAGCTGAAACCGACATTTATCAGCGCGGTGGATGACAACGCCATGGGAGACGATGTGATCCAGAAGCTGAAACGCCATAAAGTCGAAACGAAGTATATGAAGAAGGTCAAGGACGGCATGGGAACATGGCTGGCCGTCTTTGATCATGAGGGAGACGTGGTGGCATCCATCTCAAAGAGACCGGACCACAAGCCCATCGAGCAGATCTTAGATGAGCACGGGGACGAGATCTTTAAGGATGCGGACAGCATTGCGATCGAGATCGATACGGACAAGGAGATCGTGAAAAAGACCTTCATGTATGCGGAAAAGTATCACAAAGAGGTCTATGCGCTTGTATCCAATATGACGATCGCTGTGGAGAGAAGAGATTTTATCCGCAGAACTGCATGTTTTGTGTGCAATCAGCAGGAGGCGGGAATCCTGTTCTCGGAAGACTATGACCATATGACTCCGGCAGAGTTAGCGGCAATTCTTCCGGACCGGATCCGTTCCGCCAAGATCTCCCGCATGGTGGTCACCATGGGAGGAGACGGATCTGTCTTTGTTGATTCGGACGGGCACACCGGAATTTATCCGGGACGTAAGGTAGATATCGTGGACACGACGGGAGCCGGGGATGCGTTCTTTTCCGGCGTCTGCATCGGACTTACCTACGGCAAGACGCTGCAGGAGGCATGCAGAATCGGTACAAGACTTGCGGCAACGGTGATCTGCACGACAGAGAATATCTGTCCGAGATTCATGCCGGAAGAATTTGGACTTACGAGGTAATCGATATGGAACCTATTATTATCGGAATTGCCGGGGGGGGCTGGCTCAGGAAAATCGACATTTACGAACAGGCTCAGGCAGTACTTCGGGGATGATGTTGCCGTGATCTACCACGACAACTATTACCGCAGACAGGACGGGATCCCGTTTGAGCAGCGTGTAAAGGTCAACTATGACCATCCGGATTCCCTGGAGACAGATCTTTTGGTGGAGCACCTAAAGGAGCTGAAAGCCGGAAAGACCATCGAGTGTCCGGTCTACGACTACAGCCAGCACAACCGATCCAGCGAGATCATCAAGATCGAGCCGGGACCGATCATCCTCGTTGAGGGCATCCTGCTTCTCGCCGACGAGCGGATCCGCAGCCTCCTGGACATCAAAGTCTATGTGGAAGCTGACGCTGACGAGCGGATCCTCCGCCGCATCGTCCGCGACGTAGAGGAGCGCGGCCGCGACCTGAAAGGAATCATCACTCAGTACTTAACAACCGTAAAACCCATGCACTACATGTATGTAGAGCCCACGAGGGCTCTCGCCGATATCGTTATCAACAGCGGAAAGAACGATGTTGCGTTCGATCTGTTTGTTTCGAAGATCGGGCAGCTGCTGGAGAGTGCGGGGAATAAAATATGAATATGTGAAGACCGCCTGTTGTCAGTGTTGTGCTGGTGATGGGCGGTCTTCTTTCGCTTTGCGCGGACGCACGAGTCAATTCTGCGTTGACGCACTGGCGCACAAAAATATTAAACCTTACAACGATTGTACAGTTAATGTTTTTCCGCAGAATTTAACTGGAAAAGCATTTACAAATACGTTATACTGAGTCGGGTAAATTTTTAGAGATTTGAAAGGATCACAACTATCATGGAACCATTTTATTATAATCACATGGACAAAGAGCGACAGGCTGTTTACCGTGCCATGCAGCAGGGACTGTTAAGCCTTGCTGACTCTTTCCAGATCCCCCGGATCGACGGTCACGCCTTAAGCGATATTTTTTTTGAGCTCCGCCTTGACCACCCGGAGATTTTCTGGGTGTCCAGCTTTAAATACCGGTATTTCGCGGATTCCCCGAATCTGATCTTCATCCCGGAATACCTTTTTGAGAAGAGCAAAATCAAAGACCACCAGAAAGCCATGAATGCCCGGGTGGAAAAGCTCGCAAGACCGGCGGCAAAGCTCCCGGAGCTGGAAAAGGAAAAGTATATCCACGATTTTATCTGTGAGAATATCCACTACGATAAACTGAAAAAGCCCTATTCCCATGAAATTATCGGACCGTTGGGTCATGGTGTCGGCGTCTGCGAGGGGATCGCAAAGTCGGTCAAGATCCTCTGCGACGCGCTTGGAATCTGGTGTATGATCGCCTTATGCGGAAACAATCCGGAAAAAGGGATCAAGTACCGCCATACATGGAATATCGTGAAGATCGGTAAGACTTGCTATCACCTGGATGCCACCTTCGACAACAGCCTTGGAAAATGCGTTGAGACCGGCGGTGAGATCCGCTACGACTACTTCAATCTGGACGATAAGGCGGTCTTCCGCGACCATGAGCCGTTGATCGCCCCCGCCCCGGCCTGTACGGACGGTGATCACTTTTACTATAAAGAGAAAAAACTTTCCTTCACAAAGACGGAGGAAGTTTACAAGCGCTCCCTGCAGACTGCAAAGAAGAATAAAACACTTACATTCCACTGGCGCGGCGGCTACCTGACCCGTGAGGTTCTGAAAGAACTCATTGAACTTATCGAAAAAGCCGGAGCCGAGCAGAACAAGACCGCTCATATCCAGTTCAACTGGCCTCAGGCAGTTCTGCGGATCCATTATACGGATGAAAGATCCCAGGCTGTCGTCACCATGGAAGAAGCCAATGAGGGGGAAGAGTCCTGATCTCGTTACTCCACATAGATAGGGATTTCCGAACTGAAAAGTCTGCATGCTGCAGCGGAGGCATCCGGCACTGACGATCCAGAACGAAAAAAGAACATATAAATTTTCGACAGCATATTTACATGCTGTCTTTTTTTGCTTATAATGACGGTACAAAAAATAATCACTGTTAATAAGTGAACCTGTCGATGGCAATCGTGCCGGAATTCAGATGGGACAGTGGAAAATTACGGCTGTACATACACAGGCAGCTGAAAAAATTTACATCAGGGGAGAAAAACGTATGGGAAAAGAAAAGATAACGGATCAGGCGATGTATGATTTCTATGGAAAAATGCCGTTGAAACGTGCGATTCCACTTGGACTCCAGCATGTGTTGGCGATGTTTGTCGGAAACCTGACCCCGCTTCTTATTATCTGCGGCGCATGCGGAATCAGTGGAAGCGAGGAGTTCGCCCATCTTCAGGTCTGTCTTTTACAGAACGCGATGTTTGTAGCGGGAGTTGTGACTCTGGTCCAGCTCTATGCGATCGGTCCGATCGGAGGTAAAGTTCCGATCATCATGGGAACCAGCTCCGGTTTCATCGGAGTTTTCAAGAGTGTGGCGGACACTATGGGCGGCGGACTCGCCACCTATGGCGCGATCATGGGAGCGTCAATTCTCGGCGGTCTTTTTGAGAGTGTTCTCGGATTCTTTATCAAGCCGCTGCGTAAATTTTTCCCGGCGGTTGTAACGGGAACGGTTGTATTGTCCATCGGACTGTCCCTGATCTCCGTAGGGATCAATTCTTTCGGCGGCGGAAGCGGCGCGAAGGACTTTGGCTCTATGGAGAACCTTCTCCTGGCGATCTTTGTCCTTGTGGTGATCCTTACTGTGAAACACTGGACCAACGGAATGGCAAGCAACTCCGCAATTCTCATCGGAATCATTGCGGGATATATTGCGGCATTTGTTATGAGCCTGGTTCTTCCGACAACGGGAATCACGGCAGACGGAGCCGAGTACACGAAAGCATGGGTACTGAACTGGGATAAAGTCGCCCAGGCAAGCTGGATCAGCATTCCGGAATTTCTTCCGGTGAAGCCGGTGTTTGATGCCCGTGCCATCGCGCCGATCCTCATCATGTTTATCGTAACAGCTGTTGAGACGGTCGGAGATATCTCCGGTGTTATTGAAGGCGGAATGAACCGTGAGGCGACAGACAAGGAGCTTTCCGGCGGCGTGATCTGCGACGGTATCGGATCTTCTTTTGCGGCACTGTTTGGAATTCTTCCGAATACCTCCTTCAGCCAGAACGTCGGACTGGTTACGATGACAAAAGTAGTGAACCGTACCGCTCTCGCGACAGGCGCGGTATTCCTGATCCTCTGCGGTCTTGTTCCGAAGCTGGGCGCCATCGTTTCTATTATGCCTCAGGCTGTTCTCGGCGGCGCAGCCGTTATGATGTTCTCATCCATCGTGATCAGCGGAATCCAGCTGGTCACAAAGGAGAAGATGACAGCGAAGAACCTGACTATCGTTTCTGTAGCGCTTGGAGTTGGTTATGGAATGGGAGCGAACACGGCAATCTTAGCACAGACCCCGCAGGCGATCCAGCTGATCTTCGGCGGTTCCGGAATTGTTCCGGCGGCTATGGTTGCGATTTTGTTGAATATTGTGCTTCCAAATGATAAAAAATGATGGGATTTGCGCTGAACGTTTATAAAATACTTGAAATCGTTAAAATGACCCGATCAAGTACGTTGAAAATTTTTTGATAAGAAATCTGTGCGCAGGGTTAATAAAAAAGCGGAATTTATCCGGGCGATACCGAGGTGTCGCTTACCGGTTAAATTCCGCTTTTTTTAGTTGCTCCAGTTCTGCCGGGGTGTCCGCGTCAGCGAGTTCCAGAGGATCACCTGCGGGGAAATACCGGACAACGTCGGGATATTTTTTCAGCAGAACATTGCCGCCGTGATTGTCCGGGAGTGTGAGAAGCTCCTCAAAATATCGGTTCCCGAAAAGAATTGGGTTTCCAGGAATTATAGAATCATCCTCAGCGATAGCTGCCAGGCGGAAAATCGGAGAGGCAGTTTGATAATACTGAGAAAATGTTATTACCATAGCTTCAAGTGTCTCTTTTGTTAACAGCGGCTGATCCCCCAGCGCAAACATACACCCCGCAAGTTCCGGATATTCCTTCAATAAGGCAGACAGTCCAAGAAGGACCGTGTGATTTCTGTAGGGCATTGCATGCAGAAGGACCGGAATCTTTCGCTCTCGACAAAATGCTTCAACTTCCCTGGATCTCGTCACAACGATCCGGGCAGCAAAAAGTGCACCGTCGGTGGCGGATAAGATCCGGTAGATCATTGGCTTTCCATTGAAATCTGCCATAAGTTTATTGGAACCAAATCTTTTTCCAAGCCCGGACGCCATGATCACGCATCCGATGGGCAGAAGCGGATGATCCAGGTCGTAAAGGAACACGTCGTTCCGTGCCCGCAGTGCATCGAGAAACGGTGTGGATTGGCTGCGGAGAACAGCGATGACCTGTTTCTGGTCAAAAAGACGGAAAACAGCATCGCAGAATTCCGGGCAGGAGCTTTCCAGATAGCCGAGTTCGTCGATTACCGCCCATTGGGAAGCGGACTCAATGGAGCGGGTTATAGAAGTGATGCCGAGCCCAAGGAAGCCATCCATATCCGGTGTCATTTGGTTGCCGGATCGTTGAGCATCAGGATGCGCAGAATCAGCAGCACAAGCTTTTTGTACAAAATTATCTGCAGGGAAATTTGGAACAGCGAAGGACTTATGTGGATGGCAGGATCCGATTCTCGCAGTTTCACCAGTAAGATTATCTGTCAATTCCACACGGTCGCGCGGAAACGCCTGTGTTGTAAATCCTGGAAATGGTCCTAAATCAGAAAAGTACGGCAGTGCCAGAATTTCTCTCAGCAGCGTGCTCTTCCCGATTCCCCGGCTGCCAGTTATGACCAAATGCCGTTTTTTATGAATACCTGCAGCTGCCGCTGTTTCAGACACAAATTTATTCCCCGTCTTCTCCCCCATCTGCATATTTAGAAAAGATCTGAGTATAGAGTTCGCGGCTGCTCTGAATACAGGCGTCACGGTAGGTTTCATAGTCATGTAAAAACTCCTTTGCTTTCGGCGTCAGGACACTTCCTCCGCCGCCTTTTCCGCCGATCCGGCGGGCCGTGAGCGGAAAACCGAGATTCTTTTCGGCTCGCCTCATGATGGCAAGTGCCTTCGTATACGCCATCCCCATAGACATCGCCGCCGCCCGCAGCGAACCGGTCTCCTCGATCAGATGGAGCAGACGGCAGGGACCTTCACCAAAGAATCGGAGGTGGTCATCGTCGCAGAGAAAAACTCGGATGTCGGATATCATGGAGAACACCTTCTTTCAAGAATTATTATGATCATAATATGTGACTGTGAGGATACTGAACAGTTACCATAATATCATAAATGCCAATCTGGAAACAGTAAAATTATTCAGCACTGCGGGAGAAAGATCCGCAGCAGAATAATTACAGAAGGGGAAGCAGGATGAGCCGCTTATGGTTCGAGATTTCCGGATCCGCAACAGCAACAAGTCTTACCGCCCCATAAATTTCAGAAAACGCCTTTTCCATATCCTGGACAGAGTCAGTTTTTGGCTGCAGCGTGCAGATCAGGCGGCCATCTTTTAAAAGCATCAGCGTGTCACAGCAGGCAAGCGCCAGAACCGGGTCATGAAGGCAGATCAGACCAGCTTTTCCAGGACGCCCATGCACTAATTCCATGATCATCCGCACCATCCGGTACTTATTTCCGAGATCCAGCGAACTGTCCGGCTCGTCGAAGAGCAGCAGCTTCGTGCCTTCCACCAGCGTCCGGGCCAGGATCACAAGCTGCTTTTCTCCACCGCTGAGCGTCAGGTAATCCCGGTCTGCGAGACCAGCCATCCCGACCTGTTCCAGAGCCCGGAGTGCCGCCGCTCTCATATCCGCGGACGGCTGGCTGAGTAGCTTTAATTTTGGATAAAATCCCATCAGTACCACATCTATGGCACTCATGGAGATCGAGATCCCGCTCTGCTGCGGAATATAGCTGACCCGCCGTGCCAGTTCCTTTGAACGCAGTCCGGCGAGCTCAGCACCTTCAAGAAAAACATGCCCGTCATGGGGCAATTCCCCGCAGATGGCCCGGAGAAGTGTGGTCTTTCCACCTCCGTTTGGCCCCAGAAGTCCGATCACACGTCCTGGTGTGTCAACAGAAAAGGAGACATGATCCAGGATCTGCCGTCCGCCGAGACAGAGGGAGATATCCTGAACAGAAAAAAAATCAGCCATTTTGACTCAGCTCCTCCTTTTCGAGAGAATCAGATAGATCAAAAACGGTGCACCGAGAAGCGATGTGAAGATACTCACAGGCAATTCCACCGCAGTCAGGGACTTCGCCAATACGTCCGCAGTGAGCAGCAGGACACTTCCGATGATCCCGCTCAAAAGACAGGATGACCGCCTGTTGTGCCCGGTGAGAAGTCTCGCCGTGTGCGGGGCGAGAAGACTGATAAAACTGATAAGCCCCGTGACGCTGACTGCGGCAGCCACCGTGAGTGTCGCGAGGAAAAGCACGAAAAACCTGGTCTTCTGGACAGAGACACCCAGCATTCGTGCCTCGTCCTCCTGCACCGACAGCGCCAGTATATGGCGGTGGAGCAGGAAAATAACGGCGGAGCTAAACAGAATGATCACAACAGGGAACGGGATCTTCGAGGCAGTGACGCCCGCAAGACTTCCCATGATCCAGTATTCGATGGAAGCCAGCTGTTTTTCCGGGTCAGCCATGAGCTTCAGCACCATGAGAAATGTCTGCGCCAGGGAGTGGACCGCGATCCCCGCGAGAACAATGGAAGAGTGTTCCTTTACTGGGGAAAGGGCGGTGAGTCCAAGGGACAGACAAACTGCGAGAAGTCCGCCGACAAACGCGAAGACCGTGGTGGACGGCGATGCAGCGGAGGTAAAAAGGATTGCGAAGGCGGCACCTGCGCTGGCACCGGAAGAGACGCCGATGATATCGGGGGACGCCAGCGGGTTCCGGAAGACCGTCTGGTAGACGAACCCGGCCACACCGAGGCCAAAGCCGCCGACGAGTCCCATGAGGGCGCGGGGCAGGCGGAGTATGGTAAAAGTGCGGACCGCCATTGGTTCCCCTGCGCAAAGATCCGCCAGGGAGATTGGGTACTTTCCGGTAGTCAGTGCTGAAACAAAGGCGATGACAAGAAATGTCATCGCCAGAGTTAAAATTGCCATTGTCCGGTTGGAATCAGTTTGCGCTTTCCGGAGTGAAGCCATAGAATGTTTCATAGAAATTCTTTTCTGTAGTCTTGAAATCGTCTTCAGTTACAACGTCCGGGTGAAGAATGGAAGCGACATAGTAGCTGCCTAAAAAGCTTGCCGGTACCGGGGAATCGAGAGCTTCGATGTCGCTCGGGATCTGGGCAATGTGTCCTTCTTTTACAGCTGTGCAGTCAGCGAGAGCGGAATCGTTCAGAACAGAGTCAACATCGTAGTCAGCGTCAGCAGCGAGTACGATGTAGTCTGGGTTCCAGGAGAGAATCTGCTCGTAGGAAGTATCTGCCCAGTATGTATCAGTGATGTCGGAAGCCGCGTTCACGCCGCCGGCGTTCTCGATCAGGGTGGACTGATACATCTCCGGACCAGCGGTCTGTAACAGAGCGCTGTTGCCTGCAAGGTATACGGACGGAGTCTCAACGCCGTCGAGGGATTTCTTTAAGCTCTCAAGAGCGTCGGAGATCCAGTACTCCAGCTCCTGGCCTTTCTCAACTACGTCTGCGGCTGTGGAGATCATGTCGATGGTCTCGAATAACTTTGTCTGGTCTTCCGGATTTACAGCGATTACGGTGAGACCAAGCTCTTCCATAGCCGGGATGGAATCTTTTAACTTTGTCGGAACGATCACAAGGTCCGGCTTTAATGCGGCACAGCCCTCAAGGTCAAACTCTTTCGCTGTTCCGACAGACGGGAGTTCTGTGAGTTCCGGAGCGCTTAATTTGTAGATGTTTCTCTTGTCGGCCTTTGCCTCAACGCCGACTAACTGGTCATCGAGACCAAGGGCGATCATCAGGCTTGTGGAGATATAGTAGCCGCTGACGAAGGATTCCGGATGTTTCTCGATCGTAACCTTACGGCCAAGATGGTCGGTGATGGTGACTGGATAGGTGACAGTCATTTCGTCGCCGGCCGCCGCAGATGTCTCAGCTGCGGATTCGGATGCGGCTTCTGTGGTAACTTCAGCAGCTGTCTCAGCCGCGGTCGTCGTGGATGCAGTGCTGTTTCCACATGCAGTTGTGCTCACGGATAATGCGAGAGCTAAGAGCAGGGCGGAAAGCTTCTTGAGATTTTTTTTCATGATCTTTTGTCCTCTTTCAATATTTTTGTGTTGAAATTTCGTTATGTTTTTTCAACTACAACGGAATTATAACAGAAAGTATGTTAAAATTAAAGTATATTTTACAACTGTTCGATAGGGATTACACGCTTGTATGCGCAGGCTGTGAAAATGCTGGACAGATATGAAGTTTTTGTAGCGACAAGGAGCAAAGAATGAGAGTTATCAGGGAATATAAACGTGCGGAAAGCCTGGAAGAGGCATGGCAGTTAAATCAGAAGAAGAGCAACCGCGTGCTCGGCGGTATGGTCTGGCTGAAAATGGGAAAGATGCAGATCGGTACGGCGATCGACCTCTCCAGTCTCGGACTTGACACCATCGAGGAGACGGGGGAGGAATTCCGGATCGGCTGCATGGTGACACTGAGAGACCTGGAGCTTGATCCGGGACTCAATTCATACACGGACGGCGCGGCGAGGGAGTCCGTGCGCCATATCGTCGGGGTCCAGTTCCGGAATCTCGCGACAGTGGGTGGAAGTATTTATGGAAGATACGGATTTTCCGATGTGCTGACGATGTTTTTGACCATGGACAGCTATGTGGAGCTTTATAAAGGCGGGATCATTCCGTTAAAGGAGTATGCGAAGATGCCGTATGACAGGGACATCCTGGTGCGGCTCATCGTGAAGAAAGAAAAGGCAGCGTTCGATTACCAGTCTGTCCGCAACAGCCAGACAGACTTTCCGGTACTGACCTGCGCGGCGGCAAAGACGGAGGCAGGATACCGGTTTTCCATCGGGGCGAGACCTGGAAAGGCAGTACTTTTTGAACTTGCAGACGCGGATATTCAAGCCGCAGATGTGGAAAACATGGCAGAAAATGCGGCGAAATGTGTAAAAGAACAGGTCGAGACCGGCTCCAACACGAGAGGAAGCGCGGAGTACCGGAAACACCTGGCGGGAGTTCTGGTAAGGAGAGCTGTCTGTAAGCTGGCGGGAAAATAAGAAAGAATTCCAGCCGGATCAATCAGATGAAAGTGAAAAAAATTTATAGAGGAATTATATCATGAACATTACCATGACATTAAACGGAAAGAAGATCTCCGCCGACATCGACGCGGACATGCTTTTGATCGATTTTGTGCGGGATCACGGATGCTACAGCGTGAAGCGCGGCTGTGAGACATCAAACTGTGGTCTCTGCACCGTATTTTTAGACGAAAAACCTGTTCTCTCCTGCTCTGTGCTGGCGGCGAGAGCGGATGGAAGAACGGTTACAACACTGGAAGGCCTCCATGAAGAGGCGGCAGAATTCGGTGCGTTTATCGCCGACCAGGGAGCGGAACAATGCGGATTCTGCAACCCGGGATTTATCATGAACGCCCTGGCGCTGTTCCGGGAAATAGAATATCCGAATGAGGACGAAATCAAGGAATATCTGGCGGGCAACTTATGCCGCTGTTCCGGCTACGAGGGACAGCTCCGCGGCATCCAGGCGTTCCTGGAATGGAAGAAGGAAAAGAACGGAAAGGAGGCGGCGGAGGCATGAAATATGTAAACAAGCCGGTGCGCAAAAAAGACGCTATGCAGCTCGTGACCGGAAAGCCGGTCTACATGGATGATATCGCGCCGAAGGACTGCCTGATCGTAAAGCTTCTCCGCTCGCCCCACGCAAATGCGATCGTGACTTCTATCAACAAAATCGCGGCGATGAAGGTGGACGGCATCGAGGCGATCTACACCTGGGAGGATATCCCGCAGGACGGAAGACGTTACACACAGGCAGGCCAGACCTACCCGGAGATGAGTCCCTATGACCGCCTGATCATGGACCGCCATGTCCGGTATGTGGGCGATGTGGTCGCCATCGTGGCAGGACGGGATGAGAAGTGCGTGGACAAGGCGCTGAAGCTCATCAAGGTCCAGTATGAAGTTCTTGAGCCGATTCTGGATTTCCACAAGGCGAAGGACAATAAGATCTTAGTACACCCGGAAGACAACTGGGAGAGCCTTGTTCCGGTTGGGGCGGACAATAAGAGAAATCTTTGTGCCCACGACGAGACTGGATCCGGGGATATCGAGGAAGTCTTAAAGAACAGCGATGTGATCATCGACCACGTCTACCACACAAAGGCATGTCAGCAGACTATGATGGAGACGTTCAGGACCTTCTGTACCATCGACACCTACGGGCGTCTGAACGTGGTGAGCTCCACCCAGATCGTGTTCCACTGCAGAAGGATCCTCGCGAACGCCCTGCATATTCCAAAATCCATGATCCGTGTCAGCAAACCGAGGATCGGCGGCGGATTCGGGGCGAAGCAGACTTCCATCAGTGAAGTCTACCCGGCATATGTGACATGGATGACGAAGAAGCCGTCGAAGATCATCTTCACCCGGGAGGAGAGCATGACCGCCTCCACTCCGCGGCACGAGATGGAAGTCCATGTGCGCCTCGGCGCCAGCAAGGACGGAATCGTCAACGGAATCGACATGTACACGCTGTCCAACACCGGTGCCTACGGTGAACATGGACCGACGACCGTGGGACTTTCCGGACATAAATCCATCCCGCTTTATGGAAAGGCGAAGGCATTCCGATTCGTCAGCGATGTCGTGTATACAAACGTGATGTCCGCCGGCGCCTACCGCGGATACGGTGCCACCCAGGGTCTTTTCGCTGTGGAGTCTGCCGTGAATGAGCTGGCGGCGAAGCTGCATATGGATCCGTTTGAACTGCGGATGAAGAACATCGTCAAAGAGGGCGATGTGATGCCGGCGTACTACGGGCAGGTAAACACCAGCTGTGCCCTGGACCGGTGTCTGGAGCGCGTGAAGAAGATGATCGACTGGGATAATAAGTACCCGGTCCGCGATATGGGAAACGGAAAGGTCCGGGCCGTCGGCATGGGAATGGCGATGCAGGGCTCAGGTATCACATCGGTTGACGTGGGAAGTGCGACGATCAAGGTGAATGACGACGGATTTTATACATTAGCCATCGGGGCGGCGGACATGGGAACAGGCTGCGATACGATCCTGGCTCAGATCGCGGCGGAGGTCCTGGACTGTTCCATCGATGAGATCACGGTATTCGGCGCAGACACGGATACATCGCCTTACGATTCCGGATCCTATGCGTCCAGCACAACGTATGTTACCGGTAAGGCAGTAGAACAGTGTGCGCTGAAGGTGCGGGAGCAGATCTGCAAGCTAGGCGCGGAACTGTTAAAGTGTCCGGAAAGTGAAGTCGTGTTTGATGGAAAATTTGTGAAGCACGAGAATTCAAAGGAGATACAGGTCTCCCTCACAGATATCGCCACCGCCTCCCAGTGCGGCAACAATATCGCCCTGGAAGCCACCGTGACGAACAGCTCCCCGCTTTCTCCGCCGCCGTTTATGGTCGGCGCTGCGGAGGTTGAGGTGGATCTTGAGACCGGAGAGGCGAAGGTCATCGATTACGCGGCTGCGGTAGACTGTGGAACACCCGTAAATCCGAACCTTGCGAGAGTCCAGGCGGAAGGCGGTATTCTCCAGGGAATCGGCATGACACTGACAGAAAATATTACCTATAATAAGAAGGGAAAACTTGCGGAGAACTCCCTGATGCAGTATAAGATCCCGACCCGTATCGATATCGGACATATCTGTGTAGAGTTTGAGAGCAGCTACGAGGATGCGGGACCGTTTGGCGCGAAATCCATCGGTGAAGTCGTGATCAATACACCGCTTCCGGCTGTGTCGGATGCGATCTTTAACGCCACAGGAACCAGGTTCTACGAACTCCCGATCACACCGGAAAAGATCGCCATGGCAGTGGCAGAACGGGAGAAAGAACAGGCCTGATCTGGTGACATAATTTGGACAATAGAACGCCATGTGACCATATGTTATAAACAAAGAGTACAATTGTCTGTAACTTTACAGTTACAAGTACCCAATGTAACAAATAACCAGCCGGGGAATAACAGAATAACGGAAAATGTCATCGGGTACCCCGGTTCAACGAAGAAAGCTGGGGGTGTGTATGGCGAAAAGAAAGCAGAAAATGAAGAGACTGGATCATGGAGGATACTCGTTAGTAGAGCTGATGGTGGTAATTGTCATCATGGTGATCCTGGCTTCTGTGAGCATTGGAGTTTATAATGGTTACGTAAATCGCGCGAGGAGCGCAGTGTTCTATGAAAAGGGACATCGGATCGCGGAAGCGTTTAAAATTTGTGAAGCAGAACATGGTCTTTCCGGAGAATTCGATAAGCGTGAGATGGCAGAAGAAATCGGAAATATAATGAAAAAGCCGAATGATCCGGACAGCCCGCTCTATCTGTATGTGGGAGAAGACACGGATGACTGTACTGATTTCACCCTTTCCTTCAAGAATACCGGAGATGGAAAAATGGAGATCAATGGATTTACCTACACTGCAGATACGTATGAGATCAGATGGACTGAGGACGACGGCGTGAAGGTAACGATGGAGTAAGAAAAAGGTCAGCAGCTCTTTAGATAAGCAGAGCTGCTGGCCTTTTCGGCAGTCAGGTATTTAGAAGAAGCTGCCAACGGTGGAAGCTGCCGGTCTCACATACTCAGAAGAAATTACTGGCAGGGTGGAAAGAAGCGGTCCCCACGCGGCATGAGCAGCGCCTTTGGACCATCTTAAATATCCGCAATCATACCGGCAGATTCCAGAAAATAGAACATCAGGCTGACGGCGAGAAGGTCTGCGCAGCCGCCGGGACTTAAGTTGTCTGTGATGTACTGATGGTCCAGGGAGTTCAGGGTCTCTTTAAAATTTTCTTTTGTGACAGTGGAGAGCAGGCGCTTTGCCTGCTCTTTGCTTTTTTTCGCAAGCTCCGGCCCTCCCCGGTGAACCATATTGGTGTCGTCAACTTCAGAGATCAGGGTGAGAAGAGCCATGGCGGCGGCGTCATTTAAAGAGAAACCGGAGAAAAGCCATTTTTTCAGGGATGGCAGACCGATCTGGACTGCGGATGGGAAACCGGCAGCCGCCTCACCGCGGGCACCCTGGATACCGTAGGCGGTAAAGATGCGTTCCCCGTTCGTAGAAAGTGATACGAAATGTGTTCTGACGTCGGGGGCAGAAGCGCTTTGCGGATCGGACTGCATCTTGTCAGGTGTATGTCCGGAAATATGTTGGATTTCGGAACCGGGAAGCGGAGTCTGCACGTTCGGAAGTCGATGCAGATCTGCGAGAGAGCACTCCCCTAACTTCCTGCATTCCTGAAGCACATTCTCCAACGGCGGCGGAAGCTCCTGACCCGCGTGAACTTTTCCAAGCGCCCCGCAGAGGATCGCCGAGGCAAAGACAAGCCCCTTGTGGGTGTTGATCCCGCCCGTGGCGGAGAACATAGCGGCTTCGGCCCGTTGTCCGGCGTAGCGCAGCCGCTCAAAAAGCTGCCTGTCCGACTCACTGCTGTGATCCCATCCCAGGCAGAAGAATTCCCGGAACCAGGGGATCAGGGAGGCGCTGCTGTCAAGGAATGAAAAAAAGTCCATATCTTTGTGGGAGCCGGAGTTGTTCCGGTCCACCAGTCCCGGCTTCGGGGTGGTTGAAACCTCGTAGAGCAGTCCCCGTACCGCCGCGGAAGCCGCCTGATCAGCCGCCCGGTCCCGGAAGAATTCATGGAAGAGCTTTGCCGTCTGCCACTGGATCAGCTCTATGGAGTGGGACTTTTTTTGTGCGCAGACATGGGCATCTTCCCCGCAGACAAGACAGGTTCTGGGGAGAAGTCCGAGATCATGCCGCTTTACGGAAATTCCATCGGGACCGCAGACGTCAAGGTTGAAGAGACGGCCCAAAGGGTGGCTTTCCTCGACGGAGACGAGAAATTTTTTGACCTGTATGGCCTGGGACTTTAAAAGAAAGAACGCGCAGTCACCGGTATTTTTCTCATAAACCTCCGTTTTCAGAACAGAGAAACGGGAGAGGCGGTCAGACAGTTCCCGTACTTCCTCCCGGAATGCCGCCCGGGCGAAGGGAAACGTCTTGACTGTCCCGGCAATATTTAAGGAAAACTCCACAAGACAGATCTCCCCGCCGGGGGTAAGAAGTTCCCATTTTTTCAGGACACGCTGGTCTCTGACGGCGCGAAGTTCCCCGGAAGTCACCGGTGAGCCGGTAATTACATTATTTAGGTTCATAAAAAACACTCCATTTGGAATTTAGTTCGAACTTCCTAAATGCAGAAAATGCTGTGCAAAGACTTTTTGAACGCAGATAAGCATTCCCCCGCTTCAAGTGCGCGGAGCACTAAGCGGTGAGTGAGTGGGATGCTTATGTCAGTGGGTGTTGAAAGCTCCCACTGACAGATCGCGAAGCGACTGCGTTCATGAGCAAGTAGCGAAGCGGATTGCGAATGTCCGCTTTACTTTTGCACAGCATTTCAGCTATCATGCATCTGAAAAAACGTCAGAGAACAGGATCTGCAGGAGAATTCGCAGTTACTTAAAGCTTTCCTTTAAATACTTCGCCGTACACTCCGGCACCAGCGACAGAACTTCGTCGGTCACGCCCTGCTCATCCAACAATTTCCGAACTCTGGAAGCACTGATGACCTCCGGCTTTCCATCCGGTCCCTCTGTGGTGATCCGGTCGATCTTGATGAAGGAGATGCCGTATTTTGGGAGAATGCGGATCATCGCCTCGTTGTAGCGTCTTGTTACCGGATCAAAAGGCTCTTCTCCGGCGAAACGTTTTGTAATATGAAGGATCGGAGCGATCCTCGACGCGAACAGTGTGATGTCGAGCTCACTCTGGATCTTCGCCGCGTCCTCGCAGTCCTTTAAGAAGTAGGTCGGGAATGTAGCGTTGGAGATCATATATGGTCCTGATGGATGTACAATGACGTTCGGAAGATGATCCGTACCTTCCCGGACAAGCTTCAGACGGTCCGCAAACGGGAACCTGGACCGGTTCTCCTCAACCACGAAGATATGGAGCAGGGAACATGCCTTAGCGGCGTAAGTGATCAGGGCGAGATGACCTTTCGTGAAGGGATTGCAGTTCATGACGATACAGCCCACGTTCTCATCGGTATCTGTCCCAGCGAGAAATTTCTTATAATAGTTGTCCAGTCCGGATTTCTTATTCTCCAGCATCAGGACAGCTTCTGTCTCTGCCAGAGGATAAAATCCGCAGGATGTGAAAAGCACTTTGTTCTTCGGTCTGGTGATCACAAAAAGATCGTAATGCCCTGCCTCAAACCGGTTTTCGACAAGTCTGGACACGAGACTTCCGAGAGCATTCTGACCTCTGAGACTCTCATCTACCGCAAAACATTTTAAAAGATTTCCTGCGCAGCATCCGCATCCTGTGAGATTCTCATCGGAATCAAACACTCCGAACGCCGCCTCGATATCGTCCTCACAATTTAAATGATGCTTTGCGAGAAACTCCACAAGCATCTGTCTGTCATGGGAAAAACCAAGGGATAATTCATGAATACTGAGTTCTGTCATATAAAACACCTCTGCTTTCTGTGTATCTATAGTATAGATGAAATAATAACAGTTTTCCAGAGAAAAGGCAGAGAAAAAAAGGGAAAATTGTAAGAGGAAAATCCGATGCGGGGCATAAGAAAAATATATGGGAAGAGATGAAAATAGGGGTGAAAAAACATGGCAGGAAAATGATTAAGTGGACGAGTAGGTCCAGATGAGTCAGAGAAAAAGATTTATAATTTGCCCTGGCGTTCCAAATGTGGTACGATAAGAAAAACAGTTCAGGAAGAACTGTGAGTTTACGAAAAGATACGAGGAACATGACATGCTGCATCTATATTTCGCCCCATTGGAGGGAATCACAACATATCCATACAGGAATCTGCACCACAAGTATTTCGGTGGTGTGGACAAATATTTTACACCGTTTCTGGCACCGGGACCGGAGCAGGGGATGAGCGTGAAGGAGATGCGGGATGTGCTGCCGGAGAATAATGCGGGGGTACCGGTGGTGCCGCAGATTTTGACGAACCGGGCGGGAGATTTCCTTCTGGCATCAAAGAAATTGGCAGAGATGGGATACCGGGAGATCAACCTGAATCTTGGATGTCCGTCAGGGACGGTCACAGCGAAGAAAAAAGGTTCCGGTTTTTTACTTTACCCGGATGATCTGGATCGTTTTTTTGATGAAGTGTTCTCGGATGCGTCGGTGAGAAACGGGGAGTTCCAGATCTCTGTTAAAACCAGGATCGGAAAGAATGAAGTGGAAGAGTGGCCGGAGATCATGGCAATCTACAACCGGTATCCGATCAGCGAACTGACGGTGCATCCGCGGATCCAGAAGGAGTTTTATAAAGGTGTTCCGCATCTTGATGTATTTGCGGATATTTTAAAGGAAAGCCGGAATCCTATCGTGTACAACGGAGATCTGTTCACGGCAGAGCATATGAAAAAGTTTCGGGAGAAATTCCCGACGGTGGAAAACGTGATGATCGGGAGGGGACTCATCAGAAATCCGGCACTGGCAGAGTTGATAAAAATAGAAGAAGCCGGTGTGGAAAATGCCCAGGTCTGTGCAGGAACAGAAAACGGAAACAAAGAGACATCACCGGAGCAGGCGGAAAAGACAGTACCGGAGTCCAGAAACACGGGAGACAATCTCATGCCCCGGATCCGTGCCTTCCACGATGAGATCTTTGAATATTACCGCGAGACCATGTCCGGCGACAGAAATCTTCTTTTCCGCATGAAGGATCTCTGGAGCTATATGTTAGAGGAGGTTCCGGACAGTGAAAAATTGGCCAAAAAGATCCGCAAATCCCAGCATGTGCCGGAATATCTGGCGGCGGTGGATGAGGCATTTGCAGGATGGGAGCGGATGTTTTAAGAAAGGAGAAGCTTATGCAGCTACTGATCAAACAGAGAGTTTTCTCATGGACGGATACATACGATGTGTATGATGAGAAGGAAGAACCAAAATACTTTGTAAAAGCGGAATTTTTTGCGCTGGGGCATCAGATCCACGTATACGACAAGAGTGGACGGGAAGTTGGCATGGTGAAACAGCGCCTCCTTACCCTGCTTCCGGCATTCGATATCGAGATCGACGGAAAAGAATTCGGGAGCGTGCAGAAAGAGTTTTCCTTCTTTAAACCCCGGTATGAACTGGATTACAACGGATGGCGGTGTGAGGGCGATTTTCTGGCCTGG
>ERZ791893.159-NODE-159-length-64912-cov-10.963689_pt1 | contig 64912 bp, 50 predicted proteins | sample MGYA00510154_ERZ791893 | MGnify/ENA primary metagenome ERZ791893 (study PRJEB30046, sample SAMN00792068) | human gut metagenome | study: EMG produced TPA metagenomics assembly of the A metagenome-wide association study of gut microbiota in type 2...
CCTGTCGATGGACCACATCGGGCAGGCGATTCTGCTTTGCGCCCGCACCCGCCCGCCGTTCATCGGCGGTGCCCGTGCCGTTTACAGTCAGGAGGAAGTGCGATGATCCCAGAAGCACAAAAACAGCAGATGGCCGAGGCCGTCGCAAAGATCCGGGAGACGATGGCCGCCGCCGCCAGGGCCGCAGGCCGTGACCCTGCCGACGTGCGCCTTTGTGCCGCCTGCAAAACCCGCACGGTGGAAGAAGTTCGGTACAGCGCCGATTTGCCCATTGACCTGTTCGGCGAAAACCACGTACAGGAGCTTGTGGAAAAGACCGACGCCGGGGCCTACAATGGCAAGCCCGGACATTTTATCGGCCATTTGCAGACCAATAAAGTCAACAAGGTTGTAGGCCGTGCCGCGCTCATTCAGAGCGTGGACAGCACGCGGCTGCTCGATAAAATCGACGCTGCCGCCGCGCGGCTGGGTCTGGTGCAGGACATTTTGGTGGAAATCAACATCGGCGAGGAAGCCAGCAAAAGCGGCGTCGATGCCGACAGCCTGTTCCCGCTGCTGGAAGCTGCCGCCGCGAAGGAGAATACCCGCCTGCGCGGTCTGATGGCGATTCCGCCCGCTGACGCAGACGATGCCGAGACGCGCCGCTTTTTTGCGCAGATGCGGGAGCTGCTGGCCAAGGCCGATGCCCAGCACTACGACCGGGCGCAGATGGATATTTTGTCCATGGGTATGAGCCACGACTACGCCGCCGCCATCGCCGAGGGCGCGACCATCGTCCGCGTGGGCACCGCCATCTACGGCGCACGGGATTACAGTAAGAAAGCATAAAATTACCGCCGGCATCTCGTTGATGCCGGCGGCCAGCCTGTAGAAAAAGTCCGTTTAGGCATCATGCCAAGACGGACTTTTTCATTTCAAACGGAAAAATATCAACGCGGAAAGAAAATCCATGGAGGAAATTACCCTCCGCTTCTTCCCCGGAGAGGGATTCTTCCGTTTCCATATTTTCTACTCTTTTACGAGAAAAAGGCCACCCGTAGGTGACCTTTTTCGACAGGCTGGGAGGAGTGCATTAGGCACTCCTCTATTTTTTGTTCATATTTTGCGCTGCGCGTGGCGATGGAATCGGTTGCAACTGCGCAACTGACTTGCGCAAACTAACTGTGCAGAATACCCAAAAAGATAAAAATTGTGCAAAACCGCCGGAATAAAGAAAAATGTACAACGTTTAACACGAAAAATGTAGTAACAAATTTACTAAATTCAACCTTGTGAACTTTTACACAATGACGAAAAATGAAATGCAACGCACATAAATCTTGAAATTTACAGTAAAAAGTGTTATAACATTACCAGAAATTTATGTATGCGCAACCGATAAAAGTGAGCAAGGCAAGAAGTTGCACCGTGACCGAAAAGCCGCGTTGCTTTGACAGTTTTCGACACGCCGATTGCCTATAATGAAATTTGATAGCTAAACATGCCCGAAAGTGGTTCTTTCCGGCAAAAAACAGGGAGGTAGTAACCGATGAAAAAGAAAACGCTAGCCGCTGCATCGCTGCTTTTGGCGCTGCTGATGCCGCTTGGCGCCACCCCGCTGGCGGTGTATGCCGACGAGGCACAGACCGGGGGGGGTCCACCGTGAGTGAGGGCTCCGAGGGGACGGGCGAAACGAATGAGGCCCCCGAGGGGACGGGCGAAACGGAGTCGCTTAAAAATGGGGAGATTCGCGTCCAGACGAGTGAAGGCTCCATAATTTATTCTGCTGACACTGCTGACAAGTTTAGAGAAGCTATGAAAGAAGCCCTGCCCGGTTCTACCATTGAACTAGGCGCGGGCACCTATAGCCTTTATAAATCTAGTGATGATATGTCACAAACAGAACAGGCTGCTTGGAAAGAGCTGATGAAGGAAAAGACTTTTACTTTCGTCGGTCAAAGCCCCGAAGAAACATCTTGGCGTATCGGTGCAGCAGTATATCCGAATAAGCCCGGCGAGTATAACAGTGATTATAGCTTTGAGGGCTCTAAAAGCATCACATTCCAGAATATGAAGCTTTTTGTCCCTTACGAGCAAGACTATCTTGGCTTCTCGCATACAAACGATACTCTTGTTGAGAATTGTGTTATCGAAGGCAGAACGCAATATTGGGGCTATAATTCTGCTACTTTTAGACACACCAAATTTGTATGTGCAGAAGGTGGCTGGGCCTATGCTCTTTGGACCTATAGTTCCGCTACAGAAACATTCGACCATTGCACGTTCGATGCTTCTGTTAACCCCGACATGGGCAAAATCATCTATGTACACCACGACGGAGCCGATAAAACCTTTACCATTAACTTCAACGATTGTACGGTAATAAGCAAGGGCGCTGTCAAGCAAGTATTGTACATTAAGGACGTTACCAAAGACGGTAAGCCAGAAAATTTTATCATCAACATTTCTGGCAAAAATATCATTAACGGCGATGTTCCTGTTGATAGCATCACTTGTTCCCGTCTGTTCGGTTTCGGTGGTAATAAAGATAACAACAAAGGTAATACCATTGTAAACTTCGGTAACACTACCGTTTGGCAGGGTGGCAAAATGCTTGATGCCAAGGCATACCATAACAGCGGTGTGACGGCAGATGGCGTTGCCTACAACAACAATGTTGATGGTTCCAATGATAGTTTGTACGCCGAAGGCTATAAGGATCATGCGCTTGTAACTACCCACGGTGAGTGGATTGCAAACGAAGATGGCACGACAACCCGCGATGTAACAAAAAAATGCACGTATTGTGGATATGAGGAAAACGGCAAGGAATATCAGGTCAAGTTAACTTATGATGCAAATGGCGGCGAAGGAGCAATAGATTCAGCAACTGGTGCGGCAGGAGAAAGTGTGACCGTTGCAGAAAATGTTTTTACCCGCAACAACTACACCTTTACCGGCTGGAATACACAGGCAGATGGCAAGGGTACTGCTTACAAACCGGGCGATAGTTTTACATTGACTGACAAAGATACCGTACTTTATGCTCAGTGGAGCAAGAATGCGCCAGCACAGGTCAACGTTTCTTATGACGCCAACGGTGGTACCGGTACAATGGAGTCTATAACCGGCGATGTAGGAAGCGAAATTGTTATCGGGCAGAACGGTTTTGCTCGGAGTGGATACACCTTTACCGGCTGGAATACACAGGCAGATGGCAAGGGTACTGCTTACAAACCAGGCGATAGTTTTACATTGACTGACAAAGATACCGTGCTTTATGCTCAGTGGAACAAGCTGGTAACGGTCAGCTTTGACCTGTGCGGGCATGGCGGGGCCAATATTCCCAGCCAGACCTTTGTAAGCGGCAACAAGGCCAGCGAGCCGACCGCCCCCAAAGAGGACGGCTGGGTGTTCGGCGGCTGGTATACCGAGAAGGGCTGCCAGTACCGCTTCAGCTTTGACAGCGCTGTTACCAGCGATATCACCCTGTACGCCAAGTGGGACCGCGTGACCACCGTTGTTTCTGCACCGGTCGCTACGCCCACGCCCTCTCCTGCACCGGCTGCGGCTGCCACCAAGACCGTGACCGTAAAGAACGCTGCTATCCCCCAGACGAGCGACGCGTTCCCGATGGAAGGGATGCTGGCCCTGCTGGCCGTTGGCGCGGTTGGCTTTGGCGCGGCGGGCTGGCTGCGTAAAAAGCACCACTAAGCCTACCATTCGCTTTCCCATATAAATGCCTGCCCTGTGTGGATGTACTCCCGCAGGGCAGGCATTTTTTACAGGTTGTTCACCATTCTTTCATGTTTTGCGGCGGACGGTGTGCTATAATCGGGGGGTTAAAATATAATGGCTCATGTGCAGGGGTGACATTGTTTGCCCACCAACTTGGCGCAGCATCGCGTTTTTCAAGGCAGTTTCCTTACAAGGCAAACGGACACGGGCGAGCAATGCTCGCCCCTACAAGAGTTTTTCGACAGTCTGACCGCCGGCATCTCGTTGATGCCGGCGGCTTTTTTATTTCCTCACCCGGTATTCCCTCGGTGTCAGGCCATATCTTTTTTTAAATAACCTGTTAAAATACGACAAGTTGTCAAACCCGCACTGCTCGGCAATCGCCAGTATCGTGTCATTGCTGCTGCGCAGGGCGTCGGCGGCGGCGTTCAGGCGGTGCTCGTTCAGGTATTCGGTAAAGCCCTGGCCGGTCATTTTCTTGAACCACCGCATAAAATGGCTGGGGCTGCACCCGCAGGCTGCCGCTGCGTCGGTTACGTGCAGTGCGCCCGCGTACTGCTCGTTCACCAGTTGTACCACGGTTTTCAAACGTCGGGTGTCGGGGGTATCGGCAGGGGGCAGGTCGCCGCTGCGGCCCACCAGCGCCGCCAAAAACAACAGCAGTTCGCCCTTTATACACAGCTCATAGCCAACATCCTTTAACTTGTTGAACTCCTCTGCCGCGTGCAGACAGTTTACGGCCCAGGTATAGCCCCAGTCGTTGGGGGCCAGCCGCATGGGCAGCGCCAGGCGGCCGCTTTGCAGGGGCAGCAGGTATTTTTCAGCGCACAGGTCGCCTGCACCGCCCAGCAGTTCCAAATCAAAGATGATGTTCTCATATTCCATCACCTCGCCCGGCAGCTGGCGCAGCGCGTGCAGCACGCCGGGGGCAAACACATAGACATCGCCCGCCTCGGCGGTGTAGGTCGTCAGGCCCGCCTGCACGACGCCGCGCCCTTTTTTGACAAATACCAGTTCCATGCTGTCCTGCCAGTGCAGCGCCACCTGGGGAAAATCCTGCGGGATCGTGCAGGGATAGATGTTGAAAGGGAACCACGCGGCCCCGTGTTGCTTTGTTTCGCGCAAGGTTTTCTGATTTGGCATGATTTTCACCTCGTTGATAGTATTGTACCACTATTGGCCATTATTTTGCAAGCATCATGCGCGTTTTGTGTGGTATAACCTAGGTGTAGTCAAGAAACATACCTATTGGCCCAAAAGTTCCGGGCCAAGGCAAGGCTCAACCCTTCCGCCCCTGCCAGGGGAGACAAGTATATGAGGAGGTAACTCTCATGAATATGACCACTGTGATCGAAGCCAAAACCAACAAGCCGCTGGCATCCTGCACTGACCAGGAAATCTACCTCGCCCTGCTGGACATCGTCCGCGAGCAGAGCGCCGCCCACGTCAAGCCTGTCAAGGGCCGCAAGCTCTACTACATCAGCGCCGAGTTCCTGATTGGCAAGCTGCTGTCCAACAACCTTATTAACCTGGGTCTCTACGACGACACCCGCGCCGCGCTGGCCGCTGCGGGCAAGAACCTGTCCGACATTGAGGAAGTCGAGCCGGAGCCGTCCCTGGGCAACGGCGGTTTGGGCCGCCTGGCTGCCTGCTTCCTCGACTCCCTCGCCACGCTGGATCTGCCCGGCGACGGTGTCGGCCTGCGCTATCACTTCGGCCTGTTCCACCAATCCTTCAAGGACGGCGTCCAGAACGAGCTGCCCGACCCCTGGCTGACCGCACACTCCTGGGCCGAAAAGACTGACACGGTCTATCCGGTCGAGCTGGCAGGCAAAACCTACAATGCCCGCCTGTACAAGCTGGCCGTCACCGGTTATGAGGGCCGCACCAACACGCTGAACCTTTTTGACCTGGACACCATTGATGAGACTATCGTCCACGATGGCATCACCTTCGATAAGACCGCCATCGACAAGAACCTGACGCTGTTCCTGTACCCCGATGACTCCGACGAGGCCGGCCGCCGCCTGCGCGTCTACCAGCAGTATTTGATGGTTTCCGCCGGTGCCCAGCTGATTCTGGCCGAGTGCGCCGCCCGCGGCTGCGATTACCATGACCTGGCCGACTATGCCGCCATCCAGATCAATGACACCCACCCCAGCATGGTCATCCCCGAGTTGATCCGCCTGCTGGGCGAGAAGGGCATCGAGTTCGACGAGGCCGTCGAGATCGTCACCAAGACCTGCGCCTACACCAACCATACGATTCTGGCCGAAGCGCTGGAAAAGTGGCCCCGCGCCTATCTGGACGCCGTGGTCCCGCAGCTCATGCCCATCATCGAGAAGCTAGATGAAATGGCGCGCACCCGCACCAAGGACGAGAGCCTTGCCATCATCGACAAGGACGACCGCGTCCATATGGCCCACATGGACATCCACTTTACCCACTCCACCAACGGCGTTGCCTACCTGCACACTGAAATTTTGAAGAACTCCGAGCTGCACGGCTTCTATGAACTGTACCCCGAGAAGTTCAACAACAAGACCAACGGCATCACCTTCCGCCGCTGGCTGCTGGAGTGCGACCCCGCCTTGACTGCCGAAATTGAAAAGCTCATCGGTTCCGGCTTCCGCAAGGACGCCGCCGAGCTGGAAAAGCTGCTGCCCTACGCCGAAAACGTCGACACCCTGCAGGAGTTCTCCGCCGTCAAGGCCCAGAACAAGCAGGCACTGGCCGATTGGCTCAAACGGACCCAGAACGTCACCGTCGACCCGAATGCCATGTTCGATATCCAGTCCAAGCGCCTGCATGAGTACAAGCGTCAGCAACTGAACCTGCTCTACCTCATCCACCAGTATTACGAGATTAAGGCTGGCCACCTGCCCGCCACCCCGCTGGTCAGCATCTTTGGTGCCAAGGCCGCCCCGGCATATATCATCGCAAAGGATATCATCCACGCGCTGCTGACGCTGTCCAAGGTCATTGCCGCTGACCCGGTCGTTTCCAAGTATCTGCAAGTTGTCTTTGTGGAGAACTACAACGTCACCGCCGCCGAGAAGCTCATCCCTGCCTGCGACCTGTCCGAGCAGATTTCCCTGGCATCCAAGGAAGCCTCCGGCACCGGCAACATGAAGTTCATGCTGAACGGTGCGCTGACCCTGGGCACGATGGACGGCGCAAACGTCGAAATCAGCCAGCAGGTCGGCAACGACAATATCTACATCTTCGGCCAGACGTCCGACCAGGTCATCCACCGCTATGACGCGGGCGACTACTGCGCCGCCCAGTGGTACGAGGGCGACCCCAACATCCGCCGCGCCATCGACTTCCTGACCAGCCCCGAAATGCTGGCCGCCGGTCATGAGGAAAACCTCAAGCGCCTGCACGACGAACTCATCAACAAGGATTGGTTCCAGACGCTGCCCGACTTCAACGCCTATGTGGTGCGCAAGGGCCAGGCCCTGAGCGACTATGCCTGCGACCCGCTGGGCTGGCGCAAGAAGTGCGTTATCAACATTGCGAAGGCCGGTATGTTCAGCAGTGACCGTACCATCGCCGAGTACAACGACGATATCTGGCATCTGGGCGAGTAATTTGCCGCCAATAATCGAGTAGTCGGCTCTCCTTTTAAAGAGCCGACCTCTCACACCACCGTTCGTACCGACCGGTACACGGCGGTTCAACCGCATATGTGCAAAGACTCGTAGTAGTTGAGGATACTAAAGTATCCCGCTGCTGCGAGTCTTTCGTTTGTAATGGAACACTTTAAATCAGGACTACCGGCGATACGCAAGTATCCCAGTCTGGAGTTGGCCCACTGGTAAGCCTTGTCAGCCGGGATACCCAGCTTTCTCAAATTGGTCACTTTTGTTTCGGGCTTCTTCCATTGTTCCCGGATGTACATGGACGGTTCGTCCTGCAACAGTCCGGTTTCGGTCATAAGGGCGGCGTAGCCTTGGGGGAAGACCGCAACTTCCTCAATCATAATGCTGTACTCCACGCCCTCGAAGCGGAAACGCTGGGATGTCAAGGGCAAGAGCTATTTTGATTATCCCAACAAATACTACTGTGAGGACATTGGACTGAGAAATGCCCGTATTGGCTTCCGTCAGCAGGAAATGACGCATATCATGGAGAACACTATTTTCAATGAGCTAATGGTTCGTGAATTCTATGCTGCTCAGACAAAGGCTGCATAATGTGGTTACTCTTTGAGTTTTATCTGTCAACTGATATTGACAATACCGCATCGCAAGGCGACTGTCTATACTGATAGCCGGATTGTGGAAAAGTACAGGGATCAACTTGTATAAATTTTCACGCAGATTGGCCTCTCTTTTTTACACAGCCAATGCCAATCAGCGCTTGAAATCGAAATGCTGCACAAGTATACTATACTAGTTATACTGTACAAGTTTGATCAAAAATCAGTATGCCAGTTGACCATAAAAGACATACCAGAATTGAAGCGTGCGGCGGGATCAAAACCCTACGAGGATGAAAATGAAATTCGATAGAAGACTTACAGATGAAATCTACACTTCCGATACGGTAGGGCTGGGAAAAAATGCATTTCAGGCCATGCAGGAGACGATCTATCATAATGGCGGTGTCGGAACTATTACCAGGTACTATGATGCCGAATTGTCGATCCTGTCGGTCAGTAATCTGTTGCTGCATAATCTGAACCACCGCTATGAGTCCCTGATGGAGCAGACAAAGGGTTCGCTGAAGAATCTTTTCTATAAGAAAGATGCCACATTCCTTGACAATGCACGCTTTCGTCAGATTCAGGGCGGAGGAGAAAGCCAGATCCTCACGGCAGATGGGTCTCCCGTCTATGTGCGTCTCTACAAAAAAGATGCAGTCGATACGGATGGAACACCGATCTGGATCATGTCAGTACAGATGAACTGGGCGTATGAGAACCTTGCGCTGGTTAATGAATCCATCCATTCTGCACTATGGTATTTTGAGTGTAATGAAAACGGTGAGATCGTTCATCTTATAAATCAAGTGAGTTTTCGTTCAGCAAAAATTCGTATAGGCCGAGATGCAGGATTCCGTTATCGTCCGTCCACGGTTTCATGGCGGTTTTGCTGATAATGATTTTTTTAAAGAAATCTCGTGTATTTTTCAGCGGTCTAAGCTCTGTTTCCATTTTGACAGGGTCACTCACATTCAACGCGGACTGAATATAGTATTTCTTTGTCCCTCTGTTAACAACAAAGTCAATCTCACATTGTCTTCTTGATCTCTTGTCATCTGATTGTTGGGATAGCTCTACAACACCAACATCTACAGAGTAATCTCTGCATAGAAGTTCGTTATATATAATATTCTCCATGATATGAGTTTCTTCCTGCTGCCGAAAGTTCAGCCGCGCATTACGTAGACCAATGTCAGTGCAGTAGTACTTCGATGGATATTCAAAGTACTTCTTACCTTTTACATCATAGCGTTTGGCATTGCTGAACAGGAAGGATTCCATAAGGTAGTTCAAGTAACTGGAGATAGTTGTGCTTGAAACCGATATGTTCTTTACTGTTCCTAATGTATTAGCAATCTTACTGGCATTGGTAAGCGAACCGACGGACGAGCAAAGATCATCGGTTAACTCTGCAAGCACATCAGGTAGAGCAATGTCGTAGCGCTCCGTAATGTCCTTGAAGTAAACCTCTGTAAAAAGGCTTTTCAAGTAAGCCATCTTATCAGCATCGGTCTTTCTAGACAAAACTAACGGCATCCCTCCATATAGAGCGTACTCTTCGTATGCCTCAGATTTATCACCACCAACAGAGGCATAATATTCCTTGAAAGAGATAGGATAGACACGGACTTCGTCACCCCGCCCACGAAATACAGTCAGAACATCTTTCGTCAGCATTTTTGAGTTGCTTCCAGTTACATAGATATCGACATTGCGAAGCCGCATAAGGCCATTCAGTACATTATACAGCCGAATAGACTCCGGATTTTTAAGCTCATCCTTGGTGATTGCATACTGCACCTCGTCAATAAGGATATAGTACATTTCTTTTGAGGTTATCTTAGAGCGAATAAACTGGGATAGCTCTTCTGGATTGCGGTATTTGACATAAGTATCATCGTCTAGTGCAATCGAGATAATTTGTTCTTCCTTTACGCCGCTCTCAATCAGATAATCATAAAACAAGTTAAAAAGTAAATAGCTCTTTCCGCATCGGCGGATACCCGTGATGACCTTAACCAAGCCATTCTCTTTTCGATCAATGAGCTTTTGCAGATAATACTCTCTCTGTATAACCGAATTCATGTTTAACGCCTCCACCTATTTCAAACTTACTGCATATGGCATCCAACTTTCAAAAGGATTATACCACTATCTAACGCTAAAATCAATCTTCGTTTGAAACTTACTGCCATCGAGCAGCAGGTTTCAAACAGACCATGCGTTTAGTCCTGAGCACCAAATATTTTTTAATGTCCCTTTCAGTCCAGATAGATTGGCATCAGATGCGCCTATCCTTTTGATATCTATATATGCAGCAGATGCTATCGAACATGGCATCTGCTTTTCTTGTTTTGAGAGTGCCTTTCTTTATAATAAAGTGTCCGATGGGCGTGAAATTGTGCTACAATTGTACTGATAATTTGGCGTTTCAAAAATAATTGTTAGCGGCGGGCGAAAATCGCTATTCAGAGCCGGGTAAAAATCGCCAAAAACGGTCAAAATAAAATGACCAAACAACCCAGTACTCGTTTGGTCAATTACTTAACTTCAGCCTCAGTCGGATTAAATTCCTTTACGCGGCTTGTTTGAAACGACATTGTCACCAACTGCTTACCCCGGAAACTTTCTCCGCGGATTTTAAATACCTCAGCATCATCAAAGATGCGGTCAAGGGCACATAGAAGCGCATCGTCTTCATTAAAAATATCTCGCCACCGTGCCGGGTTCTTGTTGCTTGTGAAAACAGTATTAAAACTGCCCTCTTTATTTGGTCCTGTCTACTCCACGTGACGGGATATGAAACCAACTGCCGTGAAAAATCGTAGGAAAAGATTCGGATCGAATTCTGATCTCTAGTGATTCGGACTGTCGGCAAAAGATAATCGGACGGAACACCAAAGCGAATTCCCTCATAGCTGACAAATCCATCGAAAGACAACCTGCGTTCTGGACACAAGTATCCCCGTATAGCGGAGTCAATAGAAAGTTCCCGTAAAACAGCAGCGCAATCCTTGAAATGAATCTCTTGCGGAACAAATCCCAACGCTCTGTGAAAAACAGCGTTTTGTGTATTACACCAGTTCAACGCTGCCCAGTTCAGATCCGAAATATTTTGGAAAGTTCGGTCAACAAGAAAGTTTTCCTTTACAAAGCGAACCAGTCGTTCGACCTTTCCCTTTGTAAAGGGGTGCCTGGGTTTACAGAGCTTTGTCTGAAACCCTACTGCTTTCATAAAGGCTTCATAATCTTTTTGCCATATTGGATGTCCTTCCAAATCTCGCTTTACCACTACGCTCTTCATGTTGTCAGTAAGGACATACTGGGGAATTCCCATATACTGAAAAGCGTGAATCATTCCAATAAACAAATTTTCTTGCTTTGCATTTGGAAAAAACTCCACATATCGTTGGCCGCAGTGGTGGCAAATCATCGCAGAGCAGGCCACCTGCTATTCTGCTCCATTAGGATTCAAAACCTTTGTAAAGCCCCAATCCATTTGGAATGCTTCACCCGGCCCAGTCATATAACGACGTCCTCGATTTCCCTGCGGCGCTGTCTGCGTTCGCCTAACAGGTACCAAATATTTGTGAGCTGCAATGTAATCCTTTACGGTGGTTCTGTCGCCAGTAAAGCCCTCCTGTCGGAGACGTTCCAAGCACACTACAGAATTGGTAATTCCCTGAGACAGAAGACTATCTAGAGTGCCCGTATAGCCCTTTAAAATGCCTCCTTTGGGTTTACCCTTCAAACCATGCGGCTGTTCTTTGAACCCTTTTGCCTGAAGAGTTCTCAGCTTTGAGCGGCTCAGTCCGGTGTACGGCGTTCCAGTTCTGCCAGATTTATGTTTTCTAACGGTATGGAAAATCCAGTTTCGACTTTCATTTCTTCTATGGCTTGTGCTATAATGGGCACAAGGCCATTCCTTTTGTTTGTATCCATCATGTTCCTTTCCACTGGGTTGTTTGCTCACTTTCCAGTTTACAGGATATGATGGCAAATTGGAATGGTCATTTTATTTTGACCGTTTTTGGCGATTTTTACCAGGCTCTGAATGGCGATTTTCGCCCGCCGCTAACAAGGTAGTGTTACCCTTAGTGAGGTAGCAGTTCGGTAGTGCTACACGCTGGGGAAATCTGCAAGTGTAACTACTATCTTGACGAACAAAATGTCCCTCTGCCTGTGATACTTACGAATTTAGATGTTTTATACAAACCACCTATTTTCGTAAATACCCAAAACTTCTTCTCTTAATAAGGAAACAAAAGGAAAACAAAGAACTGCAAAAATTACAAAATGGTTACATACGGAAGAAATACACCAAAAATACTGGCAAACTGCACATTCAAACAGTGAATACATGATGAAATATGCACAAATTAAAAGGAAACCGTTTCCCTATTTCTTTGTTGACGTGGGTTGCTGGGAGTGTTACTCTGTAGATGTCAAGGATGCGCATCAGAAAATCTCAAAAACTCTTCACCGTTTGGAAAGAAGGAAACAAATATGAGCAGAGTAAAACACTTGTTTGCAGTTGTGCTGGCGGCATTGATGCTGTGTCTGCTTATGCCTGTTGCTGCGTTTGCAGAGGAAGCATCCGATGGAAAAATGATCGTCTACGCAAAACTCCCGTCTGACTGGTCAGACCCGAACCTGTGGGCATGGGCAGACGATGGCACAAACGCTTTTGATGCATGGCCCGGTGGCGAGATGGAAGCAGACAGCAACAATGATGGCTGGTATTACTGCTGGATTCCCGAAACCACCAACAACATTATTATCAATGCGAATGACGCTGCGGTTCAGACCAGCGACTACAAGCTGGAAAGCAAAAACGCTTGGGTCACGGTGACCGATGCAGAAAATGTAGAAATCAGTTACGATGCACAGACCACCGGTGATCTGCCGGAGTATGTAGAAAAATTCAAGATTCATGCGCAGGTTCCCGATGATTGGCAGGATGTCTGCCTGTGGGCATGGTCTGCACCGGATGGCAAAAATGCTTTTGAAGCATGGCCCGGCAAGACCATGAGCAAAGGCGAAGATGGCTGGTACACTGCCAGCGCTCCCGTTTGGGTGAACAGCATCATTGTCAACGGCAACAGCGGCGATGTGCAGACGGAGGATATCTCCATCGATGCAGCTGAGGTGTGGGTTACGGTTTCTGAGGACGGAACTTCCGATTTTACTTACAATGATCCGAATGCTCCCGTTGCAGAAGATATTACCGTTCATGTAAAAGCTCCCGCAGACTGGAGCGAGCCGCATCTGTGGGCATGGTCCGCACCGGACGGCACGAACGCATTCTCTTCTTGGCCCGGCGAAGCCCTGCAGGAAGGGGAGGACGGCTGGCTGACGCTTTCTGTTCCCGGCTGGGTCAACAGCATTATCGTGAATGGCAGCGATGGCAGCGTTCAGACCAGTGACCTCAGTGTGGAAACAGGCAAGGATCTGTGGATCGTGGTGAGCGATGCGGAGAATGCAGAAGTCACCTATGAAGCCCCGGCTGAGACTGTAGAAACAGCAGAGGCTCCTGCTGCAGAGAGCGAGCCTACGGTTGCAACGGATGCGGCGGAACCCGCAGAAACCAAGTCCAACGCGATGCCGATTGCAATTGTCGTTGTTGTGGTGATTGCTGTTGTGGCAGGCGGCGTGGTCGTCTCCAAAAAGAAAAAGTAATCTTCCTTAGAAAATCATAGAGTACGGGCTGAACAGCCCGTACTCCTTATTTGATACAATCAGAAAGGCAGGTATTCCATGAAGCGCCTGATAGCAGGATTTTTAAGTGTATGTGTAGCGGTATCGTTGCTGATGACCGGCTGCTCGTCGGGCGGCACGGATAATACTGCGCAGACAGATGGCCCGGTTACCATTACGATCTGGCACGACAAAGAAGATGAAGTCGCGCAGGCGTTGCAGACAGAGTTGGATACGCTTGCCCCGGATATCGTGGTAAAACTGGAAAAGAAAGACGGTCTGACTGATTCGTTGAAGATGGTCGGCAACGACCCGAATTCTGCCCCGGATATGTACTTCTTTGCCCACGATAAAATTGGCGTTTACGCTGAAATGGGTATCCTCGCACCGATAACGGATTTCATCGACAAGAGTACGTTGGATCAGTACATTCCGATGACGATTGAGGCTGCTACCTACAAAGGGGAAGTGTACCAGCTTCCACTTTACTTTGAGACGCTGCTCTACATGTACAACAGACGTTATATGAGTGATGATGAAGTGCCTTCGACAACAGAAGAACTGTACAAATATATGCAGGAGAACACAAAAGGCGGGCATTACGGCTTCGTGGAACAGCACAGCACGGCGTACTATGCTGCGGGCTGGCTCCATGCGTTTGGCGGTTACATTCTGAACGAAAATGGTGAACCCGGCCTCGATGATGAGAACACCATCAAGGCGCTGGAATACCACAAGAAATTCGTGGAGCTTATGCCCACCGAGGGTGAGTATTCTACCGTGAATACGCTGTTCCGCGAAGGCAAAGCGCACTCCACCATCGGTGGTCCCTGGCTGGTTCCTACGGCGCGCGAGAGCGGTATTGACCTTGGCATAGCACCGATGCCTACTGTAGATGAGACCGGCAACAAAATTGCACCGTATTCCGGTGTGCAGGGTATCCATGTCTTGAAAGTTGCAGCTGAGCGCAAGCACGATGCCATTGCAAAGGTCTTGCAGGTTCTGACAAATGATTCCGTTGGCATTGCGATGGCGAAAGCAAGCGGCTGCGCCCCTGCGAAGCAGAGTTGCTATGATGACCCGGTTATCAGCGGTGACGACATGGTTATGGCTATGTACGATACGGCGCAGGATGCGGTTCCCATGCCGAACGTTCCCGAAATGGACGTTATGTGGACGGTTACGGAAAATCTGCTTGTGGATGTAAACATGAGTGGAAAAGACGTCCGAAGCAGCGCACAGGCCGCCCAGCAGCAGGCAGAGAGCCTTATCAAACAGATGCAGTAATGCGGAAAGGCCGCACTATGAAGAAAAATAAAAAAGAAACGTTTTGGGCCTATTTGTGCAGCGCCCCCTCGTTGCTTTTGATTTTGCTGATCGTTGTATTCCCAATTCTGTACACGGCGTACATCTCCTTTACAAACATGAATGTTTACCATTGGTTCAACTTCTCGTTTGTAGGGCTGAAAAATTATAAAGATGCGCTGTTTGTTTTTGATTCCGGCTTTTTGGCGGCACTGCTTCGGACCATCCTGTGGACTGTGCTGAATATGGTGCTGCAGCTTGTGATTGCCTTTGTGCTGGCCAGTCTTTTGAACATACAGGATTTTAAGGGCAGGCGAGTCTACAAGACACTGCTTATGATCCCTTGGGCCATGCCGGGCTATGTGTCGATCCTGCTCTGGAAAACCGGCATCTTCAATTCGCAGTTCGGTCTGCTGAACCAGTGGATGCAGAAGCTGGGGCTGGCGACAGTGCGCTGGCTGGCAAACGATGTCTCGGCATTTCTCTGCTGCACGGTTGTCAACCTTTGGCTGGCGCTGCCGTTCATGATTATGATTATGGACGGAGCTTTGCAGGCGGTGGATCATAGCTGCTACGAGAGCGCGATTCTCGATGGTGCAAACTGGTTCCAGCGGGCGTACTTTATTACGATTCCCGCAATCCGCCCGATTATTGCTCCGTCGGTGCTGATTACCGTGTTTACAACCTTTAAGCAATTCGATGTGGTATACCTGCTGACACAGCAGGCGGGTGCGAAAACCGGTGCCAATATCCACACGATCCTGACCTATGCCTACGAGAACGCCTTTATCACAAACAATTACGGATACAGTTCTGCGGTCTCCATTTTGATTTTTGCTATTTTGATTCTGTTCTCGATGGTGACCAGCCGGAAAGCAAAGGAGGGGTAGCAGATGACGCGACATCAAAAGCGTATGCTCAAGCAAGCAGCCAAGCAGATTTGTCTGCACATTTTGTTCATCGTGATTTGTTTTGTCACGCTGATCCCGATTTTGTATGCACTGTCGGTTTCTTTGAATGCCGATAACAGCCTTGTGAGCTCGGACTTCCGCTTTATCCCGAAGAACTTCACACTGCGGAATTATGTTGCGGTCTTTACCGAAGAACCTGTCATGCTGTGGTTCAAAAACAGTATGACGCTGGCGGTAGTCACCGTTGTTATTTCGCTGGCAGCAGCAATTCCGGCTGCTTATGCGTTTTCCCGTATGCGCTTTAAGGGGCGCAAGCCGATATTGAAGCAGTTGGTTCTGCTGTACTCTTTCCCATCGGTCCTTTCCATGTTTGCGATTTATACACTGCTGCGTCCGCTGGGACTGATCAACAGCAAAGTTGGCTTGATTCTGATTTATACCGGAACGATGGCTGAGTTTGGTCTGCTGAACATGAAAGGATACTTTGATACGATACCGCGCGAAATCGAGGAAGCGGCGGAAATTGACGGCGCAAGCGGCATCCAGCTTGTCACGCGCATTGTTCTTCCGCTGGCGCGTCCCAGTATTTTGGTTACGGCGGTTATGATCTTGATTTATGTCTGGAATGAATATCTCTTTGCAACGACCTTTATGACAGGTGCCGAGAATTATACACTGGCAGCTGGATTGTACTCTTTGCAGGCAACAGAAATGAGCGGAAGCTGGCCCGTTTTTGCAGCAGCCTCGCTGGTAGTCAGCCTGCCGATTCTGATTGTGTTCTTTGCCGTACAGCGTCATATGACCTCCGGCCTGACTGCCGGTGGTGTCAAAGGTTGATTGCCCCAAACAGGGAGATGACACAATGAATTTTGAAGCCATCCAACACATCCCGATGTCACAGCAGGCACACGGGATTGATCCAAACCATGTCGTGTTCCGGCTGCGCGCCGGGCGCGATGCTCTAAAGCACTGCACGCTGTTTTATGCAGATCGAGCCTGCCGCCTGACACCGGTTATTTTCTCGTCTGTAGAGATGCAGGTGGAAGCGCAGGACGAATGGTTTGATTACTTCCAAGTCATCTTGGAAAGCTCCTATAAGCGGATCTGTTACTATTTTGAACTTGACGACGGAATGCAGAAGCTGCTGTATTACGGCGATTTCTTTACAGATCACCGCGTGGACGACAGATCGGAATACTACCAGCTGCCGTTTAACCATCCGGCAGACATTGCAGCACCGCCTGCATGGGCGCAGGATGCAGTAGTTTACAATATCTTCCCGGACAGTTTCGCCACGGGCCGCCGCTTTATCTCTGGCAAATCATCCGAAAAAGAGTGGAACGGTCAGATTACACGCGGAAAACTCGGTGGAACGCTGCGCGGCGTGATCGAGAATCTGGATTACATTCAAGAACTGGGTGCTACCTGCATTTACATGAATCCGATTTTTGCAGCAGGGGAGTACCACAAGTACGATTTGCTGGACTATCATCACATCGATCCCTGTTTCGGTACGGATGAAGATTTCCGACAGTTGGTCAACGACTGCCATGCACGGGGAATGCGTGTGATTATTGATGGTGTGTTCAACCATGTGGGGTGGAATTTTTTCGCTTTTGATGACGTGGTACGCAATGGCGAAAACTCAAAATATAAAAACTGGTTTTACCATCTGCAATTCCCTGTAGAGAGGCCGGAAGACCCCGAAACCTATCCGACCTATGAATGCTTCGGCTATGAGCGCATGATGCCGAAAACCAACACCTGCAACCCGGAAGTACAAGAGTATTTCTGCGAGGTGGGCCGCTATTGGGTGCGGGAATTTGATATTGACGGCTGGCGTCTGGATGTTGCCAGCGAGATCAACGATGGATTCTGGCGGGAATTTCGGCAGGCGGTGAAAGAAGAAAAGCCGGAGTGTATCCTGATTGGTGAGGTATGGGAAACTGCCCAGCATTGGCTGAACGGTGATATTTTCGACTCCACCATGAACTACGACTTCCGCAAGCATTGCCGCCGTTTCTTTGCCGAACAGAGTATCGATGCAGCAGAATTTGATGCCCGCGTGACCAATATGCGGATGCGGTATAAACTCCCGGTACTGTACGCGCAGCTCAATCTGCTGGACAGTCATGATGTGAGCCGCTTCTATTCGCTGTGCGAAAAAGACCCGGCAAGAATGCAGCTCGCCGTACTTTTCCAGATGACCTTTACAGGAATTCCGTCCGTCTTTTACGGCGATGAGCGTGGTATTTACGGCTTACAGGAAGCAGAGTACCGCCATGAAATGACCTGGTCGCAGGAGCCACCGGCCTTGACAGAGTTTTATAAAAAGGCGATGCATCTGCGAACGGAACACCCGGCCCTTTGCCGAGGCAGCTACCATACCATTAAGGCCGAAAAGAAAAACGGGCTGTATGGGTATGAGCGCACCGATGGAAAAGAAAAGATCAGCGTGTTCCTCAACAATCAATCTGCCGCCGCAGACATTCCTCCGATAAACGGAAAGATGCTGTGGCAGCAGGGATACGAGGAAAAGAACAACAGCCTTGACCCTATGGGGTTTGCCGTATTCACACAGGAGGTGTAAAACGTGAGCGTGACGATTCAGGAAGTGGCCGAAGCTGCGGGTGTGTCCAAGGCAACCGTCAGCAAGGTGCTGCATAAGTCATATTCTATATCGCAGGAAACCTGTGACCGGGTAAATGCGGTCATCAAGGAACTGGGGTATCAGCCGAATCGCCGCGCACAAAGTTTTGCCACCGGCGCGACCAAAACAATTCTTTTTTTGGCAGAAATGCAGCATGGCGTAGGATTTGATAACCCGCATCTGTTTGAAATCATGGCCGGAGTAGAGAACGCGCTTTCCGAAAAAGGGTATGGCCTCATTGTGCAGCACAGCACGGCGCTTGATCTTTGGCAGCATTTCGATGAACTGCTGCAGGGCTCCTATGTGGATGGTGTAATTCTGCACGCATCAGTCGTGTCAAAGGATGTGGCTCTTTGTCTGGCGCATACGGAACTGCCCTACATTGTTGTGGGTGCGCCGGATTTCTCCAACCAGCTTTGTTGGATCGATACCAACAACTCGGTGGCTGGGCAAATCGCAGTTACGCATTTGTGGCGCAACGGATACGACAGGATCGCATTCATCGGCGGCCCCAAAGAGGATACAATTTCTGCGCACCGTTTGAGCGGCGCACTTGCAACTCTGAACGAGAAAATCCCGGCAGGATATTTGCGGGAAGGACCGCCCACCAGTGAGGGCGGCGCAGCAGCCGCACGCGCCGTGTTGGAACTGCCAACACGGCCCAACGCTGTGATTTGCGCAAACCAGTATATTGCGTTTGGCTGCGTAAATGAACTGAAAGCTTCCGGAATACGCATCCCGGAAGATATGGCTGTTATCACATTTGACGATTTTCCATTTTCTAAAATCATTGAACCGCAACTGAGTGTTGTGAACCTCGATATGTATGATATGGGCGAGCAGGCTGCGAAAGTCGTTCTGCGGCGAATCCGGACACCGCAGTATCTTGTACAATCGCAGACCACGCTGCCGATATTGATAGAACGACAATCGACAAAGAAGTTACCGTAAAGGAAGTATATACTCTATAATGCCATAAAATGCATACACCCACCGGTCTTTTGTTTGGTGGGTGTATGCATTTTGAATTTTTGTTGAAGCATTGCAGTAAGTCAAATTAGAACCCATCAATCATACGCTCAATTGCGGTAGGGACAAAAATGGACATCACAACCAACCACACGGCTGCAATAGCTTGAATAAGATTGTCGGGCAACCCAATAAGAATGTCGGGAATAAGAAATGACATTTATTGAGCTGTTACTTGCGGCCAAAGGTGGAAGCAAACCTGCATTTGAGGAATTGTTTGGCCGATACAAAATCTTTTGCGGAAATACTCTGTGATAAATGGAATATTTGATGATGACCTTTATCAAGAACAATGTGTGGTATTTGTACACTGCATAAAAATTTTTGAAGTAAAATAACCAGACGGTAAATTAGCGATGATATTTGATTAAGAAAATAAAAGGGTAAAAAGAAATTGCCCTATAAGGCTCGTAATAGCTGACGATTTTGAGTCTTATAGGGCATATTATTTGAATTAATTATATGGAGGGCCTTGAATTATTATTAAACGGAATGCAAGTCAAATTCTCGAAATGGAATAACGTCCTTCAAAGACCATAAGCCGATAGAACTCTCCCCGCCAATAGAAATTCATTCGTAACGCCTTCCATCCAGACGGTAAGACAGGGGAGAAGACCGGCGTATCTCCATCAAAGTTCGCTCCCAAGAAGCCAAAGAAGATACTTGACCACGTTTCGCCCAAGCAGGCAAGATGAAGACCTTCTTTTCCGGTGTTGTTCATGATTTCGTGTAGGTCAAGATACAACGCTTTTTTGAAGTATTTTTCGGCAGCTTCCTGCAGGCCGTTTTGTGCAGCAAAAAGTGCATGGCTGGCGAAGCTCAGAGTGGAATCGTGCAAGCAGCACGGCTCGAAATCTTCCCATGCGTTCAGACGCTCTTCAGGAGTGAACTTCTTAGGCAACCGGGACATCAGAAGCAGCGTATCAGCCTGCTTGATAACTTGATACCTTTGCAGACGGTCAAAGCAAACATGATGATAGCTGGCACCGTCATCGGTTTTGAGCGTTTTAATGTCTACGGGCTCTAGCCGAGTAAAAGTCTCATCCGGCAAATATCGGCCAGTTTGCGGATTACGACATTCTTTTAGATTGTCTCGCAGAGAATGCCAGGCAAGGACTTCCTCATCGCTGAGGGAAAGCTTCGAATACCGATTGGAATCGGTTTCCTTGAGTTTCAGCGCTGCCTTGATGGCCAAATCAAGATTAAACTTTACCATGCAATTGGTAAAGAGATTGTTGTTGGTAATGCCGCAATATTCATCAGGCCCCTTGCAGAACATTAGGTCAGCAGAGCCATCAGGATGAATGATGCAGCGGCTATACCAGAAGCGGGCAGTTTCGATGTAAACTTCCATAGCTTGCAGGTGAAAATTCTCATCACCGGTGGCATCAAAGTACTGCTGCATAGCGAAAGGAATATCTGCGGTAATGTGCAGCTCACTGGCACCAATGTCCCAGCTTTCGCACTGCTCAGAACCGTCGAAAGATGTCATCCAAGGATACCGAGCGCCGGCATTGTTCATCTTTTTGGCGTTCTCTTTTGCCTGCGGAAGGGTTCTTACGCGATATTCCATTAAGTTCTTGGCGGCTTCGGGGTGGGTATACAGGAAGAAAGACAGCATAAAGAAATCCGTGTCCCAGAAATAGCATCCTTTATACCGTGTGTGCGTTAATCCGCGTGCGCCAATACTTACACTGCTGTCACGGGCAGAACAGCTGGTGATAAGCTGGAAGATGTTGTACCGCACAGCGGACTGATCATCAGGGGCTCCATCGATTTCGATATCCGACTCATTCCACCGAGAGGCCCATGCCAGAGAGGATTTTGCAAAGAGTTCATCATAAGTGTCAGAGATTTTGTTGCTCCCAATAAGTGGGTCGATATCTCGACTTGTGGTGATGCGTGTGGTGATTTCCAAAACAAGATTTTGACCGCTTTGTAAAATCCCACGCCACTGCTTTCCAAGGGCATCATCAGAGATATAGTCTTCAGAATCTGAAAAAGAAGTATGGAAAGACATCTGTTCTCTTACAATCAAGCCGGTACCTAAAATGGAGAAAGTACAATCGACAGAATCCTTGCACATGTCATGCTGGGTGGGCTCGGCAAGTTTGATGGTTTCGTGATTTTCTTTTACCTGATCATCCGGAACAGGGCAGTTGCAACAAGCAGTATGAATTCCTGCATGTACCGAGATATTGGAGGTGCGTGATGCGGAGAAAGAAAGCCGCTGTACGAGCAGTGAGGGATCGGACATACTGCAGAACACCTGATGCTCAATATTTAGAGTGGTTTCACCGCTTTTGGCTAAAAAAGACTGTGAGCGAACGCCTGTTTTCATATCTAACGTGCTGGATACAGGGGAGGAAAGTGTAATAGGATGTCCATCACATTCGATATTGCCCCAGACGGGGGTAGGCAGGTTCACAAAATCGGTGATGCCGGGTTTGATTTCACCGAAGATACCGGCAACGAACAAACCTGTCTCAAAGGTGCGCTTTTCCTGCCAGAAGGGGAGATATCCACGGATGCCCATGCGTCCGTTCCCGGTGAAAAAAGTGCTTTCTTCAAAACTGTCATTTGTGCTATTTGTCGTAAGCTCAATTTGCCAAGGCTTCAAAATTATGTCTTGACGCATAAAAGCATCCTTCTTTCTTTTATAGTAATGCTTCACGGATAGAATGGCAAAGGAATCCTGCGCAGGTAGCGAAAGCCTCGCCGGTGGTGCAGTAACCAGTCACTTCATCAACGCTTTCGCAGGCAATGCCATTGTCCATAGAGATTTTTTCCAAAATGGCGCGGCAATGTTCTACGCGCCCGCACAGCAAGCTATTAGCTAAACTTAAGATCCAGGGGTGAGGTGCGTGTGGACACCCGATTTCGTTGATTGGACTGTTAGCAAAGCTGTATTTGTATTCCGGTGAACGAATCATTGCAACGGTATTGCGGTATATCTCATCATTGGGACTGCAAAAGTCGAAGAATGGAAGCAGCTGTAGACTTCCCGGCGGCTCGTCGTAAACATCGTGACTGCCGTTCAAATCAATAGACCATCCGAAATAAGGCTTCCCCTCTGCGTCCTTTTGGACACAATGCGTCATAATAGCTTCTTTGATTTCATCGGCAGTTTTTTCAAGATGTGCATACTGGGGTGTGAGCTGGGCCAAATCTTTAAGTGCTTTCCACACAAGCACATTATCGTATGTAATATAGGGGTAAACGTGCTCATCGTCTGTTGGCTGCAGGAAAGTATCATACAATCTGCAAGATGCGGCTTCATGCTGCCGCAGGCGATTCAAAATGAGGCTTATGCCTTGAGCGATATCGGAATCATTCAAAATGGATTTGTCGTCGGTTTTGTTAATGTAGCGTTCAAGCGCCAGAAGAGGGGCAACGAGTTCGTCCAGCTCAAAGCCCGGCTCCAAAACAGTGCCATCAATGTATCGTGAATGGATGCCAAAGTTTCGGCGCTGTCGGCCGAATACATAGGAAAGCATTTCTTTGGCACGTTCGGGATCGGCGTCCAAAATAGCCGGGAAACTCCAAAGCAGACTGTCTCGATCCCAATAAGCGGCACTTACATAGTAGCGGGGGCTTCTGCTGGTAACGAGCACCAACTCTTCGGAGTCAAGTGTAATGCCGGTTGAGAAGAACATACAGAAGAACAGATTCGTATTGTAGAGCTGTGTGAGCTTTGCATCACCATTAAAGGTGACACGACGCTCTTGAAGCCAAGTTCTTGTTTTTGTAAGTTCTACATCGAAAGTTTGCCGAAGCATCTCTTTGGCGCTTGTTGCGGCAGCAACTTCCTCGAAACCGAGACCCCAATAAAATACGACCGAGGCTGTTCCATCGGCAGCAATTGTACAGTGATGGGATAAATCGTAAGTAATACTGCCATCATCGGAACAGGTAAAAGAAGAATCTGTTTGTGCATCGGCCATAGGGGCAAAGGAGAACATCGGGAATCCTGCATGATATTCGAAAATCAAACTGCTGTTCCAGCCACTGCGGAAACAAGTTGCTTTACCACTTAACGGCTTGTCCTCGTTTACACAGTGCCAAGAGGAGGCCCAGCATCCATTTAACCCTATAACAACATCTTGTGCGCTTTCAGAAGTATTATGAACCGTCATCTGAATTGCAAAACCACGTTCATCGATAGGCGGTATATAAAGGGTTTTGAGTTCAAGACTGCCAAGCTGTGCAGTAGACTGGGGCAGCCAATCATCAAGTCGGGTCCATGCAAGGCATGCTGGAGAAATAGCACAGTCTCCATTTAGATGAACATAAGGCTGAATCAAAGGTGCGGATTCGCTCCCGCGAATATCTATAAGCCCTTTTGCAGCCATATATAGGAATGTTATGTCCTCTATCCCGCCCGTTCGTTCGTTGATGCGGGGCAAAGAAACGAAATCATTGCCGGTTGGCAGATACTTGTCCATAGTGAATCCCCTTATAAAGTGAAATAAGCACACAAATAAGATTAAGCGATTAACCTTGTTGCTATCATCAATATAACAGGAATGTTCGGCATAGTCAACAATATTTTTTTACAAATAACAGGTTAATTTAATTAACTGTTGACATTTTGCTGCCCGCGTGGTATTGTAATGCCAGAGAAAAGAGTTAAACGCTTAAACTAAATCCGTAAGATTGGTGGAGTCGATATGGCAAGACGCGCAACACTAAAAGATGTGGCAGAGCGTGCCCAAGTCAGTACGGCTACGGTGTCTTATGTTTTGAATGACAAGAAATCAATCTCCGAGCAGACCAAGACCCGTGTGTACGATGCGATTCGGGATTTGAATTATGTTCCCGATCTCAGTGCGCGAAGCCTGTCCAGTAGAGATTCAAAGCTGATTGGAATTGTCATTCCACAGACCGAGCCCGGCAGCAAACTGATGCTGCAAAATGATTTTTACAGTGAAATCGTTGGCAGCATTGAGTATCACGCAAGACAGCATGGCTATCATGTGATTATTTCAGCCACGGATGTAAATGAAAGCTACTTAACTTTGGCTAAAGAGAGAAACCTTGACGGAATTATTGTTATCGGTATGTACCCGGATGACTTTTACCGTCAAATGAAGAAAACACAAATCCCCATTGTATTGATTGACAGCTACTGTAACGATCATTATTACCATAGCATACGAATTGATGATGCCTATGGAAGTTATCTGGCTACCAATCATGTGATTGGATATGGGCATAAAAAAATTGCTTTTTTCTGCGGTCAGATCAAAGAAAACGGTGTCATAAAGAAAAGACTCTGCGGCTACCAACAGGCACTGGAAGAAGCCGGAATCCCATATGATCCCACGCTTGTTTACGAAGGCAAAGTTGATTACGATAGTGGCATCGAGCTTGCACGTAAACTGTGCAATGAAAATAAGGATGTCACAGCAGTAGTTGCTACCGCAGATATCTTAGCTATTGGAGCTATGAAGGGGTTCTACGAACAGGGAGTTTCGGTTCCCAATGATATTTCTATCGTTGGATTTGACGATTTGGAAATTTCTAAATACCTGACACCAGGGCTGACAACGGTTCGCCAAGAAATTTCTCAAAAAGGTGAAAAAGCAGTTGAACTGCTTTTAGATAACATTCAAGACGCGGATATGACAAAGCGAGAGGTTATTATTCCGGTTAGCCTTTCTCGCCGGGAATCCGTTCGAGATATGAGAGGGGAGGAATAAAAAAGGACTGCACCAACCGTCCAAAGTCTGTGCAGCCCAAATCCAAAGAGCGTCTTATTGCTCTTCTATAATAAGTGTAAGCGAAGAAGAGCAAAAAATCAAGTGTTCCACTACTTATACAAGGAGGAAAAACAATGAAAAAGGCGATTTCTTACATGGCATGCTCGATGGCCGCAATGCTTGCACTCAGTGCCTGCGGTTCGGCAGCCTCGTCTACAAGTACCGTGGCAAGCTCTTCTGATGCAGCTTCTACGGAAAGCACGGCAGCATCGGAGGCTTCTAATGAGCCTGTGACAATCACGTTTGCACAGTACTCCGGGTCCGGAGACAACGAGCAGTATCTGCAGCAGATGGTTGACAACTATATGAAAGAAAACCCCAATGTCACCATCGACCTGCAGACCTATGGCTATGACGACTACTTTACGCAGATGACGGCGAAGGTTTCCGGCGGCCAGGCTCCCGATGTTTTTGAACTGGATTACCAGAATTTCGTCTCCTACGCAAAGAAGGGCGCATTGATGCCGCTGGATGACATCCTGACCAAAGACGGCATCGATACCTCTATCTACAACGATATGGCCCTGAAAGCGTTCAGCGCTGACGGCGTACAGTATGGCGTTCCTGATAGCTTCTCGAATGTTGTGCTGATTTACAACAAGGATCTGTTTGATCAGGCCGGCATTGACTATCCCACGGACGACTGGAAGTGGGAGGATGCAATGGCTGCGGCGGAGAAAATCCGTGCGCTGGGTGATAATATCTTTGGCTATTATCATCCCATTTCCTTCAACGAGTTCTATAAGACCGTTAAGCAGAACGGCGGCAGCCTTTTCAATGATGACTTTACGGAGTTCACGATGGATACCCCGGAAAACATTGAAACGCTGCAGTACATGGTTGACATGCAGCAGAAAACCAATGTTATGCCCACCGAGGAGCAGATGGCAGGCATGGGTGACTGGGACCTGTTTGAGTCTGGCCGCCTTGGCATGATTGTGACGGGTATTTGGGCATTCCCCGAATATACGAGCAATTGCGACTTCGATTGGGATATCGTTGTTGAACCTGGTCACACTCAGAAGGCTACGCACTTCTTCTCCAACGGTTACGTCGTTTCCAAAGATTCTCAGGTTGCTGATGAAGCCGTTAAGTTCATCACCTACATTTCCTCCAACCGTGAAGCAACGCAGATTCGCCTGGACGCAGGCTGGGAGCTGCCTCCGGTTCAGGACGAGGATATCATCGCTCAGTACAAAGAAAAGACTCCTCCGGCAAATCGCGAAGCAGTCTTTAAGAGCCTTGATTACCTTGTGACTCCTCCTGTTATCACCCAGTATGCAGAGCTGCAGGACATCGTTGGTCAGCATTTGAGCGCTGCGGCCGCCGGCACTGTCACCCCGGAGCAGGCGCTGAAGGATATGCAGGCTGAGTGCGAACAGAAAATCGATTTGACCAAGTAAATAGTTTGACGGGGGCAGGCGGGAGCCTGTCCCCGTATTTTTATCGGAGGGTTTATAGAATATGAAAAATTCCCGATTGGCAAGCTGGAAAACAGCATTACCATTTTTGCTTCCAAGTTTGGCTGGTTTTGTTGTGTTCAGTATCATCCCAATGATTATGCAAATTTTTGTCAGCCTGACCAGTTGGGATGGATTGAGCGAACTGACATTGTTCAGTGATTTTAGCGGATTCATGGATCGATTCTATGTGGGAATCGAGAACTATAAGGAAATTCTCACATCAAAAGAATTTTATCAGGTGATTGGAAACACGCTGGAATTTGTGGTCCTCTATATTCCTTTGATGCTTATTGCCTCCATGATTGTGGCGCTCATTTTGAACAGTCATGTAAAGGGTGTTGGAATTTTCCGCGTTCTTTACTATATCCCGGTTATCACCTCATGGGTTGCGGGCGCATTGATTTGGAAATGGGTTCTTAGTCCTGAGTATGGTGCTATTAACAATATTCTGGCCTTGTTCGGAATTGAGGGGCCATCGTGGCTTCAAAGCTCAAAGTGGGCAATGCCCGCAATCGTTCTTGCCTCGGTCTGGAAGGATATGGGGTACTTTGGCCTTATGCTGATGTCTGGCCTTCAGGGAATCAATCAGGAATACTACGATGCGGCGGCAATCGACGGTGCCGGCAAAATCAAACAGTTTACAAGAATTACATTGCCATTGCTGACTCCTACGCTTTTCTTTGTCTTGATTATCAGCTTGATTAACTCCTTCCAGCTGTTTACGCAGATTATGATCATGACCCCCGATGGTGGCCCGCTTGGCTCGACAATGGTGATGGTTGAACGCATTTATAAGTGCGGCTTCCGTTACTATGAAATGGGTACGGCTGCCGCATATAGCTGGATTCTGTTTGCGATTTTGCTGCTTCTGACAATGGTTCAGATGAAACTTCAGAACAAGTGGGTGAACTACGATGACTAACGCTAAAACATCTTCTTTGACAGGGCTGAAACAAAGACGAATCATTGGGAAAGTGGCATTTTATGTACTGGGATTGTTGGTGGCCATAATTGTCTGCATCCCGTTTTATTGGATGATTATCACCAGCTTAAAAGGCCGCGGCGCTATTATGAGCATTCCCGTGGAGTGGATCCCAAAAGAACCGACACTTGATGCATACAAAAAACTTTTTGCTATGCCGGAATTTGTGGGCTCTATCTTCAACAGCTTTTACGTGTCTGTTCTTTGCACGGCAGTGCGGCTTCTGTGTGCCGCGATGGCTGCATTTGCACTGACAAAAATTCCGTTCAAGGGACGTAATGCGGTCTTTGGCATTTATGTTACGGCGCTGATGATTCCGTCGCAGATCACTTTTATTCCACTGTTCATTATCATGACGAATATGCACCTTACCAATAGCTTAAATGCGTTTATGCTGTTGCAGCTGTTTAATGCCTTTGCCATTTTTATGATGCGGCAGAAAATGATGACGATCAACGATGCCTATATTGAAGCTGCTGTTATTGATGGCGCGAGCATGTGGCGCATTTTTTTCAAAATCATACTGCCCATGAGCGGCAGCGCTATTGCAACGCTGGCTATCCTTGCATTTATGGACATGTGGAATGATTACCTGCTGCCGTTGGTTTTGCTGAGCGAAAGAAGCAAATTTACGCTTCCACTGCTACTGAGCACGTTGTCCGGCCAGTACAAGAATCAGTACAACCTGACAATGGCAGGCGCACTGATTTCGATTATTCCGATTCTGATCGTTTATATTTTTGCGCAGAAGTATTTCAAAGAAGGCCTTACGGTTGGCGGCGTGAAAGGATAAAAGTATATGATTGAGTGGGAGCCTAATAAGAACGATGTCAATCTGAACATGCCAGTAGACGGTCAGGTGGCCTCTATATGCTGGAATGAACAGACAAAACTGCTCACCATGAGTCTTGCGTATTCAGCAGTTTATGGAATGGGTGAACGGTATAATGGACTCAACCAGAATGACCGCATCGTGAAAATCGAGGTGGAAGAAAAGTTCTGTAATCAAGGGGATAAAAGCTATTGTCCCTCGCCGTTCTTTTTCACGGATACAGGGTTCTCTTTCTGTACATTGTCTGGTGGCACATTGATATTCGATTTCACACAGAAAAACGTCATAACGGTTCATGCGCCCGGCAATTGTAAGTTTATATTTAACGCAGGAACGCCTGCAAAGCTGATTTCTGAGTATATGTCTTTGTCCGGGCCTGCGATTCTTCCGCCTGACTGGGTCTTCGGGCCGTGGATCTCTGCAAACCATTGGAACACGCAAAAGGAAACGGAAAAGCAGATTGAACTTCTGAAGAAGTATCAATTCCCGGCTAGCGTGCTGGTTCTTGAAGCATGGAGCGATGAAGCAACCTTTTACATTTTTAATGGTGCCAAATATAAGGAAAAGCCGAACGGAGCTCCTTTTGCAGTAGATGACTTTGACTATTCGGAAAGCGCCTATTGGCCGAACCCTCAAGAAATGATTAAAAAGCTGCATAAGGCAGGACTTCATCTGGTGCTTTGGCAGGTTCCGGTGTATAAGCAGCAAAGCGATGATGAAATCAGAAATCATCAGAATGATTTAGATCGGGAGGATACAGTAAAACGCTCCCTGTGTATTCATAACTTGGATGGGACACCCTATAAGATTCCGGAAGGACATTGGTTCCCCGGCTCGATGATCCCTGATTTTACAAATCCTGAAACTTGCAAAACATGGTTCGGGAAAAGACAGTACCTGCTTGACATGGGCGTAGATGGATTCAAAACCGATGGCGGCGAATTTGTTTGCACAGATGAAGTCTCCTTTTATGACGGCAGTACGGGCAAGGAAAGCCGCAACTGCTATCCGCAGCAATACACGAAGGCATATACCCAATTTCTTGGTGATAATCATGTCCTTTTCAGCCGTGCAGGCTACATGGGACAGCACACAACACCGTGCCATTGGGGCGGGGATCAGCAGTCCACAAATGATGAACTGCGGCATGTCCTTTCCGCAGGGCTTAGTGCAGCTTTAAGCGGCATTCTGTTCTGGGGATTTGATCTTGCCGGGTTTGCAGGGCCGCTTCCGACGTTGGATCTCTATCGCCGTGCAACGATGCTGGCGTGTTTTACGCCAATTATGCAATGGCATTCTGAACCCGATGGCGGTCAGTTCAAAGAATTGATGCCTGGCGGCGAGGGAAACAATGAACGCAGCCCGTGGAATATGGCAGCAGTCTATAATTCTCCTGAATTCGTGACAGAGATGCGTTTTTGGCATTGGCTCAGAATGAATTTGCAGCCCTATTTGATGGCCACTGCATTCAGGTGCGCTGCAGAGAAAGTCCCAATGATGCGTCCGCTTGTGTACGAATGGCCGCGGGACAAAGCCGCTCGCCAAGTTGAGGACGAATTCCTTCTGGGGGATGCTATCCTTGTTGCACCGCTGTTGGAAGAAAACCAAACTGCAAGAGAAGTCTATCTGCCGGAGGGCGAATGGTACGCCTTTTTTACGGGGAAATGCTATCATGGCTGCCAGACAATTTCTACGAAGGCAGATATGAAATTCCCTGTTTTTATCCGCGGCGGCTATGCAGTTCCTCTGCATGCTGATGGCATGGATTCACTTGGCTATCCAGTTTCTCAGAATCTTAATTCTAAACTGATTCTGCTTGTCGCTGGAGCGGCAGGCAAAAGTACTTTCACCACAAATAAGTCGGTTCTTACCTGCGAGTGGAAAAACGAAAAGGTCCGCGTGGAAGGAACTGGAGCAGAAACCGTTCAAATTCACCATTTTTGCTGACCGCAAGAGGCTTTAGCACACAGCAAGAGGCTGTTTATTTGCAGTCAAAAGGATTTGCCTATGAACGCTATTATTTTCGATTTAGATGGTGTTCTGTGCCATACAGATGAATATCACTATATGGCATGGAAAGCCATAGCTGATGAATTGCATATTCCTTTTAATAGAGAAGTCAATAACCAGCTGCGAGGCGTTTCACGGATGGAGAGTCTCAAACTAATCCTGTGCAATTCACCAGTCCGTTATAGCGGGCAGGAAAAATTTCTGCTTGCAGAAAAGAAAAACAATATCTACAGAGAGCTACTACAAAATATAACTTCAAAGGATTTGGCAGATGGCGCGTGGGCAGTGCTGGAAAAGCTACATGCCGTCCATATCCCGATGGCTATCGGATCTTCAAGTAAGAATACACCGCTTATTGTAGAAAAACTTGGAATTGGAAAATTCTTTGATGCTATTGTAGATGGAAATCAAATTTCACATTCAAAACCGGATCCGGAGGTCTTTTTGCTGGCGGCAGAAAAGCTGCACCAGAAGCCAAGTGATTGCCTTGTCGTTGAAGATGCAGAGGCAGGTGTGAAAGCCGCCCTCAATGGGGGCTTTCTGGTGGCTGGAATCGGGCCAGCAAAAGATTGCCCGAACGTCAATTATCCGCTTCTATCCTTAAGTGAACTTCTTGCAGTAGAGGGCCATCCAGCCTGATGGAAAACTAAATAAAAGGTGATGATAAAAGAGCCTGCATTCTGAAGTCCAGTTGGACTTGGATGCAGGCCTCTTTTTTGTTATAAGTTATTTTTCCGTTTTGCGTTTCTTTCAAGTGATGAGCTATATGATTTGCAGTATAAAAAGCGCACACAGTAGCTCAAACTGTGTGCGCTCTTTTGTGCTAGAAATTATTTATAAAAAACTGTACCCTAGAAGAACGTTAGTAAAGAGAAATAGGAAAATTACCATGTACCATGCAGAGCCATGCCAGAGGCCAAGGAATAGTTGACGCAGGCAATATCAAAATCGAATACGCCGTTGCAGTTGGAGTTACGGACTCAAGAGGAAATGGTGACCTAACCTTTTCTATTACAGCAGGAACTGTAAATGATGAAGGGAAAAAAGAACTCAAGGCTGCGCTCGCAGCGGTAAGTGATTCGGAGATGAGTTCGGATGTCAAGAACACAATCTCCAAAATGTTTGATGGAATGGCAATTCTTGTTGGCCAAGGAGAAGCAAGCATTTCTATTAAGGAAAATACGAGTGAAGGTATGATTTTTGTACATTGCATAGAAATTTTTGAAGTAAAATGATCGGAGAGAAGTTTCCACGATTGTTGAGGCATGGAGATTTGTCTCTGTAATGACAAATGCTAGCAGTCAATATGACAATCAAAATTACTTTGTGATGACCAGCGGAAAAATAAAAGATAATGCGTAAGCGCCTAACGAAACCGCGCCCTTGACACAAAAAAGGACCAGCATGACGGCCGATCCTTTAGCAGTTGCTATTCAATTTCGAAGCGGGCTTTCATGTGATCGCTCAACGACATCAAATGCGAAGTATCTCCAAAACAATTTCCAAGCAGCCCCTTGAGGACTATCTGATATGGACAATATCATTTTGCATCGCATAGGTTGTTCTATTTGTCTTACCCTTTACGCTTCAGCATATTCGCTCGGCGTTTTCCCATAAAAATCTTTGAATTTTCGCGAGAAGAAGTAGGGGTCATCAAAACCTACGGCGGCAGCTACTTCCTTGACATAGGCCTGCTTATTACTGCGGATCATCTCACCGGCGCGTTTCATGCGCACCTCGTTGATGTACTGGAACAGGCCGATGCCGGTCTCTTTGGAGAACAGGCGGCTCAGATATTCCCGGTTCAGCCCTACATAGTCGGCGATGCTGTCCAGCGTCAGCTTGTCCATATAATGAGCGTTTACATAGATGATGACGGCCTGCACCTCTTTTTTGAATTTGCTCAAGGCAATTTTGCTAAGTCCCATGCGCTCCTGCAAAATCAAGCAGAGCAGTTGTTCAAGAGCCTCCGCGGTGGGGGCTTTTTCTATTTCTTTAAAGGTTTGCTCCAGTGTCTCCTGCGGAATCATATTCTCGCCGGGACGCTCCAGCAACAGATGGCAGGCTTCACGGACGCGCTGCGGCGGCATACAGAGTGCCGCGCAGTTCTGGAAGAAAGAGTGAACGGCAATCTGCATCTGCAATTCATCGGCATTTTGCACTGCTGCTGCGGTGGCCTTGGACAGTTCTGCCTGAGAGACATGGAAGGGTTGGGCGGTAACTGTGTGTGCCGTTGCCTTTATGGGAGCACTGCACCCCACATAAAAGGCGAGCGCCTTAGAATCCTCACACAGCTGGTAGCCATGGCGGAGTTCAGCCAGTGAAATGGGCTTATCATGGTAGATGATGACAGGAGCATCCAGAAAATACGTTGTAATCTGGCGCTGCAAACGGGCTAGTTTCTTATCCAGAGTACGTCCGGATGCAACAAGGCTTTCGTTGCTGATCAGCCCACAGATTTCATCCTCATGGGTATGCAGAAAAACTTTGCCGCCGATTTCATCGAAAACCTCGGTAATCAAGTCGGTCACAGCATCCAGCGCGGGCATAGGGTGTGTTTTTGCGGGAATTAAAGTGACGGTAAACAGCCGGATAGGAAAGGACAGCGGTTCCGGCAGCATGGAAAACGGATTAGAAGCAGGGGAGGGTTCAGCAGTGGACGTTACCCATTGGGCGCAGTGAATCAGGGCATTCTCCTTTTTCTGCGCTTCAATGGCAAAGGATCGGTGGTCCTCCTCCGTCTGGCGCTGCTGCTGGACACGAAGCAAATCGGCCATCTTTTCCAGATGCTCACCGATGCTTTCCCCGTTCATATTGATTTTCAGGAAGTAGTCATAAGCGCCGTCCGTTAGGGCTGTGCGCACGGAATCGAAATCGGAATAGTTGCTCAATACCAGAATCGGACCGGTAAAGCTGCGCTTTTTCAGTTCATGAATGAGCGCAAGCCCATCCATGCCTGGCATTTTCAAGTCCGTGATAACCGCATCAATGTGCTGTGTCTCTACAATGTGCAGCGCTTCCTGCCCATTACTGGCTGTTGCCGCCAGCAGGAATCCGTTCTTGCCCCACTCCACGGCGGACTGGAAAGCAACCTTAATCAGTGGCTCGTCGTCTACAAGCAATAAATTATACATTGTGTTACCTCAACGAATGGCTTCATTTGGAATACGGAGAATACATTGTGTGCCGGTGCCGGGGGCACTTTCAATCGTAAGGCAGTATTCATTTCCGTAGTGCAGACGCATACGTTCATCTACGTTGCTTAATCCGATGCCGGAGAAGCGCTCAGAATTTTTCTCCTTGATGGCACTGGGGTCAAAACCGCAGCCGGTATCGGAGATATGAATGGTAAGCAGATTCTCGCTCACGGTGGCACGGACGGTGATGGTGACGAAATCGTCTTCGTCCGCCGTGCCGTGCAGGATGGAGTTCTCTACAAGCGGCTGCAAAATAAAGCGTGGTACTGTCCAGTATCCGGCAGCATCTTCAATTTGGTATTCCATCTCAAAGCGCCCTGCGTAGCGCAGCTGCTGAATGTCGCAGTAGTTTTTCAGGTTGCGCAGCTCATCGTCAAACGGAATCAATTCATCCTTTTTAATAAGGGTGCTTTGCAGCAGAGAAGAGAGGGCATCAATACCGTGGCTGACCGGGGTGACGTGATTAAGTGTGGCAATCCACTTTAAGGTGTTCAGGGTATTGAACAGGAAGTGCGGGTTGATTTGATATTGCAGGGTCTGCAATTCCAACTCGCGCATTTTGCGCTGATCATCGCTCCAGCGCTGCGCCAGCAGACCAATTTCGTTGACCATGTTGTCGATGGTGCGCGCCAGAAATCCGAGCTCGTCGGGGCTGGTATCATTGATTTTCAGCCCGATTTCCTCGTCGCTTTTTGCATTGCAGGCGGCAACCATATTATCAATGGGGTGCATGACGCTGCGATAGACAAGCAGTGTCAGGAACAAACTGACAACGACCAGCACTGCGGCCAGCGCAATAAGCATCATATTGATGGTTCTTGTGCCGTTGGTAATATATGCCTGCGGAATCGTGGCCGCAAGATATACATTATAGGTCGTGTTGTATTTGAAAATCGTCAGCGTATCTACGCCGTTCAGCTCACATAAAAAGTTGTTTTCACCCGCCTGCCGAAGCGCCGTGATCTGCTGAAAAATCGGGTCATCGGCCAAATCTTCTCCCAGCAGTTCCGCGTTCTGAGAAGATACCACATTGCCGGCGGCATCAATCAGCAGAAAGTTGGATCCCTCGCCAAAGGAAACATCAGTAAATATGTAGCGACTCAGCTGGGATTCGTCAATGTACAGCATGATATACCCCAGCGGCGTGCTGATGTGGTGCATATCATAGATTTTACGGCCAATGACAATTTTATCGTTGGCGCGGTAAGTGTGGATGTATTGCAGACTATCCTGTGGAGAAGCGGCCTCAATATTATCCAACAATTCATTAAAACGCTGAGGTGTAATATCGTCATAGCCCAAATCGTAGAGGACGGTGCGGTCATTGGAAACGACGCGGATGTTTTTAAGGTGTGTGCTCTGAAAAGGAATTGTGACGATCATTTCACCAATACCGTTCACAATATCACTCGTAAGGGGGTGCCCATTATTGACAGATGCGACACCATTCTGTACAGTATCAGATACGGAGATGGAACCTATGTAGTCGCTATAAATGCCAAGCTGGGTAGACATATTATTATTGAGTAGTTCGATAGATTGTAAGGCAGCCTGTTTGACCTTTTCGTTCATGGATTGGGTGTATGCATGGTAAGAAAAAATACCAATCGTGATGACGGGAACAAGAGAAATAATCAAAAATGTCACAAACAGACGGGTGCGAAGTTTGATTCGCCGCAACACATTGGGGGAAAACTCACGCGTTTTTTGTGCATTTGGTGACATATATAGGCCTCCGTTTGTGCAAAGTGACTACAATCTATCCATACATTACCTGAATTATAAGGGCAACGACAGAAAAAGTCAATAAAATCCAGCTTTAAGTAAAGGGAATACATTTATCAAATCCGGCTTGCCCGATATAATAAGAGTGCAATCAGGGAACGACAGATGAGCCGCATCCCAAACAAAGAAGGAATAATTTTTAGGAGGAAAACCATGAAAAAAGCAATCAGCATGATGCTTGCCACTGCAATGGCAGCTACCTGTCTGGCAGGCTGCGGCAGCGCAGCATCTTCCAGTGCAGCAGCATCCAGTGAGGCCGCTTCTTCCGAAGCAACGTCCGCCGCTACCAGCGAAGCCTCTACCGGGGAAAAGACTTTTGAAAACACAGAACTGAACATCGCAGTGTTCGAGGGCGGTTACGGTTCTGACTACTGGGATGAAATCACCAAGCGCTTTGAGGCCGCTTATCCCGGCGTTACTGTCAATATGCAGATCAGCCCGAAGATCGGCGACATCATCCGCCCGCAGATCGTGGCAGGAAATGTTCCCGACTTCATCTCTATGAACGACAACGACTCCACCGGCCTGATTTCCTCCATGGTTAAGGAGCATGCGCTGATGGATCTGTCCGATGTCTTTGAAGAGGGCGGCATTGATGATGACACCCCGCTGAAGGATCAGGTTATCGATGGCCTGCTGGATTCTGCCAAGTGCTCTCCCTACGGCGATGGCAAGATCTACATTGCCCCGTTTGATGCCAGCCCGATGGGTCTGGTTTACAACAAGACCCTGTTCGAAGAGAACGGCTGGGAAACGCCTGTGACTTGGGATGACTTCTTTGAACTGGGCGACAAGGCCAAGGAAAAGGGTATCGCGCTGTTTACCTATCAGGGCATCTACCCCGGCTACCTTGAGAGTATGCTGTGGCCCGCACTGGCTTCTGCCACCGGCATCGACAACATGAAGGCAATCGCCTCCTACACGCCCGGCTCCCTCAGCTCTGATGAGGCCCTCAAGGTCTTCCAGAACATGGCAAAGATCGGCAGCGATGGCTACCTGATGGATGGCACTGTTGCTCTGAACCATACCCAGAGCCAGACTGACATGATGATGAACAAGGCTCTGTTCATCCCCAACGGCAACTGGATGGAAGGCGAAATGGCCGATGCTCCCCGTGCTGACGGCTTTGAGTTTGGTCTGACCTGCGCACCCGTTCTGGATGACGGCGAAATCCGCTATGTTATGAGTTCCGTTGAGCAGTTTGAGATTCCTGCCAACGCCAAGAACCCCGAACTGGCAAAAGAGTTCCTGCGTTTCCTGTACACTGAGGAGTCCGTTAAGCTGTTCGCTGAAAAGGCCAACGGCATCTACGCTCTGAAGAAGGCCAACGAGATGGTCAAGGGCATCGTTACCGATGGTGTCTACAACATGAACGACATCTATCAGGAAGGCACTTTCATGGTCTTCGGTTGGGATGCAATGCCCGACACCAGCAAGGTCGTTATCGCTGATTCCGTCTTCAATGTTGCCAGTGACGTTATGAATGGTGACATGACTGCCGAGCAGTGGCGTGACGGCATCGAGGCTGCTTTCGAGGAGATTGCTGCTTCCAAGTAAGCTGAATTGCTGAATTTCCACTGACCAAAATAAGATTGACCCTGCCGAGTAAACGCCATGCGAGCTTGGCAGGGTTCTTTTTAAGGGGGAAACTTGTTTGAAAAACCGCCAAAATCGCCAAAAAAAGGCGCAGCCACTTCCCGTACTGTTTATCTGCATCAGCGTTCTGCCTGCCGTGATCCTAACGCTTATGTTCACGATCTGGCCTACGGCGCAGGCATTATATCTTTCTTTTACCAATGCGACCTCTCTGGGACTTAACAACAAATTTGTGGGACTGGATAACTATATCTATATGTTCCACGACAAATCTTTCATTCAAGCGCTTAAAAACACAGCAAAGCTGATGGCGGTTGTTCCCGTTATCACAATTTTCTGTAGTCTGGTGCTGGCATTCGTTTTGAACCAGTGCAAGCTGAAAGAAATGGTCTTGTATCGCACGATTTTCTATTTCCCGAACATCGTTTCTCTGACCGTTGTAGGTATTATATGGAGTTTTGTGTTCCACCCGAATGTGGGCATCGTCAATAAGATTCTCGGTGCTGTCGGGCTGGAGAGCTTGCAGCGTTCCTGGCTGGGCGACAGCAAGACTGCGCTTTGGTGCATCGCGTTCACGCTGCTGTGGCAGGCTGCCGGTTACTACATGGTCATGCACATCGCGGCTATGGACGGCATTTCGCCGGAAATCTACGAGTCCGCAACGCTGGACGGTGCCAGCGCATGGCGCAAACTCGTCAGTATTACGATGCCTCTGATGAAAGATATTATCGGCATCACCTTTGTTCTGGCACTTTCCGGCACCATCAACCTGAGCTTCGTGCTTTCGCAGGTCATGACCGGCGGCGGTCCTAACGGTGCATCCAGCGTTCTGCTGCAATATATGTACACGCAGGGCTTTGTCAACGGCAACTTTGGCTATGCCATGGCTATCACGGTCTTTACGCTCGCCATCTCCGTGGCGCTGTCCATGCTGTCCCGCAAATTGACCGATGCTTCCGAAGGAGGTCAGTAATATGACACAAAATGAAAAAAGCAAAATCAGAGCAAAGGTCATCAAGTGGGTGACGCGCCTGTTCCTGATTTTGGTTGCCATTATCATGCTGTACCCTCTGGCGTGGAACGTCGTTTCTTCGTTCAAAACCAGTACAGAGTTTCTGACGGACCCCTTTGCATGGCCGCAGGGACTTGCATGGGATAACTACGCCCGTGCTTATGAAAAGTCTGACCTTGCTGCGAACATCGGCAACTCGATTTATGTCGTGCTGGAGACGCTGGTCATTATTGTGGTCTGCGTTGTACCGTGTTCCTACTGCCTTGTGCGGTATAAGTTCCCCGGCGCGAAGCTGATTTTGAACATCTACATGGCGGCCATCTTCATTCAGGCTACTTATATTATGATTCCGCTGTTCTTGCAGATGAACAAGCTGAACCTGCTCAACAGCCTGACGGCGCTGGGTGTGCTGTATGCAACCATGCAGTTCCCGTTTGCAATCTTCCTGCTGACCGGCTTCCTGCGCAGCATCCCGCGTGATTATGAGGAGGCAGCCATGATCGACGGCTGCGGCCCGTTCCGTATTTTGACGAGCATTATCATTCCCATGTGCAAGCCTGGTATCGTGACGGTCTGCATGATCTCCGCTATGGCAGCATGGAACGAATACCCGGTGGCTCTCGTTATGGTTACCGATCCGACTAAGGCTACGCTGCCTGTCGGCCTTGCCAACCTGTATGAGATCCAGCGCTACGCTACCGACTGGGGCGCGCTGTTCGCAGCCCTCGTGCTGGCACTGATTCCCACCGTCATCCTCTTCATCGTCGGCCAGAAGCAGCTCGTGCAGGGCTTGAGCGTTGGCGGCGTTAAGGGCTAAATAAAATCAAATAGGGCAATAGCGCATAATTCTAAGTGCCGATACGGCGAGCGAGGTGCGGCAGCTGCTAAGCCAAAAGCGCAGATAATACTGGATGTCTTATCGAGCATTTTGGCAACGCAGATGCTGTGCCGCAGCCGCCGGAGCGGTGCTTAAGCCGTGAGGCGGGAATTGTGCGGTGTTGCCATAGGTTAGGAGAACCGATATGCTGCCCCCAAAACATTGCAACATCAATTTAACCGGCCCAATACCCCGCTGGGATGAAGCAATTCCACTGGGGAACGGCATACTCGGTTCTCTTTTTTGGGGACCGATGGAGCACCTGCGCATTTCCGTGGACATTGCCGGACTGTGGCTGCGTCGCCGCCCGGAGGAAGAACTCGATAAAGAATTCACCTATGCAAAGCTGGTAGAGCTTGCACGGAAAGGCGACGTGGCAGAAACACGCCGTATCTTTGATACGCCCTATGCCCGCCCGACACCTACAAAAATCCCCGCGGGACACTTGTTCTTGGATGGACTGCCGCAGGGCAGCTATCAGGCAAGCCTTGATTTGGGAACAGCGGTGGCATCCTTTTCGCAAAACGGTACCACCATTCTGCGCGCCTTCCTCTGTATGGGGCGGCCTGTTGGGGTACTGATGCTGCCGGAGGCGTACCGGGATGCAACGCTCACGGTGGAGCGCCCCTCTTTCGGGAATGGTACACAAGCAGCCGAAGCGGGCAACAGCGTGTCTCCCGGCAGCTTGCAGCAGCTCGCCCTGCCGGATGCTATCCCCGAAACAGAAGATGGCATGATTGGCTTTTCCCAAAAGGTCGATGACAGAACTGCCTATACGCTGCTCTGCAAAAAATGCGGAACAACGCTGTATTATACCGCCGTGCAGGCAGAAAACATAGAAAAAGCAAGCCGACTGGCGAAGCTGGAACTATGTGCAGCAGAAGATATGGGCGCCGAGAAGTTGCTGCAACAGCATAAACGCTGGTGGCAGCAATACTGGGGCAAAAGCAGTTTGCAGCTGCCGGATGAAACACTCGAACAGCTTTGGTACCGCGCCAATTACTTTTTGGCAGCGGGTTCCGAGCCGGGCAATGCCCCGATGCCGCTGCAAGGGGTATGGTGCGCGGATGACGATCAGCTCCCACCGTGGAAAGGCGATTACCACAACGACCTCAACACCCAATTCACCTACTGTCACTATCTGACTGCCAACCACCCGGAGCAGGGAAAGGTATTTCTCGACTATCTCTGGTCGCTGCGCCCGCAGGCGGCAAAGTTTGCCCGTGCATTTTACGGCACAACAGGGGAGTGCCTGCCCAGTGTCATGGACATTGACGGCGGTGCACTCGGCGGCTGGCCGATGTATTCGCTGTCACCGACCAATCAAATCTGGCTCTGCCAGATGTTTTATGAATACTACCGCCTGACGGGGGATAAAGAGTTTCTGCGCACCCGAGTGGAGCCTTACTTTGCCGCTACGGCAGCCTGCCTGGAAGAACTGCTCCAAGAAGGTCCGGACGGAAAACTGGTTTTACCGGTATCGTCCTCACCGGAAATTCACGATGATGAGGCAGCCTCATGGCTGACTCCTAACAGCAACTACGATCTAGCGCTGCTGCACTATCTGTTCCACACGCTGGTACAGATCGAGTACCAGCTTGGCAACCCCCGCGGCTATTGGCATGCAATAGAGTCCAAACTTGCTCCGTTGAGCGTAGATACAGAAACCGGGCTGATGCTTTCCCCTGATGAAACCTTGCAGGAGACGCACCGCCATTTTTCCCACGCTATGGCAATCGAGCCGCTATGTATGCTGCGCTATGAAAATCCGCAGGACCGCAGCGTAATAGATGCAACAGTAGACCACCTTGTACACCTCGGTAGTGGGCAGTGGGTAGGGTTTTCCTTCGGTTGGATGGCACTTTTGCAGATTGCCCGCAGCAATGGAAATGGCGCTTTGTATGAGCTGCACCGCTTCGCAGAGCATTTCCTGAGCCGGAACGGATTTCATTTGAACGGCGACTACAAAAACAGCGGCGTTTGTGATTTCCACTATCGCCCCTTTACGCTGGAAGCGGATTTTCTGGCGGCACACTCAGTACAGAAAATGCTGTTGCGTTCCGAAAAGAATCATATCGAGGTTTTACCGGCCTGCCCGCAGGGCTGGAAAAATGAACCTGTTGCATTTCAGAATTTGCGGGCAGAAAATGGTCTGCTGATTTCTTATCAGCGGACAGCAGACGGCAAGCACAGCCTTACCGTAAAAGCAACACAGGACGGAAGCTGGTACCTTTGCAACACACATTGCTGGGTCATCTTGCAGGCCGGACAAACTCAATCTTACCAATGGACGGAGGAAAACAAGAAATGAATACCAAAGGTCGTGTAACGATTCCCACCGATATGGACGCAGTGCCCGAAACCCTTGACCTGCTCAAGCGCTGGGGCGCGGATGCCATCCGCGACTGCGACGGCACCGAATTCCCGCAGGAACTGAAGGACACCGGAGCCAAGATCTACGCCACCTACTACACCACCCGCAAGGACAACGCTTGGGCTAAGGCAAACCCCGATGAAACGCAGCAGTGCTACATTATGACCCCGTTCTATACCGCTGCGGACGGTGCGCTGACCATCCCCCTGATGACGGGCATCAGCCGCGAGCTGATGAAGGTCAACGACCACGACGACATTGCCCGCTGGTGGGAAGTCATCGACCGCACGACGGGCGAGCCGTTGGATGCCGCTGCGTGGCATTATGACGCAGCAACCGAGAGCGTTGTCATCGACGCCCCCGCCGCTTACCACGAGTACACGGTCAGCTTTTTGGCGTACCTGATCTGGGATCCCGTGCACATGTACAACTCGGTCATCAATGACTGGAAGGATGTCGAGCACCAGATCCCGTTCGATGTGCGCCAGCCCAAGACCCACGCCTACACAATGCGCCGTCTGCGCGAGTATCTCGAAAGCCACCCCTATGTCAACGTTGTGCGCTTTACGACCTTCTTCCACCTGTTCACGCTGGTGTTTGACGAGCTGCGCCGCGAGAAGTACGTGGACTGGTACGGCTACTCGGCGTCCGTTTCTCCCTATATTTTGGAGCAGTTTGAGAAGGAAGCCGGCTACAAATTCCGCCCGGAGTTTATCATTGATCAGGGCTACTACAACAACCAGTACCGCGTGCCGAGCAAGGAGTACAAGGATTTTCAGGCATTCCAGCGCCGCGAGGTCGCCGGTCTGATGAAGGAAATGACCGACATCGTCCACGCCTACGGCAAAGAGGCCATGATGTTCCTGGGCGACCACTGGATCGGCTGCGAACCGTTCATGCCGGAATTCCGGAAGTCCGGCGTGGATGCCATTGTCGGCAGTGTCGGCAACGGCAGCACCCTGCGCCTGATTTCCGACATCCCCGGTGTCAAGTACACCGAGGGACGCTTCCTGCCCTACTTCTTCCCCGATACCTTCCACGAGGGCGGCGACCCTGTGCGCGAGGCCAAGGAGAACTGGGTCACCGCTCGCCGCGCCATCCTGCGCAAGCCCATTGACCGCATCGGCTACGGAGGCTACCTGAAGCTGGCCTGCGAGTTCCCGGAGTTCCTCGACTATGTCGAGAGCGTCTGCAACGAGTTCCGCGAACTGTACGAGAACATCAAGGGTACCACGCCCTACTGCGTCAAGACCGTTGCCGTGCTGAACAGCTGGGGGCAACAGCGCGCGTGGGGCTGCCACATGGTTCACCATGCGCTGTACCAGAAGCAGAATTACAGCTATGCGGGCGTTATCGAAGCGTTGTCCGGTGCGCCGTTTGATGTGAAGTTTATCAGCTTTGACGACATCAAGGCCGACTCGAAAATTCTGGACAGCATTGATGTGCTGATTAACGTGGGCGATGGCGACACCGCCCACACCGGCGGTAAGGTCTGGGAGGATCCTGATATTTCCGCTGCCGTCAAGGGCTTTGTCCACCGCGGCGGCGGCCTGATTGGCGTTGGCGAGCCGGGTGGTCACCAGTATCAGGGGCGCTATCTGCAGCTGGCCGCACCTCTCGGCGTGGAGAAGGAAACCGGCTTTACCCTGAACTACGATAAGTACAACTGGGACGAACACCGCGACCACTTTATTCTGGCCGACTGCCCCGACCACGATGTGGACTTTGGCGAGGGCAAAAAGAGCATCTTTGCGCTGGAAGGCACCGAGATTCTGATTCAGCGCGAAAAGGAAGTCCAGATGGCCGTGCATGAGTACGGCGAGGGTCGCGGTGTTTACATCAGTGGTCTGCCCTACAGCTTTGTGAACAACCGCGTGCTGTACCGCGCCATCCTGTGGGCTGCCCACGATGAAGCCGACCTGCACAAATGGTTCAGCACGAACTACAATGTGGAAGTCCATGCCTACGTTAAGAACGGCAAGTACTGCGTCGTGAACAACACCTACGAGCCGCAGGATACCACGGTTTACACCGGCGACGGCAGCAGTTTCGACCTGCATCTGGATACCAATGAGATCAAGTGGTACAGCATTGAGGGGTAATAGAATGAGAACACCCGAAGAACAGATCCGCTATGCGGCCTCTATCACGCCCAGCCCGCGCCAGCTGGCATGGCAGCAGCTTGAATTTTACGCCTTTACCCATTTCGGCATGAATACCTTCACGAACCGCGAGTGGGGCGACGGCACCGAAGACCCGGCGCTGTTCAACCCCGATGCGCTGGATGCCGACCAATGGGTCGCCGCAGTCAAAAGTGCCGGCATGAAGGCGCTGATTCTGACCTGCAAGCACCATGACGGCTTCTGCCTGTGGCCGAGCGCCTACACCGAGCACAGCGTCAAGAACAGCCCATGGAAGAACGGACAGGGCGATGTTGTGCGCGAGGTATCGGATGCCTGCCGGCGCGGCGGTATCAAGTTTGGTGTCTATCTCTCCCCGTGGGATCGTCACGATGCACGCTATGGGCAGGGGAAACCGTATGATGATTATTTCGTTTCCCAGCTGACTGAGCTTGCAACAAACTACGGAGATATTTTCTGCTTCTGGTTTGACGGTGCCTGTGGTGAGGGCAAAAACGGCAAAAAGCAAATTTACGATTGGGAACGCTACTATGCAGTACTGCGCAAATTGCAACCGAATGCGGTTTTGAATGTCTGCGGTCCCGATGTGCGCTGGTGCGGCAACGAGGCCGGGCATTGCCGGAAAGCCGAGTGGAGCGTGGTTCCCGCAGAGCTGCGGGATGCAGAACGCACGGCATCCAAATCGCAGCAGGCGGATGACGGAGAATTCTCCCGCAAAATTGACTCTCAGGACGAGGACATCGGCAGCAGAGCGGTTATCCGCAATGCAAGAGAACTTGTCTGGTATCCGTCCGAGGTAGATACCTCCATCCGAACGGGTTGGTTTTACCACCCGGAGGAGGACACCGACGTGCGTACGGCAGACGAATTGTTGGACATCTATCTGGATGCCGTCGGTGCGAATGCAAGTCTGCTGCTGAACATTCCACCCGATACACATGGCCGTATTGCCGCGGCGGACTGTGCCAGCCTTGCGGAGCTGGGTGCTAAAATCCATCAGATTTTTGCCAGTAACGTAACAGAAAAGGCGAAAATTACGGCAGATTCTGCGATTGCGCAGCATCCCATCACACAGGCTGTGGACGGTATGGCAAATACCTATTGGCAGGCTGCCTACGGACAAGAATCCGATACGATTACTTTGAAGTTCCCGAAGCCGCAGAAGGTTTCCTGTGTTGTTCTGGGGGAGCATCTTCCGACAGGGCAGCGCATCGAAAGCGGCGAGATCTGGGCAGATGAAAGCAAGGTTGCCGAATTTACGATAGTCGGGCATAAGCGTATCTGCCGTTTTACCCCTGTGGATGTGCAGACGCTTACCATAAAGATTACAGCTTCACGCACGGAGCCAACTCTGCGGCTGCTGGAAGTCTATCAGTGAGGATGTAGGCGGAAGAGGCGTGCTGTGCTGTGCGGCACGCCTTTGGCTGCAAAAACATTGATACGAGGTTTGTTATGGATAAACGTCCTAATATTATCCTGCTTATGGCAGACCAGATGCGCAGCGACTGCCTTGGTATTGCCGGTCACCCGGATGTAAAAACGCCGTTCCTCGATGCACTGGCCGCCGAGGGCGTGCGGTATGAAAATGCCTATTCTGCCTGTCCGACCTGTGTTCCCGCGCGGGCTACGCTGTATACCGGCATGTCTCAGGAGCACACCGGCCGCGTCGGGTACGAGGATCTTGTGCCGTGGGATTATCCCCACACACTGGCCGGGGAGTTGAGCAAGGCCGGGTACTATACCCAGTGTGTCGGCAAAATGCATGTTCATCCGCTGCGCAACAACCTGGGTTTCCATGATGTACGGCTGCATGATGGCTATCTCCATGCCTACCGCCGCCCCACCACGCCCAGTTATGAGGATCAGCGTGTGGCCGATGACTATTATTGGTGGCTCAAACAGCAGCTTGGCGTGGATGCAGACCCGGTGGACACTGGCCTTGACTGCAATAGTTGGGTTGTGCGCCCCTGGATCTACGAGGAAAAGTATCACCCCACAAACTGGGTCGCCAGCGAGTGCCGAGACTTTCTGCGCCGCCGTGACCGCTCGAAACCATTCTTCCTGATGGCCAGCTTTGTGCGGCCACACCCTCCGCTGGATGCCCCGGAATATTACTTGAATTTGTACAAAGATGAGTCGCTGGCCGAGCCTTGGCGCGGTGGTTGGAATGACTGCGTCCGCTGGGAACGTGACGGCCACAGCTACCATGCCCAGACGGCACCCTCGGATGAAAGCTACATCCAGCAGCTGCGGGCGGGTTACTATGCGGCCATCACGCACATGGATCATCAAATCGGACGTTTAGTCTCCGCACTGGTGGAGGAGCAAATCATGGATAATACCATAATTCTGTTCGTGTCCGACCACGGCGAGATGCTGGGCGACCACCTGATGTTCCAGAAGGCAAAGCCGTTCCAGGGCAGTATCCGGGTGCCGCTGTTTATCTCCGGGCCGGAGCGCTATGTGGGCAAGCATGGTACGGTTTGCACCGATTTGGCAGAGCTGCGCGACGTCATGCCCACGCTACTGGAGTTGGCGGGCGCACCGATTCCCGAAACCGTGGACGGCACGAGCCTATTGCACCCCGTCGAACGCGAATATCTGCACGGTGAGCATACACTGGGCGAGGATTCCATGCACTTTATCCTGACGAAAGAGGATAAATATATCTGGTACTCTCAGACCGGGCGAGAACTGTACTTCAATCTGCGCGACGACCCGCACGAGACAAAAAACGTGCTGGAGGAAAACCAGAAGCGCGTGGCGGAGCTACGCGCTCTGCTGATTGATGCTCTAAAAAATCGTGAAGAGGGTTACACCGATGGGCACACCCTGCTTGTGGGCAAAACCCCCGTGACCGTATTGCAGCATACCGAGGTGCTATGAAGCAGCTTCAATTCCTGATTAAGCCCGCAGCGGGCTACTGCAACATGCGCTGCCAATATTGCTTTTATCGAGATGAGCAGCAGAATCGCGTGAACCCTGATGACTGCATCATGTCGTTCACTACTGCGGAAACGCTGATTCAACGCTGTTTTGCGGAAATCGAACAAGGCGGTTATATCTCGTTTGCCTTTCAGGGTGGGGAACCGACCTTGGCTGGGCTGGATTTCTTCCGTTTCTTTACGCAGACCGTGCAAAAGTACAACCAAAAGCGTGTCACGGTGCAGTATGCCATTCAGACAAATGGCCTTGCAGTTACCGAGGAATGGGCTGAATTTTTCAGCAAAGAACACTTTCTCGTAGGTATCAGCTTGGACGGCACCCCGGATGTGCATGATGCCCTGCGCCCGGATACACAGGGAAACGGAACATGGAATAAAATTACGCAGACGATTGAACTGCTGCACCGATACGGCGTGGAGTGCAATCTTTTGTGTGTCGTCACCAAACGACTGGCCAAAAAAGCGGAGCGCGTATATAAGTCCATGAAGGCAACGGGCGTGCGCTATTTACAGTTCATTCCTTGTTTGGATCCGCTGGACACGCCGCAGGGGCAGCAGCCCTACTCCCTCACGCCAGAACTGTATGCGCAGTTTTTGTGCGCCCTGTTTGATGCCTGGTATCGGGACTGGAAAACCAGCACCTATGTCAGCATCCGTTTGTTTGAGGATTATATTTATCTGCTTATGGGCGGCCCGGCTGGGACTTGCTCCACAACAGGCACCTGCGGCGCGTACATGGTCGTGGAGGGTAGCGGCGCCGTCTACCCGTGCGACTTTTTCTGCTTGGACGCTTACAAACTCGGAACCGTGCAAAACGACACCCTGCAATCGCTGCTTACCGGCGAAAAAATGCGGGCGTTTATCACGGACGGCTGGCAGATACCCGCAAAGTGCCAGCAATGTAAGTGGGTCCACCTGTGCCGTGGCGGCTGCAAACGTGACCGCAACGTTGCCGACAAAGTACGGCGCAGTTATTATTGCAAAGCGCTGCAAAGGTTTTTGGCCTACGCAGAACCGCGCCTGTACGAAATGGTTCGCGCTGTTCAAATGTACCGCTGAAAAGGAGACAAATATCTATTGGACAAGAAAGATAAATGCTGGCAGCTGTTTCTCTCTACCTTTAAGTTGAGCGCCTGCACCTTCGGCGGCGGCTTCGTCATTATCCCGTTGATGCGGGAACGCTTCGTGAAAGAACTGCACTGGATCGAGGAAGAGGAAACGCTGGACCTGACGGCGATTGCCCAATCAAGCCCCGGATCTATTGCCATCAACGCCTCGATTCTGGTGGGCTACCATGTAGCAGGCATCCCCGGCGCACTGATTACTGTGGTGGGCGCGGCGCTGCCACCGCTGATTATCATCTCCATCATCTCCGCGTTCTATCAGGCGTTCCGCTCTAACAAGTATGTGAGCATGGCAATGGCCGGTATGCTGGCCGGTGTGGCAGCGGTCATCTTTGATGTGGTCATCAACATGGCGTGGCCCATCCTGAAAAAGAAGCGCTGGCTGCCCATCGCGGTTATGCTGGCAGCTTTTGCGGCGACCCGTTTCTTCTCGGTGAACATCATTTTGATTATCCTCGTCTGCGGCGTCATCGGCGCGCTGGATACCCTGTATCTACAAAAGCGGGAGGGTAGCAAATGATCTACCTTGAATTATTCTGGAGCTTTTTCCAAGTTGGCCTGTTCAGCATCGGCGGCGGCTATGCGGCTATGCCTTTGATTCAAAACCAAGTAGTGGACATTCACCCCTGGCTGACGATGACAGGCTTTGCGGACATTATTACGATTGCCGAAATGACCCCCGGCCCCATCGCCGTAAACGCCGCGACGTTCGTTGGTATTCAGGTTGCGGGGCTGCCTGGGGCACTGATTGCCACGATTGGCTGTATTTTCCCGTCCTGCGTCATCGTCATGGCGCTGGCCTACATGTATTACCGTTTCCGCGGCCTTAGCGTTATGCAGGGTATCTTGGCCGGGCTGCGCCCCGCTGTTATTGCCATGATTGCTTCTGCTGGCATTTCCCTGTTGTGCATGGCCCTGTACAGGCAGCGCACTTTCCCGGCGGATCTGGGCAGCATGGATCTGATTGCACTGGCAATTTTCCTCATGGGCTTTTTTGTTCTACGTAAATGGAAGCCCAGCCCTATCAAGGTCATGGCGGGGGCTGCCGTGGCCGGTGTCGCGCTGTACAGTATCGCGGCATAAACAAAACCAGAGAGGATGTATATACAAATGAAGGATATTTTAACTGCATGGAAATGGAATGGCTCAGTATCAGAGCCGATTCCCTATGGCGAAGGGCATATCAACCAGACGTATGCCATCACGGTAACGTCAGTGCAGGGGGCAAAACGCTACATCCTGCAAAAAATCAATACCAATACATTCAAAGACCCGGCCGGCTTGATGGAAAACATCTGCGGTGTGACGGATTTTCTGCGCGAAAAGGCTAAGCAGCGCGGGGCTGACCCGGCGCGTGCTACGCTCCATGTGGTGCCTACCAAAGAGAAAAAGCCCTATTATCAGGCTGCTGATGGTAGCTGCTGGCGTGTCTATGAATTTGTAGAGAACACTGTCTGTTTGCAGCAGGTGCAGTCGGCTGAGGATTTTTACCAGAGTGCTGTTGCCTTTGGCAATTTCCAGCATCAGCTGGCTGAATATCCAGCACACACCCTGCATGAGACGATCCCGCACTTCCACGACACGCCTAAGCGCTTCGCTGACTTCCAGCGCGCCGTGGCCGAAGACCGCATGGGTCGTGCCGCACAGGTGCAGCGCGAAATTGAGTTTGTCCGCGCCCGCGAAGCAGAGTATCATGTCATGGTGGACCTGCTGGCGGCGGGTAAGCTGCCGCTGCGCGTCACCCACAACGACACCAAGCTGAACAACATCCTGTTCGACAAAACGACCGGCGAGGGTCTTTGCGTCATCGACCTTGACACCGTCATGCCGGGGCTTGCTGCCAATGATTTTGGGGATTCAATCCGCTTCGGTGCCAACCACTGCGCCGAGGACGAAGCTGACCTCTCGAAAGTCAATTTCAGCATGGAACTGTTTGAAATTTACACCAAGGGATTCTTGCAGGCAGCAGGAAAAGCGTTCACCCCGCTGGAAAAGCAGACCCTGCCGTGGGGTGCCAAGCTGATGACGATGGAGTGCGGTATGCGCTTCCTCGCTGATTATCTCGAGGGGGACCACTACTTCCACATCAACTATGAAACCCAAAACCTCAACCGCGCCCGCACCCAGTTCAAGTTGACTGCCGATATGGAACGGAACTGGGATGCCATGCAAAAAGTAATTGAAAAATACTGCTGATACCACTAATCTGCTTTTTCATTTTGCGTTTTGCAGTAGAATGCATCATGCAAACTCGTGTTTTCTCCTTCTTTGACTCCCGTGCCTGACAAGCGCGGGAGTTTTCTGTGATACAGCAAGTTGTATGTCCGCAGTGAGGCTAATAAGGCCATGCATTGCAATTGATTTTCATGATATTGGAAACTCAGAACGGTTGATACTAAATGCGAATTATTGACTAAAAAATCGCGCCGACAATGCACTGTCGGCGCGATTTTATATGCTATGCAGTTTTCGATATTTGCCCGGAGCTTCAGCCTTATAGCGGCGGAACATCCGGTTAAAGTAGCTGGAATCACTAAAGCCGCAGCTATATGCGATCTCCGTGATGGAATCTTCGGTGGAACATAATAGCTCAGCGGCACATTCTACCCGGTAGTAATTCAAATAGTCAATAGGGGAGCGCCCGGTTATGCTGTGAAAGACCCTGCAAAAGTGTTCGGGGGTCATTTCTGCTGTGGAGGCGAGATCTTCCAAGGTGATGCGGCTGGCGTAATTCTTTCGGATGCGCTCTAAGGCCGCTTTCATTTGGGCTGTGCTGCGATCATTTCGTTTATTTCCGGGAGAGGATACTGTGTACGAATGCTGCAAAAGGATTTGACCGAACAACTGCCACATCAGACCAATCGTCACAAATTCATATCCCTCCGGCTCTTTTTCCATTGCCTCAAAGAGTCTGTCAATCAGTTGGCAGGTTACGGAGCCAGCCGGTTGATACGGCTCGATTTGTGCGCCGCGTTCAAAAAGCGCATTGTATTTTGCCTGACATACGGAGCCGCTGCCGAGGAAGCGGTTCATATCAAAGACAACACACTCGTAAACGCAGTCGCTGGGGATTCCGCCGTGAACGGCCCCGGCTGAAATGATGGCGGCATCCCCCTTGTGTAAAAGGTAAGAGCGTCCATCAATCAGCAGAGAAAACTCCCCGCTTAGAACCAGCATAAGTTCAAATTCCATGTGCCAGTGAAACGGCATTTCATAGCGCGGATGCATTTTATCTACATAATAAAGCTCAATGGGAAAATCAAAAGTGCCGCGCGTACTGCTTTCATGGGAAGCCAGAAACTTCATGGCAGGCATCTCCTAAAATATCAATATCGTCCAATATAATATCATTATACGCAAAGACGAGGGCAAATTGCAACAGTATAATACAAATAAAGGACAAAATCCACTTTAGGAGGTACAAACTGTGCAAATCGAAGAAATCAAAGACCAAATCTGCGATGTCTGCCATAAAATGTGGCAGCTTGGCTGGGTCGCTGCCAACGACGGTAATGTTTCGGTTAGGTTGGAGGACGGAACTTTCCTTGCAACGCCTACGGGCATGAGCAAGAGCTTCATCACGCCGGACAAGCTGCTGCGCATTGATGCAAAAGGCAATGTACTGGAGGGGGCAGAGGGGCTGCGTCCGTCCAGCGAAATCAAAATGCACCTGCGCTGCTACGAAAAGCGCGCCGATGTAAATGCTGTTGTCCATGCCCATCCGCCGGCAGCCACCGGCTTTGCCGTGGCACATCGCCCGATGGATATGTACAACATGATTGAGGATGTGGCAGCCATCGGCGCTGTGCCGCTGACTCCGTATGGAACCCCCAGCACGACGGAGGTGCCGGACGCAATCGAGCCGTATCTCAACGACCACGATGTTATGCTGCTGGAAAACCACGGCGCGCTGACGGTGGGCAGCGATGTCATCACCGCCTATTACCGCATGGAGAGTCTGGAACTGTGGGCAAAAATCACGATCAACGCAATCATTCTCGGCGGCAGCTATGATATTGACCGCAAGAACATTGATAAGCTCATCAATCTCCGCTCCTACTACAAAATTACCGGCAAACACCCCGGCTATCGCAAATTTGAGCGACGCGAAAAAGGCGAGCCGACGGACAAATAAGGAGACCCCGTATGCTGAAGAACATTCCGCCTATCCTTAGCCCGGAACTTCTGAAAGTCCTCTGCGAGATGGGACATGGCGACGAAATCATTCTCGCAGACGGAAATTTCCCGGCTGAAAGCATCGGCAAAGATGCCATTGTGGTTCGTGCAGACGGGCACGGAACCGTAGAACTGCTGGAGGCCATCCTGCAATTTCTGCCGTTGGATCAGTATGTGGAAAAGCCTGTCGCGCTGATGAAAGTGGTTGATGGCGATCCGTGCAAGCCGACTATCTGGGATAGCTATAAACAGAAGTTGAACGAGAGCGGCAATGACCCGGCTAAAATTGAAATGCTGGAGCGATTTGCATTTTATGAGCGCGCACGCCATGCCTATGCGATTATCGCCACCGGGGAAAGCGCAATCTATGCCAACGTACTTTTGAAGAAGGGCGTGGTGCAATGAGTAACACAGCAACTGTGCTGGCCTTCGATTTTGGCGCTTCCAGTGGACGTGCAATTCGAGCCGTGTACGATGGCCAAAACCTCACCTACGAGGAAATCCATCGTTTTGAAAATGTCCCCATCGAAAAGGACGGTCACCTCTGCTGGGATGTGGAAACACTGCTGAAAGAAATTCACACGGCCATTCAAAAGGCGGGTACATTTGACAGCTTAGGATTTGATACATGGGGCGTGGATTTCGGCTTACTGGATACGGACGGTCATCTGCTCGCAAACCCTGTTCATTACCGCGATGCCCGAACGAATGGCAAACCGGAACAGGCCGCTGCCCGTATGCCTGCAGAAGAATTGTATGCCCATACCGGCAATCAAATCATGGCAATCAATACTTTGTTCCAGCTGCTGGCTCTGCGGGAGCAGGATCCGGAACTGCTGCAAAAGGCTGCGCAGATCCTTTTTATGCCGGATTTGTTTGCGGCTCTGTTGGGGGCCGAGCCGGTCTGCGAACGCAGCATTGCGTCCACCAGCCAGATGCTGGACCTCCGCACAGGGCAGTGGAGCAGGGAAGTGCTGGCAGCCTATGGTTTAAATGAAAACCACTTCGCGTCCCTTGTCGCCAGCGGCACGGTGACGGGTACACTTACAACCGGCGCGAAAATCATTGCGGTGGCAGGGCATGATACACAATGCGCCTCGGCTGCTATGCCGTGTGCCGAGGAAGATGCCGAACATACGGCATTTCTCTCCTGCGGCACGTGGAGCCTGCTGGGAACGGAATTGGATGCCCCGATTCTGACGGCAGACAGCTGCCAAAGCGGGCTGTCCAACGAACTCGGAGCAAACGGGAAAATCAATTATCTGAAAAACATCATCGGTCTTTGGCTGATTCAGGAAAGCCGCCGTGAGTACAAGCGCCGCGGGCAGGCATATTCTTTCGCGGAGCTGGAGCAACAGGCACTTGCCGCCGAACCGCTGCGCAGTTTTATTGACCCGGATGCCCCGGAATTTGTTGCCCCCGGCGACCTGCCGGGCAGAATACAGGAATTTTGCCGCAAAACCGGCCAGCCCGTCCCGGAAACGGTGGGAGCCGTAATGCGCTGCATTTATGAGAGCCTTGCTCTGAAATATCGCTATGCGATAGAGCAGCTCTCCGCTGTAACAGGTCGAGCATTTACGACCCTGCACGTTTTGGGCGGCGGCACAAAAGACCGTCTGCTTTGCCAGATGACGGCAGACTGCTGCGGCCTTACAGTAAAGGCAGGCCCGGTGGAAGCTACGGCGCTCGGCAACATTATGATTCAGTTGAAAGCCTTGGGGTTGCTGGACTCCATCACACAAGGACGCCGGCTGATTGCGGAGACAGAGGTCATTAAAACATATACCCCAAGCACACAGAACTATGCGGAATGGAACGCCGCTTATGATCGTTTCAAAACCCTATTATAATAAGGAAGGTGCAACTATGCTGTATCCTAAAATTGGTATCCGCCCTGTCATCGATGGACGCTGGGGCGGTGTCCGTGAAAGCCTGGAAAATCAGACGATGCGCATGGCAGAAAATGCCGCCAAGCTGATTTCGGAGAACCTCAAATACCCCGATGGTACGCCGGTGCAGTGCGTGATCGGCTGTACGACGATTGGCGGTGGTGCCGAGGCGGCCCGCGTGGCAGAGCAGTTTTCTACCCAGAATGTTACGGCAACGCTGTCTGTGACCCCCTGCTGGTGCTACGGTACCGAGACGTTCGATATGGATCCCAACACCATCAAGGCAGTCTGGGGCTTCAATGGCACCGAGCGCCCTGGCGCGGTGTATCTGGCTGCGGTTCTGGCAGCACACGCCCAGCGCGGTCTACCTGCTTTCTCCATTTACGGCCATGACGTGCAGGAGGCCAACGATGATACGATTCCCGATGACGTGGCCGAGAAAATCCTTCGATTTGCCCGCGGCGCTGTTGCCGCAGGCTGGATGAAGAACAAAGCTTACGTCAATATTGGCGCTGTGACGATGGGCATTGCCGGCAGCTTCTGCGATGCAGGAATTCTGCAAAAGTATTTCGGCATCCGTGCTGAGTGGGTGGACGAGGTCGAGATCCTGCGCCGCATTTCCATCGGCATCTATGACCACGACGAATATGAAAAGGCGCTGGCATGGGTGCGCGAAAACTGCAAAGAGGGCTTTGATAAGAACCTCGGCAAAAATCTGCCGCCTGTCATCACGAAGTCGAAGATCGTTCCGGCAGACAAGGATTGGGAGTTTATCGTCAAGATGACCCTGATCATCCGTGACATTCTATACGGCAATCCGCGTCTGGACGAGATGGGCTGGCATGAAGAAGCGCTCGGTCGCAACGCTGTGGTCGGCGGCTTCCAGGGTCAGCGCCAGTGGACAGACTGGCTGCCGAACGCTGACTTCACCGAAGCCATCATGGCTTCCACCTTTGACTGGAACGGCCCGAAGGCCCCGACCCCGTTCGCAACCGAGAATGATACCTGCAACGGCATTGCCATGATGCTGGGTAGCCTTGTTTCCGGCTCTGCACCGTGCTTCCATGACGTGCGCACCTACTGGAGTCCTGAAGCCTGCGAGCGTGTGACTGGGCAAAAGCCTGACGGCGTTGCCGCCAACGGCTTTATTCATCTCATCAATTCCGGCGCAACGGCTCTGGACGGTTCCGGTGCCTGTGTGGATGCCGAGGGTAACCACGTGATGAAGCCGTTCTGGGAGATGACCGATGCGGACATCAAGGCGTGCCTGAACGCCACCGATTGGTGTCGCGCGGACTATGAGTACTTCCGCGGCGGTGGATATTCCAGCCACTTCCGCTGCAAGGCAGAGATGCCTGTTACGATGCTGCGCTTCAACATTGTGGAGGGCATTGGACCCGTCCTGCAAATTGCCGAGGGTTGGACGGCTGATCTGCCCGACGAGATTCACAACACCATCGACAAACGTACCGACCCGACCTGGCCGACCACATGGTTCTGCCCGCGCCTGACCGGACAGGGAGCGTTCACCGATGTGTACAGCGTTATGGCAAACTGGGGTGCCAACCATGGAGTGACTGTTTACGGCCATGTGGGTGCTGACCTCATTACGCTGGCCAGCATGCTGCGCATCCCTGTTACGATGCACAATGTCCCTGCCGAGAAGGTTTATCGCCCCCACGCATGGGCCAGCTTCGGCACACAGGATCAGCAGACTGCGGATTATGCTGCGTGCAAGCAGTACGGGCCGCTGTATCGGTAAGTTACCTGTCGTAAATATTCTGCCGGAAAGATTCTGACATAGCCCTTAATACCAGTTAAGGAGAGGTTTCCTTGGAAGCCTCTCCTTGTTTTTTTCATTTGGAGGTATACAACAAATTCAAAAGATAAAAAGTACCTTGAGACCTCTTTTCTCAAAGTGCGGTTATATTTCATTGCCTATAACTTAATAGGCTTTTCTTGTGCAATACGGTGTAACCGCAGACGGCGGGCAGGGGATGACTTGATGGAGTTGGTGTCGGTGTGGCCTGACAGATAGAATTGAAATCGTTCTGGCGCTCGCTCCCTCAAAAGACGTTTGCCACGGATACCAAGCCGATAGCCGCGAAGATGATCTTTTGAGAAAATGCGCAGGAGCTTGTCGTGTGTCAGGCTCGTCACAACTTTTTTTCGGTAACTTTTGCTGGAGGTAAGGCGGTCAGCACACACACAAGGCAACTCACCGCAGATGGCAGTGAGCACCAAAAGTTCATAATAGAGGCTGTCTTGCGCGGGCAGGACAGGAAAAGCAGAAAAAATAGAAATCACCTCGGAATTTAACCGTGCCTTCTTTGACTCCGGCGAAAGTCGCCGCCGTCTTGTGTGTGAAACAGCTTACAACGACGCGGAAAAGTCATTTTCAAGCACAGGTATCTGATTTTTACGAATTTTTCGGAAAAAGTGGAGGTCGGTTTTCGGCTGATTTTGGGGCGTTCAGCCATGCCGAAAAGCAATTTTTTGGCATCACGGTTATCACGGTAGAGGACGAATATCCAAACCAGGTCGTCTGGAAAGAATCGCACAGCGCCCCGGTGTCGTCCGTCAGGCAGAACGTGGCAATGACATCTATGACGGCTTTCAACTCTAAATTGTCATAATCCCGGACCGCCTTGATTGGGAGGTTGTGGTCCTAGATATGTTCCACGCAAATCACGCAGTCGGAGAAGTGAGGAAGCGGCCCGCTTTGCACCAGTGCCGCCTGAAGCAGCAGCAAAAGAAACTTACAGCCATCGCGCTTCTTTTTATCCGGCAGCAGCGCGGGGAGCAGCACACGCAAGTAGTTGGTATCTGCCCACACGCGGATGCCCTGTACTTCGGCTGCCTTGGGGTAGTAATAGATTGGCGGCTCGTTGGATACGGAGAAGAACATATTGCGCAGATGCGCCGTGCTTTTCTCGCTGAGAAGTGCCGCACTCTCGGCAGTTTTGGCAAACTGCATCGGGTCGGGCACAGGCAGCAGATGCTCCATTTCGTACAGCTTTTTGTGAATGTCGATGAGTCCGCGCTGCTCCAAGCGGATACGATTCAAAAGTACGTCAGGATTCAAGCGCAGCCTCCTTTTTGTAGTAGCTGACGGTGCCGTCTTCGGCTACCGTGCAGAATCCGGCCGCCTGCGGAATGTCCAGCAACTCAATCTGGGCAGCATCATCGACCACCACAATGCGTTTGCCTGCATCTTTTTGTGGCTGTCGCAGAAGCTGGCAAATCATAGTCTCCTTGCCCTGCGGGATAGGCACGATCTCATACAGTTCTCCATTTGCAAAACAGAGGATAGCTGCCGGAAATTCTCCAACGGTGTGGTATTCCACCTGATCTATGAAGTCGAGCAGGACCCAAACACAGCGGGATAAGTCCTTGACTGCGTTGCTTTGCACTTCTCTATTTGCGTAGTAGCGGTCATTCCCGGCGCAGAAGATGCGGCCCTCTTTCAGCATATGGGAAAGCAAAGTCTTTGCCGTCGCTGCTTTTTCGGGAAAGAAGCGGCAGAGCTGATCTTCAGTCAGACCAGGGTACAGCGAGATGTTATGCAGCATTTCAGCGGCTTCCCGCTGATAGATCGCTGCGCGGTTTTTCAATACAATCACCATCCTTATTGCGCATTAAGGACGCATCAAGACGTATTAGGTACTGTCGGCAGCATAGCCACAGGCCGCTAATACGCAATCAATACGCCCTACTGCGTATTAAACTTTTCATTGCGTAATCATTGCGTCAAGGCGGACGTATTACGGTCATCTGCAAAGCCTCCCAAATTAGAAATTGCCCAAAACAAAAAGAGCCGTGCCTGAAAAAGTCAGGTACGACTCTGGGTGAAAATGTCCAACCTTTTTGGCTGAATCCTATTTTGAACATACTAATTGTAACACGCGGGATTATACACGTATATGCAATCACTGCGCGGATGTTGTGCAGATGTAATGCAAGTGCGGCAAAAAACTTTTTGAGCGAGCATCATAATCAAATAATTCCGATGTCACCGCAAAATTCACTTCTGTTATGGAAATAGAACTTCTTTCGTGTTAGAATACAAATATATACACTGTGGAGGTCGAAGCACATGAACGAGAATAGTGTCATACGGCTTTTTGAGGATGAAAAAATACGTACCGCATGGAATGAAGAACAGGGAGAATGGTGGCTTTCCATTCAAGAACGTGGTTGCCGTTTTAGCAGAAAATTCTGACCCGAAACGGTACATAAAGAAAATGTGCACTCGTACTCCGGAATTGTCTGCCAACTGTGGTACAATTTGTACCATAGTTCAGATGATTGCCGCAGATAGCAAAATGCGACTTCTTTTGAAGAATCTGTGAATCTCTGACCATAGCGGCTGCGGCTGCCATCATAAAAAAATCCGGCGCTCAAAACGCCGGATTCAAAGCGGAGTTATTTTCCAAGCACAATGGATAGCTTGATTTCTTTTTCCGTTTCGCTCAGGTCGAAATCGCCGCCGTCGGCGACGGTTACGCGCAGCTCATAGAGTACGCCGTCCGTCAACTCCGTCACAGCCGCGCCGCTCTCATCCGTGATCGACCACAGTTCGGGGGCAACCTTTACCAGTTTGCCGTCTGCACCATAGGCGTAGAGCGTCAAATCGGAGGCGCTGCCGGACAGATTGTTCATGCGGAAGGCCACCGTGGTATTGGGGTGCACATTGCGGATGGTTGCGGTATTGCGCCAGCTTGCGACTGTACCTTCGCCGCCGTCCTGTGCAAACTGATCCTGTGTAAGAACATTTCTTGCCGCCTGATCGAGATCGACCTCGCGGTACGGAAGCTCGGGCAGGTAGACAAAGCGGTCCTGCAGGCGAAGCAGCTCAAGATAGCCGGTCGGGCAGTAGAGTGCATTTCCACTGTTGCCGGTGTACATGCCAATGGCCATATTATTGTAGCCGTACTTGTTGGATACATCCATCGTAAAGACAGTCTCGCCGGTTTCAAAGTCGAGAATGATGTACTGCCACATACCCGTGGTCAAATCCTGCACATAGCCGTAAATGTAGCCTGTTGCGGTGGAGAGCTTCATGATCGCGGTGTCGCTCAGATCATTTCGGGACCAGATGCTCTTCATCTCGTAGCCGCTGTCGGTTTTCACGGTGTCCACGCGCTCAACGCCGGGGGCAATCATGGCATTGCCCTTCATCAGCCAGTTCTGGTCATAAATGTTGGCGTAGCTCTGGATCGAAGAATCGTTGTTGGGGTCGGCAAGACCTGCGTTGCCTGCGCCGAACCAGTTGCAGACGATCGTGCTGACCGTGCCCTCGCCGTTATCGTAGACGATCGCAGAGTTCTCGATTGCCACCTGATAGCCATCAGGCAGATCGTCAAGCACCGGCGTTTTTGCCACGACCTCGCCGGTCTTCATGTCGAGCGCAAGAAGATTCACGGGATCTGCATTGTCGGTGAACATCACAAGATTCGGCGTCAGCGTCGGAGAGCAGCCGCCGCCCCATGCAAGACCGCCGCCGGTGGTCTTATCGCCTTCTCCGCTGACCTTCGCGCCGATGCTCTCATACGGCGTACACCAGACAGCCTCGACACCATTGTTGGCGCGCAGCAGATAGCAATTCTTATTTGTCAGAATGACCGCGCCGTCCTTGGAGGCAGCGATGCCGTTCTCCGCCCCCTCACCGAGTGCCAGCTCGTAGACGAAAACCGCCTTTGACAGGTCGGTCTGCTCGCCGTTGAGGATCGCTTCGATCGCCGAGTGGGCGATATAGCCGAGAACGCCCTGCTGTTGGCGCTCGGGATAGATGCGGAAGCCGCCGGTGGCGAACCAGAGGTTCCCATCGTAATCAAAGACCACGGAAAGAAGATTCTGCGTCAGCTCTTTGCCGAGCGCGGCCTCTGCCGCCGCCTTGATGTCGATGTCGAGTACCTTTTCAAACTCGGGAAGAACGTTGCCCGCCTCATCCGTTGTGCGGAGCATCAATACATGGTTGCTGCTGGTCGGGCAGACGATGCGGTTTTCAGCGTCCAGAAAAGTATAGGAGCTTTGGATCAGGTAGCTGCCGCCGTCATGCTTCTTCGGGGAAAAATAACCGAGCGTCTTTGTCTCCTCCGCATTCAGATCGCGGATGGCAATGCCGCCGAGCAGCGGAACGACCGCATGACCGTAGTTGTCAAAGTAAATGGCGGGCGATGCATTCGGGTTTGTCGTTTCATAGGAAACATGAATCTCCGGATAGATGCCGAGCGGCAGGATCTCATCGGTTGAATCGGTGTTATAGCCGTCGTGATGGATGTTCGCGTCACTCTTTGCCATGTAAGGGTTTTCCTCGACCTGCTTGGGCTGCAAAGCCTTCACGGGAAGCGCACCGGACACCGGCGCAGAAGGTGTTGTTTCCTCAGCAGGTGCGGCTGTCTCAGCCGGTGTTGCTGCAGCGGAAGGTGCCTGCGTATCCTCCGCCGGTGTCTGTGCTCCGCTGCATGCTGCCACCGACAGGGTCAGTGCCCCCGCCAGCAGGAAACTGCCTACAGAATAAATCGGGTTTCTCTTTTTCATCAGTGATCCTCCTTGCCATGTTGGTTGTAATCCGCTCAAGACGAAGCAGACGGTTGTTTTTTCTCTACCCATGCACAAAGCCCTTGCCGGAACGCTTCTTCCGTTATCGGCTCCAGCAGAAAGTAGTCCACGCGCAGCCGAAACGCATGCAGGGAAAAATCCAGCTCGCTGCACCAGATGATGCGCGTTTCCGGAAAAAGCGCTCGCAGGTGCTCCACCGCATTCAGCCCATCCACGCCCGGAAGGGCAATCACAGCGTTGGTCGGCGCATTCTTTTGCGTGACCTCAAAGAATACCTCCTGCCCGCGGTAGCAGTCCACCTTGGGAAACAGACCGCGCTCTGAGCAGAACCGCGAAAGCTGCTCTGTGTAAAAAATCTCCTGTGTTTCGCTCTTTGTCAGCACGGCAATGTGGTACATAGCGCTCCGCCCTCCTCCCTTTTTCCTGCCGTCGTTGACTGTTTCTGCTTTCAGTATACGGAACGGTGCAAGCTTTTCAAGCCTTTTGGCACGAAAGCCCCAATTCCGGCACGAAATCGGGTTTTTCCGCCGTGCCGGAGCCGGAAAGTTGTGCTATAATCTAAATAGAAACTATCCGGAAGGAGCCAGTCCGGCATGAGAATAGCAATTGTGGATGATCTTGAGACCGAGCGCTCGCAACTGAAAACGCGCCTTGCGCGGCAGCTGAACCTGTGCGGCGCAAAGGCGGAGATTTTGGAATTTGAAAGCGGCGAGAGCTTTCTCGCCGCAGAAAAAGAACAGCGCTTTACCGCTGCATTTTTGGATATTTACATGCATGGGATGAGCGGCATGGACGCTGCAAGGGAGCTGCGTAAGACGGACGCAGACTGCCTGCTGATTTTCACCACGACCTCGACCGACCACGCGCTGGAGGGCTTTCAGGTGCGTGCGCTTCACTATCTCGTAAAGCCCTTTTCCGAGGAGGAGCTTTCCGCCCTGCTTGCCGAGATGCTTGCAAGGCTCCCCCGCCCTGAGCCGGTCCTGACGGTGAAGGTCAGCGGCAGCGATGTCCGTCTTTGCTATCGGGACATTATTTCTGCCGAGCATTTTGCGCACAGGATCAACATCCGCACGACCGCCCTGAAAACGCTGGTCACACGCCAAAGCTTCAAGGAATTCACCGAGCCGCTAAAAAAAGACCCCCGCTTTTTCGTCTGCGGCAGAGGTGTGATCGTCAATTTAGAGCACGCCGCTGATTTTCGGGATGGCGCCTTCTGCATGACAGACGGCAGCAGCGTCTATGTCAGTCAGGAACTTTTGAAGACTGCCCGGCAGGCGTTTATGGAATTTCTGCTGCAAAGGGAGCGTATGAGATGAAGGATATTCTGCGTCCGATTTTGGAGCTGCTCGTCGTACTTCCAGGTCTTTTGCTTGGCTATTTCCCTGTAAAAGCCTATCTGAAGCAGTCACCCGGAAGGCTGGCCGTCTGGCTTTTTCCGCTGATGGCGTGCCTGTGCATCGGCAGCGGGCTTGTCTGCTATCGACTTCAGGCTTCTACCCTCTTTGCCCTTGCGGTGGTCGCACTGGCTGCTGCTTGCCTGTATACCCGAACGCTTGACATCTCCCTCTGGAAATCCGGCACGATTGCGCTGTCCGTCTGCGCCGTGTTCGCGTGTGTGAACAGCTTGTCCCGCGCCGTCAGCGCCGCGATCATCCGGAATCAGCAGCTGCCAACGGACGAGCCGTGGCTCTGCCTTGGGGCCTGCGTGTTTTATAACGCCGTTTGCTGGATCACCGTGCTGGCCGCGTATTATCCTGCGACACATACGGTGCGTGTGATGGTCGAGGACGACAATTTTGCGCAGACCTGGTATGTGTTCTGGGTCCTGCCGCTGGCGTTCATCCTTTTGAACATTTTCATGATCCCGCGCTATCAGTCAACGCTCCAGACAGGCCGCGTACTGCAGGGCTATATTGTGCTGAGCAGTGCGCTTCTGGTCTTTATGTTCTGCTTCAATGCAGTTTTCCTGCTGATGGCAACCAGTCTCAACCGCAATGCGAAGCTGCAGCAGGAAAACCAGTTTCTTTCGATGCAGCAGCAGCGCTATGAAAACCTCAGGACTGCCATCGAGGAAGCGCGGCAGGCACGGCACGATATGCGCCACCAATTAAATCAAATTTCTGCGCTGGCCGAGGCAGGTGACCTGGAGAACCTGAAAAGCTACCTTGCAAAGACCGTCTCCCGCATCCCGAATCTTGATATGTGCTTCTGTGAAAACCGTGCGGCTGACAGTGTTGTCGGCTATTACTGCGCCATGGCAAAGCGCGATGAGATCCCCTTCCGCGCCAGACTCGACCTGCCGGAAACACTGCCGGTTGACGAGATCGATATGTGTCTCGTGCTTTCCAACCTGCTGGAAAATGCGCTGGAGGCAAGCCTTCGCACCGCACCGGGCAGGCGGCAGATCGAATTGACCGCCTATCTGCATGCGGATCGGATCCTTCTGATCGAGGTTGAAAATGCGTTTGACGGCGAGGTCCACGAAAAGAACGGCGTTTTCCGCTCATCCAAGCGGAGGGAAAACGGTATCGGTATCCAGTCCGTCACCCATATTGCAGAGAAAAACGGCGGCACAAGTACGTTTACCTATCAAAATGGCACCTTTTCCGCCAAAGTTATGCTCTGCGGGTGTTAGTACCGCCCGGCCGTATAGACGAAACATAAGCAAAAAAAGCAGGGACGCAGCCAACGGATATACCGAAGGCCGCGTCCCCGCTTTCGCTAGTGCGCCCGGCATGGGTAACAACTAGGTGGTGAAAGACCACTACGCGCTCGGCAGTAGGAAGGGAAAGAACGAGACGGTGCAAGTGACCTGCTGGAAGCAATACTGGACAGGGATAACCTGAACAGCGCCCACAAGCGGGTCAAGAGAAACCACGGCGCAGCGGGAATCGACGGAATGACCGTAGAGGAAGCACTGCCGTGGTTGAAGGAACACAGGGGAGAACTTTTGCAGAGCATCCGGGACGGAAGCTATATGCCCAGCCCGGTGCGGCGGAAGGAAATCCCGAAACCGGATGGCAGCGTGCGAAAGCTGGGAATCCCCACGGTAGTAGACCGTGTGATTCAGCAGGCAATCGCACAGAAGCTGCAAAGCATTTGGGAGCCTTTGTTTTCAGATAGTAGCTATGGCTACCGTCCGAAGCGAAGCGCCCAACAGGCGATTCAGAAAGTCAAGAAATATGCGGAAGAAGGATACCGATACGCCATGTCGGTAGACCTGTCCAAATATTTCGATACACTGAACCACGAGCTGCTCATGACTCTGCTGCACCGACAGATACAGGATATGCGCGTACTGCGCTTAATAAAGAAGTATCTGAAAAGTGGTGTAATGGAGAATGGTGTGATTTGCAAAACGGAAGAAGGTTCGCCACAGGGTGGACCGTTATCTCCTTTGTTGGCAAACATCTACCTCAATGAATTTGATTGGGAGATGTACCGCAGAGGGGGTAAAGCTGGTTCGGTACGCAGATGACATTGTGGTGTTTGCCAAGAGCAAACGCGCAGCAGAACGCCTGTTGGAATCCTGCCGGAAGTATCTGGAAGGCAGGCTGAAGCTGAAAATGAACACGGAAAAGCGCAAGGCGACCAGCATCTTTGCACAGAAGAATTTCAAGTTTCTTGGATTTTGTCTGGGCAAGAATGGTCGCGGCATCTTTATCCGTGTGCACCGAAAGTCTCTTGACAAAGCAAAGAAAACGCTGAAACTTCTTACAAAGCGAAACCGTGGACGCAATGTCCACAGAGTGATGCAGGAAGTAAAGGTATTTATCCGCGGTTGGATTGGCTATTTTCGAGTAGCCGATATGAAGCGGACGCTGCTGTCTTGGGATGAATGGATGCGGCGCAGATTCCGAATGTACATCTGGAAGCAGTGGAAGAAGCCCAGAACGAAGGTGGCCAATTTGAGAAAGCTGGGTATCCCGGCTGACAAGGCTTACCAGTGGGGCAATTCCAGACTGGGATATTGGCGTATCGCCGGTAGTCCTGATTTAAAGTGTTCCATTACAAACGAAAGACTCGCAGCAGCGGGATACTTTAGTATCCTCAACTACTACGAGTCTTTGCACTTATGCGGTTGAACAACCGTGTACCGGTCGGTACGCACGGTGGTGTGAGAGGTCGGCTATCTATTTGAGAGAGCCTCCTACTCGATTAAGACATCTGACAGAGGAATATTAGACCTTGTTGGAAGACATTTTACAACGTGGAGCGTCCGAGAATTTACACCAATTCTACACCCATGCGGCATGGAAAAGCATGGATTTGTGTGGAATTATATGAGAGGGTGAAAGTAGAAATAAGACGATACTATGGAAATATATGAAATTCTGCCGGGATATATCAATGTACATAAAATGCACTTGACGCACCTAATTGTAACACGCGGGATTATACACGTATATACAAGCGCAATGCGGATGTTGTGCAGATGTGATGCAAGTGCAGCAAAAAACTTTCGGGGAAGTGCATCCGGCGCAATCTTGATTCTTTGGTGTGCAGGCATTATAATGCAAAAGAAAGCAAAGAAAAGGAATCATGAATTTTATGGATAACCAATTATTGCAGATACAAAACAGAACCTGCCGCATCTACGGCACTGCCAGCGCCGAATACCTGCTGCTGCAAATGGTGGATGAACATGACCTTGCAGGGATGGA
>ERZ791893.188-NODE-188-length-58232-cov-4.487031_pt1 | contig 58232 bp, 50 predicted proteins | sample MGYA00510154_ERZ791893 | MGnify/ENA primary metagenome ERZ791893 (study PRJEB30046, sample SAMN00792068) | human gut metagenome | study: EMG produced TPA metagenomics assembly of the A metagenome-wide association study of gut microbiota in type 2...
ACTTCCTACACTTGAAAAGTGCGAACATAAAAATAGTTTCATCAATATTCTCCTTAATAAATTCCGATTTGTATTTCCATTCATTTTAGAAAATGGGCAATCCCGATTGGAATTGCCCATTAATTCTACAAATTATCTTACTATGTTTACTCCAACGTCTTCATCGTAGGGAACAACAGCACATCTCTGATAGCCGGTGAATTAGTCAGCAGCATAACAAGTCTGTCTATGCCGTAACCAATACCGCCTGTAGGTGGCATACCTATCTCCAAAGCTCTCAGGAAGTCCTCGTCTGTGTGGTTTGCTTCCTCGTCACCCTGCTTCAATGCCTCTTCCTGTGCCGCAAATCTTTCACGCTGATCTATCGGATCGTTCAGCTCTGAGTATGCGTTGCACATCTCTCTGCCTGTGATGAAAAGCTCAAATCTTTCTACATAATCAGGATTTTCAGGCTTCTTCTTTGTGAGCGGAGAAATCTCGATAGGGTGATCCATTATGAACGTAGGCTGAATAAGATGCTCCTCAACATATTCCTCAAAGAACAGGTTGAGTATGTCGCCCCTCTTGTGCCTTGCCTCGTATTCAATGTGACGCTCGTCTGCAAGTGCCTTTGCCTCTTCTGTTGTGGCTACCTGTGAGAAATCAACGCCAGAATACTTTTTGACTGCGTCGATCATTGTCATTCTCTCAAATGGCTTGCCAAGGTCGATCATTACATCACCGTATGGTACGCAAGTTGTGCCGCATACCTCTTGTGCAACGTGCCTGAACATATTCTCTGTGAGATCCATCATGCCGTAGTAATCAGTGTATGCCTGATAAAGCTCCATAAGAGTGAACTCAGGATTGTGCCTTGCGTCAACACCCTCGTTTCTGAATACTCTGCCTATCTCGTATACTCTTTCAAGTCCGCCGACAATAAGTCTTTTCAGATAAAGCTCCAAAGAAATTCTCAGCTTAACGTCCTCGTCAAGTGCGTTGTAGTGTGTCTCAAATGGTCTTGCGGCAGCTCCGCCTGCGTTAGATACCAGCATTGGAGTTTCAACTTCCATGAAGCCCTGTCCGTCAAGATATCTTCTGATAGATGAAATTATCTGCGACCTCTTTATGAATGTATCCTTTACCTCAGGATTGCATATAAGGTCTGTGTATCTCTGTCTGTATCTAGTGTCCTGATCCTTCAGACCATGCCACTTCTCAGGCAACGGCAGAAGCGACTTTGAAAGCAGTACGAACTTCTGAGCGTGAATTGATATCTCGCCCATTTTTGTTCTGAATACAAAGCCCTCAATGCCAACGATATCACCGATATCGCCCTTCTTGTAATCGTCAAATTCTTCCTTGCCGATCTCGTTCATTCTCAGATAGACCTGAACCTTGTCGCTCTTATCTCTCAGGTCGAAAAAGCTTGCCTTGCCCATAAGACGTCTTGACATTACTCTGCCTGCAACGCTTACTGTTATGCGGTTTGCCTCGAGAAGCTCCTTGAGCTTTTCCTCGTCTTCGCCTGCCTGCTCCTTAAGCTCAGCCTCAAGCTTTTCATACTGTGCTTTAGCCTCGGCACAGCTTGCCGTAACGTCATACTTTGTTATCTCAAATGGATTCTTGCCCTTGGCTTTCAGCTCCTCCAGCTTGTCCATTCTTATCTTCTTTAAGCTGTTTATGTCCTCCTGAGTAAGCTCTTCCTCAGGAGCGTTTGTGCGGTTTTCCTCGCTCATTTATATTTTCCTTTCCATGTGTTTTGTAAGTGGTCTGTTACTTTGAAATGTCGATGACTTCGAATTTCAGCAGACCGGCAGGTGTTTCAGCCTCGAAAATGTCGCCTACCTTGTGCTTGAGTGCAGCCTTGCCTATAGGTGACTCGTCAGAGATCTTGCCGTTGTCAGGGTCAGACTCAGTTGAACCTACTATCTGAAGATCCTCGATCTCGTCAAGCTCGATATCCTTTATCTTGATGATAGAGCCTACACCTATCTCGTTTACAGAAATATCATCGTCCTCAACGACAGTTGCGTTTGAAATGAGAAGCTCTAACTCATTGATCTTTGATTCAAGGATAGCCTGCTCGTTCTTAGCCTCGTCGTACTCAGCATTCTCGGAAAGGTCTCCGAAAGAACGTGCTTCTTTAAGCTTCTGAGCAACTTCACGTCTTTTTACTGTAATAAGGTATTCAAGTTCCTCCTGCAATTTAGCATAACCTGCTTTTGAAACAGTCTTAGAAATAGCTGCCATAATTAAACACTCCTATATCAATATAATTTTATACGGGTACTATCAACTTAATATTATACACGATTTGCCCTCTTTTGTCAAGGTCGGAAGCCGTCGCAAACGGGCTTTTTTGCACCTTTGGACAGTCTGCACGATTTTACATTTTGCACAAATTTTCACCTCTGACAGCGTGTTAGGATATTGAAAATAATGATGATATGATCTATAATTATCTTATGATAAAACAAGTTATGAAAAAACATAGGAGGAAATTTTCATGCCAAACCCCATTTTGCCTGCATGGGAGTATATCCCTGACGGCGAGCCGAGAGTTTTCGGCGACAGAGTTTATCTTTACGGCTCACATGACAGAGCTGCTCAAAGCGATTTTTGCGACTATAAACTGAAAGTCTGGTCTGCGCCCCTTGACGACCTTAACAACTGGGTCTGCCACGGACACAGCTTCCATACCCGTGATGACCGTGACCATAAGTCCGACACCGAGGGAATGACCGACCGCAAGCTGTTCGCTCCGGACGTTATAGAAAAAGACGGCAGGTATTATCTCTACGCCTATATAGTCGGCTCAAAGGGAGTTGTTGGCGTGTCCGATAAGCCCGAAGGTCCTTTCAAACTCCTTTCTCAGTATAAATATGACCCTGAGGACGCAGGCGATGACGGCATTTATAATGATGCAGGCGTGCTTGTTGATGATGACGGCAGAGTGTATATTTATTACGGCTTCACAGAATCCAACTTCAACGAGATAGACCCTGCGGATATGTATACCATTAAAAAGGGAAGCTACAAAAGAGCGGTCATTGATGACAGCGACAACGCACCGCAGGAACAGCGCTTCTTCGAGGCAAGCTCTCCGAGGAAAATCGGCGATACATACTATCTTATATATTCCCCATGTGTAGGAAGCAGGCTTGCCTATGCAACCTCAGATAAGCCACAAGGTCCGTTCAAATATCGTGGATATATAATCGACAACGGCGTGGATTTCCCAGGGGGAAATGACCATGGCTCAGTGTGCAACATAAACGGTCAGTGGTATATTTTTTATCACAGAATGACAAACAATACCATAATGTCAAGACGTGCCTGCGTTGAGAAAATAGAGATTCTCCCTGACGGAACGATACCGACAGTGGAAATGACCTCGCTTGGCTTTGAAGACAGCCTTGACCCTTTCAAGCCTTATCCTGCGGATATAGCCTGCGTGCTGAAAGGCGGTTGTTTTATCACCGAAAAGGACATCTTCACAAGAAGTATCGTGAACATCACCCATGGCAACGTTATAGGCTATAAGTATTTTGATTTTGGCGAGGACTTTTCCTCAAAGACCATGAAGATAGCCCTGAAAGTCAGGGGAATGGGAACTGTTGCAAAGGTGGCGGTCTATGCTGATGACTATGAGAACAGCGAGCCTGTAGGCTATGTTGATATAGGCACAGGTGACGGAGTTTACACAGGAGTAATCAAGTCACTCACAGGCAGACATTCTATCTATTTTGTGCCTACAGCTTTTTCAGATGAGCTTGCCGATTGGATAGCAGGTTATTTCAAAAACAAGCCGCTTTTTGAACTTGAAGAATTTGTATTTATGAAATAGGAGGGAATGACATGGAAAAGTTTAGGCTTATCCCACTTCTTACTGCGGCGGTCATGGGCTGTACTGCACTGCTTGCAGGCTGTGGAAAGGGAAGCGACAGCTCTTCATCTAAGGCAGAGGAGGGCGCAAAGACCTCTGATGACGGAAGCATAAATAAAGACCTTACCGCAACCGAGCTTGCAAGACTTCTGGGCAACGGCACAAACCTCGGCAACACAATGGAGGCATACGGTCATAAAAGCTATTCCGCAGACACCGACCCTGAAAGCTTTGAAACTCTCTGGGGTCAGCCTGTCACAACGGAAGAAATGATAAAGGGCATGAAAGCAAGCGGTTTTGACTCTCTCCGTGTGCCTGTGGCATGGACAAATGCAATGGAGTATGAAAAAGGCGATTACACCATAAATGAAGCCTATCTCGACAGAGTGGAGGAGATAATAAACTACGCTTTGGATAATGATATGTATGTTATCATAAACGACCACTGGGACGGAAGCTGGTGGGGAATGTTCGGTTCTTCCGAGCAGAGCGACGTTGACAAGGCGTTTGAAATGTATAAGTCCATGTGGACGCAGATAGCGAACAGATATAAAAAATACTCCGACAGACTTATATTTGAGGGTGCAAACGAAGAACTTGGTGACAGACTCAATGACACAGACGTGTGCAAAAACTCAGGCTCGCTTTCAAAAGCCGAGTGCTATGAAATGGCCAACAAGATAAATCAGACCTTTGTTGACACTGTTCGTGCAACAGGCGGAAACAACGAACAGCGTTTTCTTCTTATCGCAGGCTACAACACCGATATAACAATGACCTGCTCAGACAAGTTCCAGATGCCAACGGACACCGCAAAGGATAAGCTTCTGCTTTCTGTTCATTACTATACCCCATGGGATTATTGCGGAACAAAGGGTCGCTCGGATTGGGGAACAAAGTCAGACTATGAGGAGCAGAACAGACTTTTCAGGAACATGACAAAGTATTCCGAGCAGGGCTACGGCATAATAATAGGCGAGTATGCAGTGCTTACAAACGGCGGTGACGTAAAGAAAGGCACTGACAAGTTTATTAACAACCTCCTTGACAACTGTGACGCTTACGGCTTTGCACCATTCCTTTGGGATTGCAGTGATTTCTTCTCACGTTCAGAACTTAAAATGCGTGATGAAACTGTGGCAAAGATATTTGATGAAAGACGCCGTGATAACCAGTCCTCGATGACAGTGGAGGAGGAAAGAGCCGCTGCTGTAAAGAAGCTTGATGAAACTCTTGCAGCCGCACCTGAAAAGCTAACAGATGATACCGCACCGCAGGCTGACGAGAACACAGCGGTGGCATGGATAATGTATCAGAGTGCAGATTTTTCCGTATGCTACAGCGTTGGTGACGAGTATGACCCGGTATCAAAGAGCGACGGAGTTATCGCAGAAAACGCAGTTATAGACGGTGAGGGAACATACACAGTAAGCCTTGATATGACATCAAACAACGCCAACGGCATTGCATTCTCGGCTCTGGGTATCGCAAACGGTGAAAAGCTTTATCCGAACTATATTGCAACTATTGACGAGATAAAGATAAACGGCGAAGCTGTTGAAACCATAGCGGAGGGCTACACAACCTCTGACGACCAGCTTTGCACAAGGGTGAACCTTGTAAATCAGTGGGTATCCACACCGCCTGAGGACGCAAGGATAGCAGGCGGTGACCTTTCAAAGGCTTCTCCAACAATACTTGACTATGCAGGAAAGATAAACACTCTCGAAATAACATTCACATACGCTCCTGCGGCATAAAATAAGCAATATAAAAACGGCAGTTCAGCATATGCTGTTCTGCCGTTTTGGTTTGTGAAATATCAGAACTGCGAATTAGTCCAGTCCACAATACTTTGGATAGACTTATCACGCTTGTTAATGAACGCCCTTATGCAGTCTGATGAAGCATATCCTCCATGAAGCGCTTCTTCAGCCGAGCCTGTTTCCGGGTATCTTGCAAAGAACTGCTCATAAAGAGGGGAATATATGCTCTCAAATTCTGCGAGCCTATCAAGTGCCTTTCCTTTTTCAAACGTACCCTCAGACATCTTTAAAAGCCTGTCATTGAAATCGTTCCTGAAATCCTTATTTGACATAAGATAAGCAAAACTCAGCACCGCAGGATTTTTCGTGTCCGTGTCAAGCAGTCCCTTTGGCTTGTAGTTATCCTCTTTCATGGTGTTCGTCCATGCATCGCCTTCGCCGCTCACTCCACCAAACTCAACGTCATAGAACATGAAACGCCATTTGCCGTCTGCATATTCGTTGGAACTGTCTGTGTTCTGCACCTTCCACATTGACCAGTTTTTGCCCGGCCAATCCCACTTGTTGTTTATCCAGACCTCTGCAAGGAAATAATCTCTCACACTGTCGGTGTCAACAAGCTTTGAGAACTCATCGTAGTCCGCCTGTGCGGATAAGTCTTTGTGAGAAGCGAAGAAATCTGTAAGCTCCTTGAAGAAATATCCCTCGTCTGTTTCTCCCTCCGGAAGCTTGCCCTCGTCAAGCTTGTAGCCGCTCTGATAGGTTTCTGCATCGCCTTTGTAAACCACCACATCGTCTTTGTTCACACCGTAGTGGCTTTCAAAATAATTGTCGGAATAGTCCTCCTCCAGCACATAAAGTCCCCAGTATTCGCCATTCAGATAAACAACGCATGGACGTGAAGCCTTTGTTGAGCCGTCAAGCTCTGTCATAAGACTCTGCCAATAGGTGTCATTGAATTTTGCTGTAAAAGCACAATTTCCACCTGCACGGAGAGTTAGCGTCTTAAAGCTGTCAATAGTTTCATCAGATGCGTTTTTCAGCCCCTCAAAGACCTCATAGTTAAACTTCTTTTCACCATATTTCTTTCTAGCGTAAAGCCTGAATCCCTTTTGCAAGTCGGAGCGTGAATAGTTTCCCTGTATCCTTATGCCGCAATCCTGTGACAAAGCGTTCGTCACATTTCCCTCGGCTGAAATCTCGTTAAGCTCGACGTGACAATCACGTTCCCATTCCTTGCCACGCTGTTTGTAGTTTGCGTCAAGCTGTCTTGCGGTTTCGTTTTCTATGCTTTCTCCGCCGGATTTATAGTCTTCAAGTGCCTTGCTGAAAATATCTCCCTTGACGTAAATGCCGATCTTGCTGTCGAAAAGATCGCCATAGTCCATTGTGATGTTCATTACCGCAAGGTTATGCCCTGCCGCTTCACAGCTTTCTTTAAGCCCTTTTATATGCTCCTCTGCGCTTCCTATGTAAAAGCTGCCTGAGAAGCTTTTTGAAACGCTTCCGTCGCTTTTTTCGCTTGACGCTCTTATGACAGTGCATTTGTCCACCGCATTGTCAGAAGGTGCTTTTTTGTTGCACCAGAAATTCCCCTCGCCAAAGCTGAACTCATTGAAATTTCCTGATATCATTTCCGTCGGCACGGCTGAGACCACATTAGGGTCATTGCTTCTGTCTTTTATCTCGATAGGGGCAGTGTATTCTTCTCTCGTGGCAGAGGTCCTAGGGTCTGTGCCGTCAGTGGTGTAGTATATCTTCTCGCCCTCATTTGCGGTAAGCTCAAGGCTGAAACCGCTGTCATAAAAGCCGCTTTCCTGCGAAAACCCTATCACGCTGTCATTGAGGTCAAACTCAGGCTTGTCTGTTTCAGGTTCGGTGGTGGTATTATCATAGTCTGAAACACTGCTGTCCGCTTTGCCGGAGCTTTCAGCCGCTTTTGATGAAGCCTGTGAACCGTCCACACCCTTTGAACAGCCTGACAGCATAAGCACTACGGCCATAAGGCATAATATTTTTCTTGCGTTCATATATTTCCTGCTTTCTGTTTTATGTAAACGTTTTACTTTGCACATATGATTGTACCATAACAAAGCTGTGAAAGCAATAGAAACGCATGATTTTTGGCATTTGCAACTGTTTAAAGCCTGTTTGTTTGTCTATTATGGATATAAAAAGCGACATAAAAAAGCGTCGGATAAAACTACTCGACGCTTTGTGTATTGTATTTTAAATTATTGTTTGTTTTTATTGTAGATTATCATAAGCCCTTTGAGCAGAAGCTCATCATCAATGACGATGTCACGCTTGCAGTAAGGAACTATTATCTTTGCCACACCGCCTGTGGAAACCACAGTGCATTTCTCACCAAGCTCGTTTTCTATCCTCTCGATAACGCCGTCAATGCTTGCGGCGTTGCTATGGATTATACCGCTCTTCATACAGTCGATAGTATTAGTGCCTATGACCTTTTTAGGCGGTACAAGGCTGATGAAAGGAAGCTGTGAAGCCTTGCCCGAAAGCGAGTCGAGGGAAGTTCTGAGTCCCGGTATTATCATTCCGCCTATGAAATTCTTTTCCTTGTCTATTACTGATATGGTAGTAGCAGTGCCCATATCTATCATTATGATAGGCACAGGGTAGAGGTTTATCGCCGCAACTGCGTCTGCAACTCTGTCGCTTCCAAGCTGTGCGGGATTGTCGAGATTTATCTTAAGTCCCGTCTTTATTCCGGGTCCTACCACCATGATGCGCTTTTTGATAAGCCTCTCCATTGCCTCTTTCATCGTGAGGGTAACAGACGGCACGACCGATGAGATTATGCCGCCCCTGAAATCTGACATATCTATAGAATGTATCTCAAGAATGTTCTTGAGCATTATGGCATATTCAAGTGCCGTGGACTGCTGATTTGTAGAAAGTCTTTCAACAAAAAGTATTCTGTCGCTTTCAAAACAGCCCATTACTATGTTAGTGTTTCCTATATCGACCGCTAAAACCATTTGTATGTTATCCTTTCGGTGAATTTATGCCTGCGCTTTGTTTTTGCTGGGTATGAACCTTGCCTTATAAAGTGCAGCACCCACTGTACCTGTAACAAATGTACATACAGCCATTTCGACCAGAGCGTTTATGCCTACAAAGGTGCAGATGAATACTATGATATTCTTTCCGCCCATAAGCTCTTTTACATAATCGGTGTTGCCGAAAAGCAAAACAAGCGCACTCATAAAGAACGCAGTGTTCAAAAACGCAGTAAAAAAGCCCGTAACAGCATATGAAACATAATTGTTTGTTACCTTGCTCATGCCTTTTGCAATAAATCCTACGATAATGCCGTCAAGAAGTCTTGGCACAAATCGCTGAACGAAAGCCAGAACCGGATCGATCGCAACAAGTGCTGCACCCATTCCGCTTGGCACGCCTATTCCGAAGCACTGCAAAAAGCTGAGCAGTCCGAAAACTCCTCCAATGACTGCGCTTCCCACAGGGCCTACCGTTACAGCCGCTATGGCAATAGGAATTACGTTGAGAGTAATTACCAGCGGTCCGATAGGTATAGAACCGATAGGAGTGAACGAGAAGATCATTGTGAGAGCTGTCATCAATCCCAGTATCACCAATGATTTTGTGTTGACCTTTGTTTTCATATTAAATTTCCTCCTTGTTATTATTCCTCCATCATGGGAGGATACAATACAATACCAATATATTATAGCACATTTTTTCGCATATTTCCATAGCTTAAGCAAATTTTTTATGAATTTTTTTATCTTCATAAACAGGAATATTTCTGCACTCACAAATGTATAATTTATTAACAAAAGAAAACGAAATAAGCACTGCAAAATTCCATATAGTGCAAACAAAATCGTGATTTTTCATGTAATTGTGATATTTTTTTCACCTGTTTTACACATTCATATGTACATTTAGCTATATGCACATACTTATATATGCTATGTAAAAGTTAATAATTAATAGAATATTCATAGATTATGTTAGAATAGTTCATTGACATTTTGTATAATTAAAACCAAGCAAAGAGAGAATTTGTGTGAGATTTACACAAACCTCTTTGAACACATTATTACATTACATATAGGAGGAATTAGAAATGAGATTTACATTACCAAGAGACCTTTATCACGGCAAGGGAGCATTGGAGAACCTGAAAACACTGAAAGGTAAGAAAGCTATCATCGTAGTCGGCGGCGGCTCAATGAAGAGAAACGGTTTTCTCCAGAAGGCAGAAGCTTATCTGAAAGAGGCTGGAATGGAAGTTAAGCTTCTTGAGGGCGTAGAGCCAGACCCTTCTGTAACAACAGTTATGAACGGTGCAAAGGTCATGCTCGAATTTGAGCCTGATTGGATCGTAGCAATGGGCGGCGGCTCACCTATCGACGCTGCAAAGGCTATGTGGATCAAGTATGAGTATCCTGACTGCACATTTGAAGATATGTGTAAGGTATTCGGTATCCCTGAGCTGAGAAAGAAAGCACACTTCTGCGCAATTTCTTCAACATCAGGTACAGCTACTGAGGTAACAGCATTCTCTATCATCACAGACTATGACAAGGGTATCAAGTATCCTATCGCTGACTTTGAGATCACACCGGATGTAGCTATCGTTGACCCTGACCTTGCTGAAACAATGCCACAGAAACTGACAGCTCATACAGGTATGGACGCTTTGACACACGCTATCGAAGCTTATGTTTCAACAGCTAACTGTGCATATACAGATCCTCTTGCTATCCACGCTATTGAAATGATCCAGAAGGATCTCGTTGATTCTTACAACGGCGATATGGGAGCAAGAGACAGAATGCACGACGCTCAGTGCCTTGCAGGTATGGCATTCTCAAACGCTCTGCTTGGTATCGTTCACTCAATGGCTCATAAGACAGGCGCAGCTTTCGCTGACTATGGCGCACACATTATCCATGGTGCAGCTAATGCAATGTATCTGCCAAAGGTAATCGCATTCAATGCTAAGGACGAAACAGCTAAGAAGAGATATGGCGTTATCGCTGATTATATGCACCTTGGCGGTTCAAACGATGACGAGAAGGTAAAGCTCCTCATCGAGTATGTAAGAGGCATGAATGACAAGCTCAACATTCCTCACTGCATCAAGAACTATGGTACAGACAGCTATCCATGTGAGGAGGGCTTCGTTCCTGAGAACGTATTCCTTGAGAGACTCCCTGAGATCGCTAAGAACGCTATCGCAGACGCTTGCACAGGTTCTAACCCACGTCAGCCTTCACAGGAAGAAATGGAAAAGCTCCTCAAGTGCTGCTACTACGATACAGAAGTTGATTTCTAATTCTCCAGATTATAGAACAGAGGGCGTCCCGAATTTGATTCGGGGCGTTTTCTGCTTTTTTGTGTATTTCGCTTAAAAACGCTTGATTTTTGCTAGATTTTATGTTATAATTTTAGTAGACTTGGGAATTTTTATTATATAAGCAGGGGAGAGTGTTTATTTTGCAGGATATGGACTATTATTTTTCTCATTTTCCTGTGCTGGAAACAGAAAGACTCATACTCAGGGCGAAGACCGCTACTGACGCAGAGGATATGAAAACCTATATGGCTGACGAGAACCTTTACAAATATTGGGGTAGAAACATGACAAGGCAGGAAAGAGAGCCGTCGCTTTTTTTTGGACGTACTCTTAACAATGGCAAAAAAGACCATATAAGCTGGGGGATAGAGCTGAAGAAAAATCATAGGCTGGCAGGGGAGGTAAATCTCTTCAATATCGAGAATGACAGACAGGCAATGATAGGCTATCGTATCTCGGCGGCGTATCAGAACATGGGCTTTGTCACCGAGGCTCTCAGGCGTGTTATAAGATTTTGCTTTGAGGAAACAGGCGTTCAAAGACTTGAAGCTGAGGTCATGACGGTGAATGTGGCTTCAAACAGAGTAATGGAAAAATGCGGCTTTACCTGTGAGGGAACAAAGCGTCAGGCAAAGTTTGTGAACATCTATACAGACTTCAACATCTATGGGCTTCTCAGAAGCGATATTATGGGAGAGCGTGCGGCTTCTACATAAGACAGAAAAATAACCACTCACGTATAACATACTACAATACCACTATATATTGTGGTTTAGTTAGTCATCAAAAATAATATCATGATCTATACAGTATTTGCAGCATTTTACAATAAATTTAGCTTTGCTTATATTTGATTTCTTACAATAGTCATCAATTATCAAATAATCATCAGGCTTAATATCCACTTTTAACTGTTTGAATGTTTTACGCTTTCTATATTCTCTCATATATTCGTTGTGTTTTGTATTGCTTTCGTTCATAATATATTAATACCTCGTTGCTTATTTCGTGCATTATGCCTTAGGACGAAGATTTGGTCTTCCGCCCGTTTTTGTCGTATATCAGCTTATAGCTTTGAACGCCTCTCTTATTGAGCGCACACCGATTATTCTCATTGAAAACTTGCTTGTGTCAACGCTTTTCAGCGAATGTGCAGGAACGATACAAGTTTCAAAGCCCATTCGTTCGCACTCCGCAAGGCGCTGTTCACAGTGGGAAATGCTCCTAAGCTCTCCGCCTAAGCCTATCTCGCCAAGGGCGATAAGCTTGTCGCTTATAACCTTGTCCGTCAGCCCTGAATAAAGCGCCAACGCCACCGATAGGTCAGCCGCAGTGTCATCAAGTTTTAATCCGCCTACAATGTTGATATAAACGTCCAGTCCACCGAAAAAATATCCAAGCCGCTTTTCAAGCACAGCTATTATTATCGCCATTCTGTAGTAGTCAAAGCCCGTGGCGGTACGTCTTGGGGAGGCAAGCACGCTTTTGCACACAAGTGCCTGGACTTCCGCCATAACAGGCCTTGTGCCTTCCATTATGCAGGCAACGCAAGTTCCCGAAGCGTCTGTCGGTCTGCCCTCCAAAAACATCATAGAGGGATTTTCAACTTCCAGCAGACCGCTGTCAGCCATTTCAAACATACCTATCTCATTCGTTGAGCCGAAACGGTTTTTTATGGCTCGCAGTATCCTGTAGGTGAGATTTCGCTGACCCTCAAAATACAGCACGCAGTCAACGATGTGTTCCATGACCTTTGGCCCTGCGATAGCACCGTCCTTGTTGACGTGACCTACTATGAACATTGGTATCTCTTCCGACTTTGCTGTACGCATGAACATATTTGTGCATTCTCTTACCTGCGTCACAGATCCCTGTGCAGAGGATATCCCGCTTATATTCATGGTCTGGATAGAGTCGATTATGACTATCTCAGGCTTTTCTTTTACTATCACAGAGCATATCTGCTCGCAGTCATTGTCTGCAAGAAGATACAGATTTTCAGAATCAACATGAAGCCTGTTTGCACGAAGCTTTATCTGCCGTACAGACTCCTCTCCCGATACATAAAGTATGGTGTGGTCTTGCCCTAAATACTGACATATCTGCAAAAGCATTGTGGATTTTCCTATGCCCGGTTCACCGCCCAGAAGCACCAGAGAGCCTTTCACAAGCCCTCCTCCAAGCACTCTGTCAAGCTCTTTCAGCCCCGTTGCATAACGTATCTCGTTGTAGCTTGCGTCAACGTCGTCTATGCCAACTATCTTGTCTGAAATATCCCTGACAGTCGTGGGCTTAGACTTTGCACCGCCTGTCCTGACCGCAAGCTCGACCTCCTCAAAGGTGTTCCATTCGCCGCAGTTAGGGCATTTGCCGTTCCATTTTGAAGTTTCATATCCGCACTGACTGCACACATACGAAGTTTTCACCTTTGCCATATGGTCGTTCCTTTCTTCATATTTATCTGATGATTTGGTGATATATATAAATGCTGCGCCGATTTTGTGTAGGGACTGGCGCTCACGACAGTCCGTTTATGTTGCGGTGATCGCTCGTGCAAAGCGCTGAAATTACTTGCCCTCAAGACCCTTGAGAGCCTTTATCTCGTCACGGTCGAGCCTTATAACAGAATCCTTTATTACCTCAATATCGTCTTTCTTCACAACAACAACATTGTCGTTTTTATCCATTTTAACTCTCAGCTTGCCTGTGAGCAGATTTACTTCCTCAACAACGCCCTTTCCGTCAGCCGTTTTTACGATAGCGCCCACCTTTGGTGTGTGCTTGAGAAGATCCTCATAGCTGTCCTGCTCGTATTTCAGACAGCACATAAGTCTTCCGCAAGTGCCTGAGATCTTCGTAGGGTTAAGTGACAAGCCCTGCTCCTTAGCCATTTTAATAGAAACAGGCTGGAACTCTCCCAAAAATCTTGAACAGCAGAAAGGCTGTCCGCAGATGCCAAGACCACCAAGCATTTTTGCCTCGTCACGAACGCCTATCTGACGAAGCTCTATCCTCGTTCTGAATACCGCCGCAAGGTCTTTTACAAGCTCACGAAAGTCAACTCTGCTCTCGGCGGTAAAATAGAAAAGAAGCTTGTTGTTGTCAAAAGTACATTCAACGTCGATAAGATTCATTTTCAGCTTGTGAGCGGCTATCTTCTGCTCGCATATCTTGAAAGCGTCCTTTTCCTTTTGTCTGTTTTTTTCGATAGTTTTCATATCGTTAGGGGTGGCAAGCCTTATAATGCCTTTTACGGGGTTTGTGAATCTTGTTTCGTCTATTTCCCTGTCCACAAGCGCAACTTCACCACATTCAACGCCCCTTGCGGTCTCAACGATAACTTTGTCGCCCATTTTCACGTCATAGTCTTTTGGGTCGAAGTAGTATATCTTGCCAACGCTTTTAAAGCGTACTCCGATTATTTTTAACATCTCTTTTTCCTTTCAAATATATATCACGGCTTTGCCGTCAGCTACTTTCCTGTGACAGAATATATCTGTCCTGCCAGACTGTTTATAGTCAGGCTTATGTTGCAGTTTGCGTCTATCCTGCCTATGTAGTCAGAAACTATATCGTAAAGCCTGACCGCCTGATCTGAGGAAAGGCTTCTGCTGAGCGTCTTTGCACCCTCTTTCGCACAGCTCACAGACTTTTCACTTTCTCCCCCGAGCCTGAATGCCGCACTGTCACGGAGTATCTCTTGAAAAAGGCTCAGCCCCTCTCTCAGCAACGTTTTTTTGCCGTCTGCCACAAATAGCGTTTTCAAAACGTCATATTCGTTTCCGCCGCACATTGCGTCGCACAGACCTCTTGCAAGCTTCACGCTGTCAAAAAACTGGGAGTGTTCAAGATACTCGACACATCTGCCGATATTTCCGCGTCCTGCGGAAACAGCTTCGCTTATGAGCGCAGGGGCAACGGCAGGATATTTCTCCTGCAAACACGCCATGCTCTCCGCCTCCGTGACAGAGGTCATGCCAAGGGAAAGCACTCGTGAGATTATGGTAGGCAGAAAAATTTCCTTGCTCCTCGCCGTAAGTATTATAGCGGTATGCTCAGGCGGTTCTTCGATTACTTTAAGCAGAATGTTCTGCACCTGAATAACAGTGTTCACCGACAAGTCAAGGTCAGGGATTATGTATACTTTCATTCTTGCCTCGTTCGGTGCAACGGGAGCTTCCGCAACTATAGGTCTGATAGAATCGTCAACGATATAGTTGCCGTTGCTGTTTGCCTTTGCCACCATAACGTCAGGGTGAACCCCGTCGGCTATCATTCTGCACGTCCTGCAAATGCCGCAAGGCTTGCCTGTCTGACGTTCGCACAAGAGTGCCGCCGCTATCCACCGTGCAAGGGTCTTTTTCCCAAGCCCCTTTTCTCCGTGTATCATTATGGAGTGCGGCTCTCGTTTCTTTTTTATCATCTCAGATACGAGCCTGCGAGGCTCGCTGTTTCCGTATATTATCAAGCCCTCAGACCCCTTTCTGTAAATTTTCTATCCCTTAGACTTTCTCGAAACGCTCGATATCAGTAACGAAAATAGTTGCGCCGCCGATAGCCACCTCAACAGGATATGAAGCCGCACCGTCAGGCTCCATGATAGTTGATGACGGAACGAACTGCTTTCTTTTCTTTGAATACTTTTTGCAGACCTCTATAACAAGGTCTACCTGCTCATCAGGGCAGCAGATAAGAAAGGTGGTGTTTCCTGACATAAGAAAACCGCCTGTTGAAGAAAGCTTTGTGGCTCTTATGCCGGCTTTCAGAAGTCCTTTATTTACAGCGTAGGTATCATCGCTGTTTACGATAGCATAGACAAGTTTCATGATTTTGCCTCCTGTTATTTTTGATGTAGGAATAGCTTTTTTAGCTACACCTTATATTATAGCACATTTATGCGTTCAATTCCATAGTTTTTCAAAATTTTTATTACCTGCGGTGTTATCTCCTCACCGCTCACTGCCACAGGCACAGAGGGCTGACAGCTTGTGACGGTCATTCCGCATACAAGACCGCAGGCGTCCTCAACATTTACAGTGTGCTGAGCTGAAAAAGCCGCCTGCTTTATACCCATGCGTTTTATCCCTTTTGGTATAGCGGGTAAGTCACCGAAAAGCCTTATCCTAGGCTGTTTTATCTCTGAAAACGCCTTTTCAAGTTTCAAAAAGTCCTCCTCGCTGTTGAAAGGCGACGGCATAAGCACAACATATTGTGTGTCGCTGTATTCAGGCTCGATGCCATATTCTCTCAGCCTGTCTGCAAGGTCGTCACCTGTGATACCGCTTTTGTATGCGGCAACGGTCATCTTCATAGGCTCTTCGCCTATGGTATGCCAGCCGAAAGCTGTTATCCTATCTTTGCAGACTTTTACCCTTTCCACAGTGCGTTCAAGGTCACGAGGAAAACTGCCATTCACATAATCAGCGCAAAGGTCAAGGCTTTCCATTATAAGATAGGAGGGACTTGTTGAGCCGAACATTGACATTATCTCTTTGGCGCAATCATCATAATTCGCAGGGGCGTGATTTGAAATATGAAGCATTGCTCCCCCTGTGTAGCATGGAAGCGTTTTGTGAGCAGAGTCACAGCACATATCAGCCCCCAAGTCCATGGGGTGCAGGCTCTCAGGGAGAAACTTCAGATAAGCTCCGTGAGCGTTGTCGCAAAGAAGAGGCACGCCATATTTTCTGCAAACCTCGCTCATGCCCTTTATGTCGCTGAGATCACCAAGATAGTCAGGTGAGGTCACATAAACGCAATCTGCCTTTGTCCTTGACAGCACCTCCTCAACGTCCTCGGGAGTGACGCTTCCTGCGCATATAGACGTAAACTCACCCTTTGGATATATCCACTCCACGTCCACATCTAGAAGTATGCAGGCATTTATAAACGCCTTGTGGACGTTTCTTGGTGCGGCAACAGTTATCTTTTTTCCTTGTCCACTGCGACATACTATGCCAAGCATTGCCTTTATGCAAAGGCTCGACCCCTCTGCAGAGTAAAAAGTCCGCCTGCTGCCATAGGCTTCCGCCATTTTGGCTTCGCTATGTGCGATGATCCCCTCGGCTTCAAAAAGATAGTCCGCACCCTTTATTTCAGTGATGTCAAGAGCCTCAAGACCGTGAAACTTTCTACCCTTGTGACCAGGCATATGAAACCTCGCTATGCCTGACTTTGCATATTCTCTAACGAATTTATTCACAGGTGCGTTCAATGCTATCTCCCTTTCAGTGCGCTTTTGAGCATGGCAGGTTTCATACCGCAGGATATCCGCTTTCTTGCAAGCCCGATAGTTCTGGATACTGTGGATTTTGAAACACCCTCTGCGTCGGCTATCTCCTGCATTGTCATGCCCTTTGTATAATACATTATTATATAACATTTCTGCCGTTTCGTCAAATTTTCCCGCACTATTTCACGCATGAGCCTGTTTTCTATGGCAGAGGCAGGGTCTGGACTATCTTTCTCAGTGTCACGAGAACTTGAGATATAGTTTTGTGTAAGCTCGTATGATACCTTTGTGTGCTGCATAAAAATCCTTTCTTTATCTTTTTTCGATGTTTTCTGACCATTTTTTTACCCACTATATATTGTGGACGATTTTTTTGATAAACACAATTTTCAAAATTCTTGTTTAATTTGTGGGAAATTAAACGGACTGTTTGTGCATTTTACCATTGCAATTTAAAGAAATATGTGTTATAATGTATCTGCAAATTTGTTTGAGGGTGTTTTGTTGGACTTATAAATATAAATAAAGAAAAAAGCCGATATGAACATCTTTTGAATGAAAAGGGCGGTATTGTGTAAGCTGCCCGTTCTATTTTGAGCCGAATACTGCGGATAAAAATAAAAACACAGGGCAGTGTGAAGCTTTAAGGAGAAGTGTAAAAATTTATGGAGAAAGTAAAGCTTAACAGATTGTCTGAGCTTACTGCTATTGCGAGAAAAAGAGAGCTTACCGCAGAGGAGAAGTCTGAGCGTGAGGCTTTGAGAAATGAGTATCGCAGAAGCGTTATAGCTAACCTGACAGGTCAGCTTGAAGCCACGACGATCATTGAGCCGGACGGCTCAAGAATTAAGGTTTCGGATATGAAACGCAGCGGGGAGGATAAAATAAAGTGACAGGAGTTTCCAGACAGAAACAGAAGCTTTTGACCATGAAAAAGCTTTTTGAGACCAAGACAGACGAAAAGCACACCATTACAGGAAACAGGCTTATCGAGATCCTGGGCGACTACGGCATAAAAGCTGAGCGTAAGACTATCTATGACGATATCAAGACTCTCTGCGACAGCGGAATGGATATTGAGATAACTAAGGACGGTCACTCCAACGCTTATTATCTTGCTCAAAGGCTGTTTCAGGACGAGGAGCTGTATGTTCTTGCGGACGCAGTTGCTTCAAGCAGGTTTCTTACACAGAAGAAATCGAAGGAGCTGTTAAAGAAGATACAATCACTTACATCTGAACACAAGGCAAAGGATCTGCGCCGAATGGTCTATGTGTCAAACAGGACAAAGACCTTCAACGAGCAGATATACTATGCTATAAACAGCATACAAGAGGGCATTTTCAGCGGCTTGGAGATACGCTTCAAGTATTACGAATACACCGTTGAGAAGCGCAAACAGCTTCGCCACGGCGGCGAGGTGTATACGGTTTCACCGTATTCTCTGGTTTGGGAAAACGACAACTATTACCTTGTGTGCTATTGCGAAAAGCATGAAAAGATATGCCGCTACAGAGTTGACAGAATGACTCAGGTCACTGTTACAGATATCCCCAGAAGGGAGCTTTCCGAGGAGGAGAAGACAGAAGTCACAAATCGTCAGACTATCTACGGAATGTACGGCGGCGAGCTTATGACGTTGCAATTGCAGTTTGACAATAAGCTCATAGATGTTGTAATGGATCGTTTTGGTGAGAAAACCATATGTCACAAAAATTCCGACAATACCTTCTATATAAATGAGGAGGTACAGGTCGCACCAACATTCTGGGGCTGGCTTTTCCAGTTCGGCTCACAGGCAAAGGTGCTTGGACCTGAAAGGGCAGTGGAAATGGCAAAGGACGCTATTTCAGATATTGCCGATTGCTACAAATAAAAATTTGGACAAGGATAAAAGAGCCGAGATATAAATAGGCGAACGTCTGCTGTAAAAGGCAGGCGTTTTTTATTTGGATATACTGCTTCACTATTGATTGTAGCACATATGTTCGATATTGTCAAGGGGTAATGTAAAATTTCCGTAAGATGTGGGCAAAAAGTTGACAGCACAGGGGCGAATATGTTATAATATTTACACAAGCAAAGGCGCTTTGAGTAGAAGATACCCAAAGCGCTGTTTTTATAATAAGGTAAAAAGGGGTGATAAGCTTGACCACAATGCTCATTTTATCTTCTGTGATAGTGCTGTGCTGTGTGTTTTTCAATAAAATATCGGATAAGTTTGGGCTTCCTGCATTGCTGGCGTTCATTCTCCTTGGAATGTTGTTCGGTTCTGACGGGCTTTTTAAAATAGAGTTCGATAACTATAAATTTGCCGAGGAGATATGCTCGGTGGGACTTGTTTTTATAATCTTTTACGGAGGCTTCGGCACGAAATGGAGTGAAGCCAAAAAGGTGGCAGGCAAGTCGCTTATACTCGCTTCCGCAGGAGTTTTGCTCACAGCCTTTGCAACGGGAGCATTCTGCAAGCTTGTGCTGGGCTTTGAGTGGCTGGAAAGTCTGCTTATAGGCGCTGTTATAAGCTCCACAGACGCCGCTTCGGTGTTCTCTGTACTTAGAAGCAAAAAGCTGAACCTGCGATACGGTACGGCTTCAATACTGGAGCTTGAAAGCGGAAGCAACGACCCTTGGGCTTATATGCTCACGGTTATAATACTTTCAGTAATGAAAGGCGGTGCGACGGCAGGGGGTTTTGTTGTGAGCTTGCTTGCACAGGTGTTCTTCGGTGTGGGCTTCGGTGCGCTTATATCTTTGGGCGCGGTGTATCTCATAAAACGTGTGCGATTTGACGCAGCAGGCTTTGACGCTATCTTTGTTACTGCCATAGCTATTCTTTCCTATGCTCTGCCCTCGGCAGTGGGCGGAAACGGCTATCTTAGCTGTTACATTGTGGGAATAGTCCTGGGCAACACAAAAATATCAGGCAAAACAGCCCTTGTGCATTTCTTTGACGGAATAACGGGCTTCACACAGATATTGCTGTTTTTCCTACTTGGACTTTTGGCATTCCCGTCACAAATGCCGTCAATAATACTTCCTGCGGCGGCGATAGCATTGTTCCTTACATTCGTTGCAAGACCTGCGGCTGTTACTGTTATCATGAAACCTTTCGGTGCAAAGTGGAAGCAGATAGCCCTTATCTCATGGGCAGGACTAAGAGGAGCGACCTCCATTGTTTTCGCTATCATGGCGACAGTAGATGACGCATACATGAAAAATGACGTTTTCCATATCGTTTTCTGTATCGTGCTTATGTCTATAGGTGTTCAGGGTACGCTTCTGCCGCTGTTTGCTAAAAAGCTCGATATGATAGACGATGAGGAGAACGTAATGAAAACGTTCAATGACTACAGCGACGAAACGGAGGTGCAGTTTATAAAGCTTTCCGTTCAGCCAGACAGCAATTGGGCAGGACGGAAGATAAAGGATATACCGTTTCCGAGAGGTCTGCTTGTGGTTATGATACTCCGTGACAAAGAGAAGATAATACCAACGGGCAAAACCCAGATACTTGCAGGGGACGTTGTAGTGCTGAGTGCGGCAGGCTTTTATGACGACAGCCATTTTGTCCTAAGCGAAATGAACCTTGATAAGCACCACGAGTGGTGCGGTCTGAAAGTGTCAGAGATAACAATGTCAGAGGACAGCCTGATAGTAATGATAAAACGTCAGGGGCGTATACTTATCCCAAACGGCAGACTGCGGCTCAAAGAGGGAGACGTGCTTGTTGTCACATCAGGATAGAGAATATGTAGGCGGCGGAAAATTTCTGCCGCCTTTTTTACTCAAAAAATCAAGCACAGCCATGAAAAGTATGCTATACTATAAGTACAGTAACGTTACTATATATACGAGGGGGCAGGGGAATGAGAAAGGAAGACCAGAACAATTTCTGTATTTTCACCACAGCGCTTGATTATATCGAACACAATCTGTGCAGTGAGTTCACGCAGGAGGATATAGCGGCAGTGTGCTATTGCTCGCTTTCAGCACTTCAGAAATTGTGGAGATACGCCACGCATACGAGCCTTAAAGAGTATATCTCAAAAAGGCGGCTCACCAATGCAGGGATAGATCTTCTCAATACTGATATGACCGTCATGGATATCGCCATGAAGTATCAGTACAATTCCCACGAAGTCTTTACAAGAGCGTTCACAAAGCAGTGGGGCGTTGCACCCTCGGTGTTCAAGAAAGAGTGGAACAAGAGCTGCGGACTTTTTCCAAAGCTCAACCGTGAATATTTAAAAGGAGCATATTATATGGGCAACAAGAAATTTGACGTAACTGAACTTTTTGATTATCTTAACGAGAGAACAGGCACATATGTATTGTGCTTTGACATTGTGGGACTGATGAGGATAAACGATGAAATAAGCAGAGAGGCAGGGGACAAGGTGATACTTGAGAGCCTAAAAAGGATAAACGCCGCCGCAGGGGAGGATATGCCTGTTCTGAGGATTGGCGGCGACGAGTTCGTTATGGTGACAGGGCTTGACGATGTTGAAAAGGTGACAAAGATAGCGAAAGCTGTCATGGCGAAAAACGGTGATGAAACTGCATACAAGGGCGGAACAGTGCCGGTATCCATAAGGTCGGGAGCGGTGATGATAAGAAAGCCGCTGAAATATTCAATGCTTTGTCATGATTTTGACGAGGTCATAAGCTTTGCGAGAAATGACGGAGAGGTGCATTTTGCGAAAGCAGAGCAGAAATAGCATTTACAGCGAGGGCGGACGGTGGTCTGCCCTCGATTTTTATGAAAACCACTTTGCTTTTCTTATCAGCTTATTTTCAGTGTCTTTTCATAAAACTATCATATTGAACAGGTATTATATATACAAGGTCAGAGGAACACCGAGAAAGACCTCAGGCAAAAGCTTTGAGAGCTTGATGAAAGTTCCGTCAACCAATTACTCATAATGAGTTTTTCATATAATGAGTTTTCATATATAATTTTCCTTCATTCTTCTTTTCATTTCATCTCGCTGTGCTCTGATTTTTCAGAGTGCGGCAAAAGTGAAATGGCATGGAAAAATACATAACTTTAGCATTCCCCATTCATAATTTTTTCTTCATATTATACTTCTTACTTCTCTGAAAGACCCTGCGGCTTTTGCCGCGGGGTCTTTTGGATTTGTAGAATTTATATCAAAACAAACGTTCTTTTATGTGCATATCGACAAAAAACTTGCTGTCCAAAAAATTACCCCTCAAATTCATGAAGTTGTGTTATCATACATACAGCCCCGAAATAGAAAAAAGAAAAATATGAGGATGTGTGTAAAAATGATATGGATAATCATGATGAATGTTTTTATCGTTGCGGCAGGTGCAGGCGGCGACAGGTGGCTTATGAAAACTATAATGAGAATGGTGCTGTTTTTCCTGTTTGTTGCGGTGGCAGAGAGGAACATGGGAGCAGTGTTTGCCGCAGGCATCGTGTTCACAGCGGCATGGGCGGCACTGTCGCTTTTTGAAGCGGAAACCAAAAAGAAACGCCATGCGAATAAGGTCAGACAGTGCCGTGTCAGAAAAAATATAAACCGTACAATACAAATTGAGCAATAATTAACAAAAAAATCACTTATTTTATGGGCTTATGTGTTATAATTAATAATGATTGTAATAATTTAGCCTGAGAGGTGATACAGCTTTTGAAAAATTCTGCTGATTTTGAACTGTATGATAAAATAAAAAAATATAGAAGATCTATTTTGAAAACAAGCGTGTCAGTGATGTTCATTGCTTGTCTGCTTGTGTATGCGTGTGCCTGCTATTACAGCGGTGTGAACGCATTTCATAAAGAGGCTCAGCTTTGCTCTGCCATAAATGCGGAAGCAGACCAGAATGTGGCTGCCTTTATGAAGAAAATGGAGGACACTGCCAAGCTTATAATGGGTAATGAGGACTATGCGAAATATGATCCTGCTGATACGTCAAAGAGCGAATTTGCTGTGCTTAATGAGGAGAATGCTCTCACTGAGAGGCTTATAGAGCTAAGTACGCTGGGCAACTATACTGATTTTGGCATTGTAAGCAGTAATGAACATAATGTAGGAAAGATAACCGACGGTACAAAGGATATCTTTGATGACGAGATATACAAGAGAATTTCCGCTCTTATGGGGGACAGCAAGATAAAATGGTTCACGGGACAGGACAATAATTACAGACGAGTGTATTTCGCAGGCAGGATAAATGACGATCTTATTTTTATCTCCTCTGTGTTTTCAACGGAGTTTGATCTTGTTTTTCTACCCTCTGACAATTACAGCGAGATAAATACCATGCTATGCGATGACGATGGCAGGATAATCTACGCTAACGACGGAAAAAGTGTTGTCGGCGAAAAGCTCGATGAAAAGCTCTCTAAATTCCTTGAGGGCGGCACCGGAGTCACCGTTTCGGATATGACTACTATCTGTGCTATTGATGATTGCAGTGACGATTGGGTGGTCATTACTACCGTGGATATGTCAGACACTTTGCGCCATTATGTGAGAACAGGGCTTAAATGCTTCGGTATCTTTATTTGCTGTGCAGTCATATTTATTATGATATCTGCGGCAGCGGCGGCGGATAACGATTCGCAGAACGGACCGAAGTTTGGGAAATATCCAAAGGTGGACGAAAATACAGGGCTTTTCACTGCGGAATATACCGAAAATAGCATTATGGATAAAATGGAAACTTGTATCTCAGGCTCGACTATCGCATTTATTATCGTGAAAATAACAAATCTGGAGCTTATAAGGCTCAACTATGGCGAGGAGATAGTGGCGGAAGCTGAAAGAAAGGTTGCAAAATTTCTGGAGGAGGAGCGCAAGGAGGGCGATGTCTGCGGAATTTTCAGGGAGGGCGAGTTTGCTCTGTTTGCAGACCACACTGACTTTGACCTTGTTAAAGCTTATGGTAATGTGAGGGCTTATGTTAAAGAACTTAACGATAAGCTGAAGGAATGTTGCCTTGACGATGACAGGGGCTACATAAAATGTGCAGTTGGCGCGTCGGTCTACCCTGAAACAAGCGATGATTATGATGAACTTTACGAAATGGCAGAAAAAGCCTGTGAGAAAGCAGAACACAGTGAGGACGCAAGAGCGGTGATATATGATAAAAAAGAGGAAGAGGTGAGCCGTAGTTGAGAACACGCATTGTAAGGTGTGCGGCTTTGACCGCTTCGGCGATCTGCACAGTGACTGTCATGACGGGTTGTGCATTGTCTGAAAGAAGAATAGAGCATACCGTAAAGACCGAGGTGTCCTTCTCGTGGTGGGGCAAGGACGCGCGTAACGAGTATACTCTCGACGGGCTTAAAGCCTATCAGAACAGCAACAAGGACGTTGTGGTAAGGCCTGAGTATGCAGACTTTGACGGCTTCAAAACACGAATGGACGTGGAATTTTTCTCTGACACCACCGCAGATATCATGCAGTTAAACTACAGTTGGCTCTATGAATATTCTCCCGACGGCGAGGACTTTTATGACCTTAATGAGCTGTCGGAATACATAAATCTTTCAGCATTTGATGATGACAGTCTTGCATACGGCACAATAAACGGCAAACTTAACGCCTTGCCTACCGGTACGAACTGTATAACCTTCTACTACAATAAGACGATGTATGACAGATATGGTCTGAGTCTGCCTGAAAATTGGTCTGACCTTATAAATGCGGCAGAGGTCATGAAATCAGACGAGGTGTATCCTGTTGAAATGACGACAAAGGCGTCTTATCTCAGCTCTGTGGCGTATGTGGAGCAGGTAACGGGAAGAAAAATGTTATCTGACAGCGGCGAGTTTCAGTATACCTTGGAGGACGTAAGGCTCATGCTCGCCTTTTATCAGGAAATGCTTAATAAAAAGGTCACAAAGCCTGCGTGGGATTTCGATAGGAACGATCTTGAAAAGTGCCTGACGGCAGGCGTGGCTTCCTGGATATCAGACGCAGAGTATTACTGCGAGCCTGCTCAGAAGTTTGGCTTTGACATCGTTATAGGCGACTATCCAAAGCATAAGCAGGCTGTGAGCAGCGGTTGGTATAAAAAGCCCACTAGCGTTTATGCCATAAAGAAAAATACCAAGTCCCCTGAGGAAGCCGCAAAGCTTCTTGACTATCTTGTGAACGGTGAGGAAATGGCTCTCCTGCAGGGCATGGGAAAGGGCGTGCCTGCATCAAAGGCGGCATTGGAAGCCCTTGAAGCGAGGGATATGCTTGACGGGATAGAGTATAAAGCCAACGAGAAAATGGCAAACTCAGAGGAGCTTGAAATAATGTCCCCGAAGCTTGAAGATCAGGGGGTACTTGACCTTTTTATAAGCACCTCGGAGTCGCTTTATTATGGCAGGGCGGAGATAGAAAACGCTTCTGAAAATCTGTATAATAAGATGAAGGAATTATACAAATAGTTAAATACGCGAAACAAATAGTGCAAATTGTATTCAAAAAATGAATGAGAAGTGTACAGAGTACACAAAAATAACGAAACTGTTAAATAAGTCTTGACAATTTATTTGTTTTAAGATATAATTAAGAACGATGTAAGGTAATACATCATAAAACGGTGTGTGACAAAGTGTGTGACAGAATTTCTTGTGAGAATGTCAACATAGTGTTACCAATCGTCAAAATGACCGATTGAAAATTAGTTTTTCGTCAAGTTGAACAAAGTTGAGAAAAAAACAGAAAAACTATTGACATTTTGGACAAGATGATGTATACTTTAATCATGGTGATAAGGAGAACGCAAAGAACTCCGAAAGCCGCTTAATTATTGGAAAGTAGCTGCTTAAATCGGCTTGCGGCACTTTTATAAACAAATTTATTTAATTTATTATGGAGGGATTTTCTATGAAGAAATCTAACAGAAAAGGTTTCACCCTTGTAGAGCTCGTAGTTGTTATCGCTATCATCGGTATCCTTGCAGCTATCCTCGTTCCTACAATGATGAACTATGTAAAGAAGTCAAAGCTCAAGTCAGCTAACTCAAACGCTAAGCTTGTTTATACAACAGTAAACAACCAGGCTGCTGACCTCCTTGTTGAGGGCGAAGTAATTGATTCTTCTTGCGGACAGGGTGCTGATGGTGCTGGAGTACAGATTTCAGGTATGGCAGTTGCAACTCCATCAGGTGGTGCTGATAAGCTCAAAAATGCTGTGTATGAGGCTCTTAAGGATAACGGCGATAAAGCTGGTTATTGCCTTTACGTTATAAGCGACAAGGGCGAAGTTAAGCTTGCTCAGTGGGCTAGTGATGCCGCAGGTTCTACAATGCTTGGTCAGTATCCAGATCCTGCAACAGATGCAGATAGTGCAGTTGGTAAGGCATTCAAGACAACTAAGGTTTCATTCTAAAATGTGCATTCAGAACCGCTCATTTGAGCGGTTCTTTTTTGTCTGAAAATATATAAAATAGCCAATAAGAATAGCTTGCCTTTGTGCAAATGGCAAAAATCTATGGAATAGCTTGTCTTTTATTAAGATAACAAAAAAGGCATACCGCCGAGAGCGTTAACTCCCTCGGCGGTATTTTTCTACCCAAAATAAACCCCATAATACCTGCAAGCCTTTATCATAAAATCCTCGCTCACATCAAAATGCTGCGCAAGCAGATAAATACTGTCCAGATTTTTCTTTATGGCTTTGATAAGCTCGCTTTTCGGTATAAGATTTTCTATCGCCCATTTGTCTGCTCGGTATTCATGCTGTGAGATGTTGTCTGCCGTGGCGTATCTGTTGTAAAACGCACCCTTTACGCAGTGACCTATCTCGTGAGCAGTGCGCTCCTTCAAAAGCCTTGCAGGCGTCTGGTTGTCTATGCCGATCGCACAGCCTCCTGCGCCAAAAAGCGATATCGCCCCGCACTTTGGACAATCAATAAAATCTATAGTTATGTTCTCTCTACTGCAAATATCATACAATTCCTGTATGTTCGTCATCTCTCACTTTTCACCAGCCTTTCTGCGCTTTGCTTCCTCTCTGAGCATGACCATTTCTGCATACTGCTTGACCTCGTCAAACATTTCGTCCGTCACTCCAAGCGTGCCGTTGAATAATGCATATTTCAGCTTCGTGTCAAAATCTTCCTCTCTGCCCGATATAAGATATTGTACGCTCACTCCAAATCTGTTCGCTATCTTTGTAGAATTCTCTGCGGAAAGTCGTTCCGTCCTGCCTTTGCTCAGCTCAGATAAACAGCTCCTCGTTATAGACAGCTCCTTGCACATCTGCGATACCGTAATATGGTTCTCCTCGCATAGTTCTTTTATCCTTTTGTACATTTCGGTCATATTTTCTTCCTCCAATTGTGATCATTTCACAAAAATACAGAAGTCTGTATCAAATTTGCTGATAGATATTGACTTTTGCAGAAATCCGTAGTATACTGTATGTATCGTTAGTACAGATATCTGCATAAAATCTGGCTTTGATATAATTATAATACATTTTCCTGTAAAAGTCAAGAGGATAAACCGCCCCCTTTTTGACATCTCCGCCCCGAGAGATATACAGAAAACGGTTATCTGAAATGTCATTGCTTTATTTTATTTACAGTATATCATACTAACTGTCCAAATGTCTGTACAAAAAGGCGAAAGGAGAAAAATGTACGATAATATAGATTATTCCGTAGAGGTAAATTCCATAAAAAGGCTTGCGCCCTCAGCGAGTCGATATAATTTCAGAAGCGGTGGAAGCAGAGTTAATACAGCCGCACTGCGAAAGCTTTCACAGTATCGCAAACTAAGGTGGCAGGAGTGGAAGCTTAAAGAAGATATCTGCGAAATGTCCTCACAGCTTGCAGCAGTAGGGGAGTATTGCGGACGGATAGCCCACCGTGGCAGAAAGCTCACCGACCTGTGGCTTGAGCTTGCCAAAGTGCAGCTGCGATTGAGAGAATGCGAGGAGCTTGCAGAAAAAATGCCAAAACGCTACCGTGCCGTGGTGAAAAGCCGCTATTTTGACGGCTCAAAGAAGCACCCACCTGAGTGGGGAAGCTCCGCCGCAGAGTTCGGCTTTCCCTTTGGGGGAGAAGAACTGCGCAGGCGAGTGACAAAGTGCCTTAATGAAATATGCAATTAATAAAACGCCTTACACAAGGTAAGTTTTAAATCGCCCACCACAGCGAACATATAACTCTCACAGCATATTACGCCTATGGGCGGAAATAAAAAATCCGCTACCATAAATGATAGCGGATTTGGTGCAGGTGCAAGCACCCACAAAGTAAAAATAACAATTAACTACACCTAGCGGCGTAATAGTAAGATTTAAAAGAAAGATGGGCGTAAAATGCCCACCACGGCGAACATATAACTCTCCCAGCATATCACGCCTATGGGCGGAAATAAAAAATCCGTTACTATAAATGATAGCGGATTTGGTGCAGGTGCAAGCACCTGCTGGTGCGCCTGACAGGAATCGAACCTGCGACCTCAAGAGTCGGAGTCTTGCGCTCTATCCAACTGAGCTACAGACGCATATAAGGAGCGGAAATCCGCTCCTTGTTTTTTTATAAATTTTTTATCTAAGCTTAGCTCCGCATGGCAAGTCCTGATCCGGGAAAATAACGCTTGCCGCACCGTCAGGTGTGTCAGCCGCACATATCATGCCGTTTGACTCAACTCCGCAAAGCTTCACAGGCTTCAGATTGGCTACAATAACTACCTTCTTGCCAATAAGATCTTCAGGCTTGTACCATGCCGCAATGCCCGATACTACCTGCCTGCCGCCAAAACCATCGTCAAGCTGTAAGCAAAGAAGCTTCTTGGACTTCTTTACCTTCTCGCAGTCCTTAACAAGAGCAACTCTCAGATCTACCTTTGCAAAATCATCTATGGTTATCTCGTCAGCTATAGGCGCAGGCTCAAATCCATCGTCAGCCTTTTCCTCAGGCTTTGCATTGCTGCCTATTATCTTGTTAAGCTCCTCTATCTCCTTGTCAACGTCAATTCTTGGGAAGATTATCTCACCCCTGTGAACTGTAACGTCAGCAGGAAGTACACCAAACTTGCCAGCGTTCTCGTATGTGATGTCGCTCTCAGCCGTGCCTATCTGCTCCCATACCTTTGGCATTGTTGTAGGCATAAAGTTGCTGAGAAGCGTTGATACTATCCTGATAGTTTCAAGCAGATTGTAAAGAACTGTCGCAAGTCTTGCCTTTTTGCTCTCGTCCTTGCCAAGTACCCATGGAGCAGTTTCGTCAATGTACTTGTTAGCTCTGGATACTACCTTGAATATCTCAGCCAAAGCATTGTTTATCTGAGTCTTGTCCATGAACTCGTCAACTTTTGCCCTGAGTCCTTCAGCCTCAGCAATAAGCTCAGCGTCAAAATCGCCGGCCTCTCTGTCAGCAGGAAGCGTGCCACCAAAATATTTGTCAGCCATAGCTACAGTTCTTGAAACAAGATTGCCAAGACCATTTGCAAGGTCAGAGTTTATTCTGTTTATCATTATCTCGTTTGAGAATGAGCTGTCTGCACCCAAAGCCATTTCACGGAGAATGTGGTATCTGATAGCATCAGCACCATATCTCTCACCAAGAATGAACGGGTCAACAACGTTGCCCAAAGACTTGGACATCTTCTGTCCGTTGAATGTTATCCAGCCGTGTACTGCAAGATGCTTAGGCAGTGGAAGATCAAGCGCCATAAGCATTGCAGGCCAAATGATAGCGTGGAATCTCATGATATCCTTTGCTACCATGTGAACGTCAGCAGGCCAGAACTTGTCAAAATCATTGTACTGCTCGTTCCAGAAACCAAGTGCAGAAATATAGTTAGAAAGCGCGTCTATCCAAACGTAAACAACGTGCTTGTCATCAAATGTAACAGGAATACCCCACTTGAAAGTGGTTCTCGATACACAAAGATCCTCAAGACCGGGCTTGATAAAGTTGTTTACAAGCTCAGTGGCTCTTGTCTTTGGCTGGAGATAATCTGTCTCAGTGAGAAGCTTCTCTATCCTCTCAGCAAAAGGCGACATCTTGAAGAAGTAAGCCTCCTCCTTAGCCTCTGTTACCTCTCTGTGACACTCAGGACAGCAGCCGTTCTCATCAAGCTGTGACTCAGTCCAGAAGCTCTCGCAAGGGGTGCAGTATTTGCCCTTGTATTCGCCCTTGTAAATGTAGCCCTTGTCATAAAGAGCCTTGAAGATCTTCTGAACAGTTTCAATGTGATAATCGTCAGTAGTTCTGATGTATCTGTCGTAGCTGATGTTCATGTAGCTCCAAAGCTTTTTGAAAGTCTTGACTATCTCATCAACATATTCCTTAGGTGTAACACCCTTTTCAGCAGCCTTCTGTTCGATTTTCAGACCATGCTCGTCAGTGCCTGTGAGAAACATGACATCATAGCCCTGCATACGTCTGTATCTGGCAATAGAATCGCAGGCAACAGTGGTGTAGCAGTGACCGATATGAGGATTACCGGAAGGGTAATATATCGGGGTAGTGATATAAAACGGTTTTTTCTCCATATAAAGGACCTCCGTAAAAGAATTTGCATAAGCAGCATTTCTTATATTATACTACTTTACAGTGGTTTCGTCAAGCGGTAAAGCGAGTAAAGTGAGGAGTGAGGAATGAGGAGTGAGGAGTGAGGAATGAGGAGTGAGGAATGAGCAAAGCTGACCAAAGTTGTGCCCCCTGCACCGAGCGTAGCGAGCACTTAAACGCAGGCTCAAGCCCGGCGTTAGAGGGCTTGCAGGGTCAAGGGACAGAGTCCCTTGCGGAGTTTGAGGCAGAGCCTCATTCGGCGTAAGCCGACAAGGTGCAGATTAAGTGAAAAAAGCAAAAGAAAGTATGTACTATTATAAATGTAATATCGGAGCACAAAATCTGCACCGCCCACCCTCGCCCTGAGCAAATGTAAATCCGCAAAGAGCGTAGCGATTTTGCGGCATAACAAACCATAGCAATCAAATGTAGGGGCTGGCGCCCTCGACAGCCCACCCCCCTTGACATTTCGCATTATTGTTTATCTCACAACCCTTGATAACCCCACAAACATCGGTAGGGGCGAACATCGTTCGCCCGTGCTCAGAACTTGCATAAATTCTGAATCATAGAGGACACCACCCGATTTGTGCTGATTTAACAAATAATTCATACAACTTTCGTATAAAAATGCTATAATAAAAAGGTTAAAGTATATATTCTAAGAAAAAGTAACTCTAAGGTGGGAATCGTAAAATGGAAGAAGTAAGAGAAAATAAAATGGGAACGCAGCCCATAGGCGATCTGCTGTTCAAAATGTCCCTGCCGATCATGATATCCATGCTCGTGCAGGCGCTCTATAATATCGTCGACAGCATATTCGTTGCCAAAATAAGTGAGGACGCACTCACTGCCGTGTCACTGGCTTTCCCTGTGCAAAATCTTATGATAGCCCTCGGTGCAGGCACCGGTGTCGGTATCAACGCACTGCTGTCAAAATCACTTGGTGAAAAGAATTTCAAGCAGGCTAACAGCGCCGCCAATAACGGCATTTTCCTCTGCCTTGTGAACTTCGCTATCTTCGTGGTTTTCGGTGCATTTTTCACCGAGATCTTCTATCACTCACAAACCTCAAACAAAATAATTATCGAATATGGCGACCAGTACCTAACCGTCATCACCCTGCTAAGTATCGGTCTTTTCTGTCAGATGACTATGGAAAAGCTTTTGCAGGCAACAGGTAAAACTATCTATTCAATGTATACTCAGGGAATAGGCGCAGTGATAAATATTATCCTCGACCCTTGCTTTATCTTTGGCGTGGGCTTCTTCCCTAAGTGGGGCGTAACAGGTGCGGCTGTGGCTACCTGTATCGGTCAGTTCACCGCTGCAGCTTTCGGACTTTTCTTCAATATGAAGTTCAACAAAGAGATAACCATAAACCTTGTGAAGTACAGACCGCAGGCGAAAATAATCAAGAAGATCTACGCTGTCGGTCTGCCGTCCATCATAATGCAGTCTATCTCTTCTATCATGACATACGGCATGAATAAGATACTTATCGGCTTCTCAAACACCGCCGCCGCAGTTTTCGGTGTGTATTTCAAGCTTCAAAGCTTCGTTTTCATGCCTGTTTTCGGACTTAATAACGGTCTTATCCCTATCGTTGCCTATAACTATGGTGCAAGAAAGAAAAAGCGTATCACCGGTGCAATAAAATATGCCATGATATACTCTGTGTCTATCATGATAGTTGGAACTATCATAATGCAGATTTTTCCTGCACAGCTTCTGAAACTCTTTGACGCAAGCGATAATATGCTAAGCATAGGCGTAACAGCCCTGCGTATAATCAGCACACACTTCTTCTTCGCAGGCTTTGATATAATCATAATCTCATCATTGCAGGCTCTTGGCAAGGGACTTTCCTCTATGCTCGTTTCATTTACAAGACAGCTTGTTGTGCTTCTTCCTGTGGCGTATCTTCTTTCCCTTACAGGCAAGCTTGACGCTATCTGGTGGGCGTTCCCGATAGCCGAAATATTCTCGATTCTGGCGTCGCTGTTTTTCCTTAGAAGAGCCTACAACGCTGAAATAAAACCAATGGCAGATTAAATAGGAGGTATTTTTATGCGGCTTATTTTTATCAGACACGGCGATCCCGATTACGTTCATGATACCCTTACAGAAAAGGGCAAGCGTGAAGCAGAGCTTCTTGCACAGCGTGTAAAGAATTGGGACGTTTCAAAGTTCTATGTTTCTCCCCTTGGCAGAGCGCAGCTCACAGCGGAATATTCCCTGAAACTTCGTGGCGATACAGCGGAAACTCTCCCATGGCTGAGAGAATTTAACGGCATAATACCCACCTCTGACGGAGGACATCGTATCCCATGGGATATGTACCCCACCGAGTGGGCGGATAAAGAGATATACTATGACCGAAATAATTGGTTCAAGTCCGATTATATGCAAACAGGCAATGTTGAAGAACAGCTTAAATGGGTGCATGAGGGCATTGATAAGCTTCTTGCCGACCATGGTTATATCCACGAGAACGGTATGTTCCGCATTGAAAAGCACAGCGACGAAACCCTTGTGTTCTTCTGTCACTTCGCCGTATCAATGGTGATAATAGGACATATTCTTGGCATTTCCACCATGAATATGTGGCACGGCTTCAATATGCAGCCTACCTCCGTGACAGTCCTCGGCTGTGAGGAGCGTGAGGGCGACTATGGCTTTTTCAGATGCCACGTCATGGGCTGTACAAAGCACCTTGCAGGCGGCAATGAACCTATCTCCAACGCAGGCTACTTCACCGACGTTTTTCAGGATTAAATAAACCCGTAAGGGTGACTTTTTCGCTCACATATTATTGCATACCAAAATATCCTCTAACCGCTCTGTTATTTCAGGGCGGTTATTTTATTGTGCGAAACCTTAGTTTAATATAATATAATAGTCAAAGAAAACGTTTTCTTCTAAATATGACTATCATTAGATAACAACATATTCATAATTTGTGAAAAAGCACAACAAAAGCTTCGTGTTTTCGTTGATTTTTTAGCTTGCTTTATGTAAACTAAATGCTTTTACCCCCTTGACTTTACTTTCAAAAGGGCTTATAATATCCCATAGTTTAAAAAGAGTATGGGTTTCATATTTTTATATATGTGCCTATGAAAGCATGAAGTTTAGAAGAATAAAAGGAGAGTGAAAGAATATGTTCCAGCTTCAATGGATATGGCACAATCTGAAAGGCTACCGAAAATTCTATGTAACAGCCCTTGTGCTGTCTATCGTATGCAACGCCTTGTATCTTACCACACCTTATTTCAGCAAAGAGCTTGTGGATAAGTTTCTTTCAAGCAAGGACGCACTTTTTAACCTTGAGCATGAAAGAAAGCTGTTCTGGCTGCTGCTTGCAGGCATGGTGGGCTTTACCCTGCTTAGAACTATCTGTCAGTACACCTGCAACATGACCTATGAATTATCATCTCAGGGCATGATATACAGAATAAGGACACACCTTTTCAGACGTATCGAAAATCAGGATATGGAGTTTTATGACCGCAACCGCACAGGCGACCTTATGACAAGGCTCACAGGCGACCTTGATATGGTACGCCATGCAGTGGCATTCGTTTTTAAAGGTATGCTTGAATCATGTTCGCTGTTTATAGCCTCATCAGTTTATTTTTTTATGGTAAGCTGGAAAATGGCACTTCTTCTGCTGGCTGTTACACCGTTTATATTTGGTGTGGTGGTGCTTCTTGATAAAAAGGCAAAGCCGGTCTACGTTGACCTCCGTGAAAAGCTGTCTAAAATGAATACAGACGCTCAGGAGAACATCTCAGGCAACAGAGTTGTAAAAGCCTTCGCCCGTGAGGATTATGAAATAGAAAAGTTCCAAAAAGCCAATAAAGAATATTCTGACGCCAACAAAAAAGCGTCACTGCTGTGGCTCAAATTCTTTCCTTACATGGAAGCCTTCGCAAATGCCTTGTCAGTTATAATGCTCCTCGGCGGCGGATTTTTCCTTATAAAAGGGGAAATAACAATGGGCGAGTATGTTGCTATCTCAGGACTTATCTGGGGCATCGCAAACCCTGTCAGAAACCTTGGTATCTATGTGAACGATATGCAAAGGTTCATGGCTTCCGCAATGAAGGTCATCGAGATATACTATGCAAGACCTATCATCACCGACCGTGAAGACGCAGTTGACCAGACAGAAAGGCTTCACGGAGATGTCGAGTTCAAGGACGTTACCTTTAAGTTTGGCAAGCATATAGTCCTTGACAACGTGAACTTTAAGATAAAAGCAGGTCAGACAGTTGCCATAATGGGCGAAACAGGTTCAGGCAAGACCTCGCTTATAAATCTCATACCAAGATTTTATGATACCAACTCAGGCGAAGTCCTTGTGGACGGTGTGAATGTAAGAAAGCGTAAGCTCTCACAGCTCCGCTCACAAATAGGTATGGCAACGCAGGACGTCCTGCTTTTCTCTGATACCATAGACGGCAATATCGCATACGGCGACTCTGATATGTCCGAAGAGGACGTTAAGCACTATGCAAAGCTTGCGGCGGCAAATGAGTTCGTTGAGAAAATGCCTGACGGCTATGAAACTATCGTGGGCGAGCGTGGCGTAGGTCTTTCAGGCGGACAAAAGCAAAGACTTTCCCTTGCAAGAGCCTTAGCCATAAAGCCTGCCATTCTTATCCTTGACGATACCACCTCCGCCGTGGATATGGAAACAGAAAAGTATATTCAGGACAGCCTTAGAAACCTCGATTTTCCATGCACAAAGATAATAATAGCCCAGCGTATCTCCTCCACCAAAGACGCTGATATGATAATAATCCTCGGTGACGGCAAGATAACCGAAATGGGTACTCATGATGAGCTTATCGCCAAAAAGGGCTATTATTACGAGGTGTTCAAGCTGCAGAACGATGGCTTCGGAAAGGAGGCGGTCTAAATGGCAAGAAACCGTTATGACGTTGACGAAGTTCTTGAGACCCCATTCGACTTCGCCCACCTGAAACGCTCCTTTGTGTATATCAAAAAATATAAGGGCAAAATGATAACCGCCCTTGTGCTGAGCGTGTTCGCCGCAATATCAGGACTTCTCGGACCGCTCATCACACAGTACGCTCTTGATAATACCATACCGCAGAAAAATATGGGACAGCTCGTCCTGCTCACCCTCGCATTTGTCGGCACCATAGCCGTGTCAATAACATTCTCCACTATCCGTTCAAGGATAATGACAGTTGTTGGTCAGGATATAATCTTCGATATCCGTACCGACCTTTTTAAGCATTTGCAGGAACTTCCATTTGAGTATTACGATAACCGTCCACACGGCAAAATTCTTATAAGAGTTGTAAACTATGTAAACTCCGTGTCGGATATGCTCTCAAACGGTATCATAAATGTTATACTCGAATGTCTTAATATGCTTTTCATCATGATTTTCATGTTCTTTGTGAATGTGAAGCTGTCATTGGTGGTGCTTTCGGGTCTGCCAATATTTGCAGTTATAATGATGATGATAAAGAAAAGACAGCGTAAAGCATGGCAGGACGTTTCAAACAAATCCTCAAACCTTAACGCCTATTTGCAGGAAAACATCACAGGCGCAAGAGTGACCCAGATATTCACCCGTGAGGAAGAAAACGCCCAGATATTCGACAGACTTTCCGAGAAATATCGTAAAAGCTGGATAAACGCCGTGAAGTATTCACACCTTGTTTGGCCTGCTACCGACAACGTTTCTACCCTTGTGAGAGCCGCAATATTTGTGGTGGGTCTGCTGGTGCTGACCCCTGCGGCAGTGAGCCTTGGAACTATCGTTGCCATGACAAGCTATGCTTCAAGCTTCTGGCAGCCTATCATGAACCTGTCAAACATCTTCAATAACTTCATCAACAATATCGCCTACCTCGAGCGTATCTTTGAAACTCTTGACGAGCCTGCCACTATCGCAGACAAGCCGAACGCTCAGGATATCGGTGATATCACAGGCGAGGTAAAATTTGACGACGTTACATTCAGCTATGAGCAGGGCAAAACAGTTTTGGAGCATATCTCCTTTGACGTTAAGCCGGGCGAAAGCGTTGCCCTTGTTGGACCAACAGGCGCAGGAAAATCTACAGTAGTTTCTCTCCTGTCAAGATTTTATGACCTGGACAGCGGTAAAATAACCATAGACGGCAAGGATATAAGTCAGGCGACCTTGCATTCCCTCCGCTCACAAATGGGCATAATGCTTCAGGACAGCTTTATTTTCAGCGGCACTATTTATGATAATATCCGCTATGGCAGACTTGACGCAACGGAAGAAGAAATAAGAGAAGCCGCAAAGATAGTCTGCGCAGACGAGTTCATAAGCGAAATGAAAGACGGCTATATGACCGAGGTCAACGAGCGTGGCTCAAAGCTTTCAGGCGGACAGAAACAGCTCATCTCCTTTGCAAGAACGCTCCTCTCCGACCCGAAAATACTTGTCCTTGACGAAGCAACTTCATCAATAGACGCACGAACAGAAAAGCTCCTTCAGCAGGGACTTCAAAGACTTCTTGTTGGCAGAACTTCATTTATTATCGCACATAGACTTTCCACTATCAAAAACTGCGATAAGATAATGTATATCGACAACAAAGGCATTGCCGAGTGCGGCACTCATGACCAGCTTATCGCAAAGAAAGGCGAATATTACAAGCTTTATACCGCACAGCATATGGACGAATAAAATAGCATAAAAACACGGGCGAACAGTGTTCGCCCGTTTATTATCTCACCTTGTAATTGCGTTGTTTAACATTACTTTATCACTATCTTATCCAACGTTTCCCCTACCTTGTCATGGATAACAAGGTCGCAGGAGCCGTCCATGGAAGTCTTGTCCCGATTTATGAGCACAAGATTATCCCCTTGAAAATATCTCACCATTCCTGCCGCAGGATAAACTGTCAGAGAAGTGCCTGCAATAATAAGCGTGTCGCACTGAGATATCTCTCTCACCGCCTCCGTCACAGTTTTATCATCAAGCCCCTCCTCATAAAGCACAACATCAGGCTTGATTATTCCGCCGCAGGTGCATTTCGGAATGCCTGTGCTGTTTAAAATATCCTCCGCAGTGTAGAATTTTCCGCAGTCCATGCAGTAGTTGCGGTGTACGCTTCCGTGAAGCTCCAGCACCTTTTTGCTTCCTGCCGCCGTGTGAAGTCCGTCAATGTTCTGCGTGATAACTGAAGAAAGTATGCCTGCCCTCTCCATTTCCACCAGCTTGTAATGCGCCTTGTTAGGCTTTGCCGTCAGACAAAGCATTTTGTCACGGTAAAAATCATAAAATGCCTTTGTGTGCCGCATAAAAAACGTGTGGCTTAGTATCTGCTCAGGGGGATAATCATATTTCTGATTGTAAAGTCCGTCCACCGACCGAAAATCAGGTATGCCGCTCTCCGTTGATACCCCTGCTCCTCCGAAAAATACTATCCTGTGTGACTTGTCTATTATCTGCTGCAGCTCCATTTTTATCACTCCTATGAAAAATGCGGTCTATACCGAAGCACAGACCGCATTGATTATTCACGATATTAGTCGATCTTAACGATCCAGCCAAACTCGTCTGGTATCTTGCCCCACTGAATGCCTGTCATTGTGTCATAAAGCATCTGTGAAACAGGGCCGATCTTGTTGTTGTTTATCTCCATTACCTTGTCGCCCCACTTAAGATGACCAACAGGTGAGATAACAGCAGCAGTACCTGTGCCGAATACCTCGTCAAGCTTGCCGTTGTCGTAAGCCTCAGCGATCTCCTCGATAGAGATCTTTCTCTCGCTTACCTTGTAGCCCTTCTTCTTGCATATCTCAATAGCAGACTTTCTTGTGATACCAGGGAGAACAGAGCCAAGAAGCTGTGGTGTAACAACTTCGCCGTCAATAACGAAGAAGATGTTCATTGAGCCAACTTCCTCAACATACTTTCTCTCAACACCATCAAGCCAAAGTACCTGCTCGTAATCCTGCTCGTGAGCTTCTTCCTGACCTGCAAGTGAGATAGCGTAGTTAGCGGCTGTCTTAGCAAAGCCTGTACCGCCTCTTACGGCTCTTACATACTTGTTCTCAACATAGATCTTAACAGGGTTAAGACCGGTTGAATAGTAAGCGCCTGAAGGTGAAAGAATAATGATGAACAGATAGTGGTCAGCAGGCTTAACACCTACATATGGGTCAACTGCGATGATAAATGGTCTGATGTAAAGGGAAGCGCCCTCAGTGTGAGGAACCCAGTCCTGCTCCATTTTAACAAGAGTTTTCAGAGCGTAGAGCATATCCTCTTCGTTTATCTTAGGAATTACCATTCTCTCAGCAGAGTTGTTCATTCTCTTGAAGTTCTCCTGAGGTCTGAAAAGCTGAACAGAGCCGTCAGCAGTACGATAAGCCTTAAGACCTTCGAATATCTCCTGACCGTAGTGCAGGCACATAGCAGCAGGGGAGAGTGAAAGGTCGCCGTAAGGCACGATCCTAGCGTCATGCCAACCCTGACCTGCGTCATAATTCATAACAAACATATGGTCAGTAAAAATGTGACCGAAACCAAGCTTTGTCTCGTCAGCCGGTTTTTCCTTTGGAGTAGTGGTACGTTCGATCTTGATATCTAACATACAGATCCTTCTTTCTTAAATTAATGATCGGCTCGCCAAGCGAACCTTTACCACATATATTATAATACTTATTGTGATCTTTTTCAAGAGGTTTTGCAAAAAAAATTCCTTGCCACAGGAAAAATATGCAGGATAACATTTTGAAAACTGCATTTTTATACAACTGTATGAAAACTGTTGAGAAATCGTCATAAAATTGTCTTTATATTGTAGGAAATACTCCTTGAAAAAAAGGTGATAGTGTTGTATAATAGGGTAAAATAAATGTGAAACGAGTATATTATAATAAGGACATATAAGGAAAGGTAATGTTATGAACGATAGAGAAAGAAAGGATAATGAGTTTGGTATAGATCTTGATATGAAAGGTCTTACCCTCGACAGCGATGAAGCCGCAAAGCCGCAGGCGCAGAACCGCCCTATGAGCCATGAGGATATGGCAAGAATGATCGCTAAAAATATGGCAATGCAGGATGGCGGCTTTGACGAGCCTATCACTCCCGTAAGAGGAGTTTCAGACTTTGGCGAGGAAACTATCAAACCTAAAAAGCCCAAAACAACTGAAACACGCAGTAAAAATGCAAAGCCTGCATCAAAGCAAACTTCAAAGAGCGGCTCAAAGAATGGAAAAAAGAAGAAAAAGAAGTCCTCGTCAGGAAAGACTGTCGCAATAGCAATATGCTCAGTTGTTGGTGTTATGATAGTCGCCGCAGGTGGCTTCTATTTGTGGGGCATGAATTCGTATAAGGATAGATTTCTTGGAAATACATATATAAACGGCATCGAGGTCAGCGGAAAGACCAAGGCGGAAGCCTATAAGCTCGTAAGCGAGCAGGCTGTTATCCCAAAAGCCATCACCGTTACAAAGAAAGACGGCACAACATTTTCCATAAAGCTGTCTGAAATAGGCTATAACGATAATACTCAAAACCTTATCACACAGTATTATACTCAGCAAAACCACTATTCATGGTTCTCTTCTGCCATGAAGCGTACGGATTTCACTTTTGAATCTAAGTTCAAGTATGATAAGGCTAAGCTTGAAAAGGTGCTGAAAAGAAAGGTGCTTGACTCTCAAAGCACAAAAGATCCTGAAGACGCCTATATCAAAAAAGGCGACGACAACAGCTATGTTGTGGTAAAAGAAACCACGGGCGACGCTGTGGAGGAGGATAAGATAGACGAGCTTTATTCCTATGTGGAAAATCAGATTGACGACGGTAGCTTTGACGTTGATATCTCAAAGGCAGATTGCTATAAAAAGCCTGCCATAACAGAGGATATGCTTGAAGAGACCTGCAAGAAGCTCAATAACCTTAACGATATCGAAATAACATTCGATTTTATCTACACCACCGAAACTCTCACAGGTGATACTATCATGGATTGGATAACCTTTGATGAGGATAACGCCGAAGCCGGCTATACAGTTGATGAAGATAAGGCAATGGCATATGTTGAAGACCTTGCAGATAAGTATGATACCTATGGCAAGGACAGAGAGTTCAAGACCACAAAGCGTGGAACTATCACTATCTCCGAGGGTCAGGGCTGTTACGGCTGGTGGATAGACCAGCAAAAGACCTGCGACCTTATCGTGGACCTTGTTGAAAAGGGCGAGTCTGCCGAAACAGAGCCTGTCTACTATGTAAACCCTGACTCAGCCTATGAGTATACCTGCAATAAGGATTGGCGTACAGCCGATAAGGATTACGGCAACACTTATATCGAGGTAGACCTCACCGCACAGCATTTGTGGTATTATAAAGACGGCAAGCTCACAATGGAGTCTGATATAGTTTCAGGCTATCCAAGCAAGTCAAGAAATACCCCTGGCGGTGTTTATAAGCTTTGGTATAAGGAAAAAGGCAAGACCCTCAGAGGATCAGCAGACGGACAGTCTTACGCTTCCTATGTTGACTATTGGAACAACGTTTCCACTATCGGCATAGGACTTCACGACGCATCATGGCAGAACGGCAACTTTGGCGGTGAGCGTTATAAGTCAAGCACATGGGGCTCACACGGCTGTATAAATATGCCTTTAGATAAAGCAAAATACGTTTATGAAAAAATAGATATGGGTACTCCTGTATTTATGTATTGGTAAGAGATAATAGCAAGGCAATACGGACAACTCGTATTGCCTTTGCTTTTAGTTTCAGTTAGGAGAATTTATGTATATTACAGATGAAGACAACCCACGCCTGCCATTTCTGCGTGATAAAACTTCAAAGCTCACCACCTCACCGGGCTGTTATATAATGAAAGACAAAATGAAAAAGATAATCTATATCGGCAAAGCGAAAAATCTCCGCAACCGTGTGACATCTTATTTCAGAAAGGGTCAGGATCATCTGCCAAAGGTGTGGAAAATGGTGTCCCACGTCTATGACTATGACTTTATCGTCACCGACTCTGAGTTTGAAGCCCTAGTGCTGGAGTGTTCTCTTATAAAGCAGTATACCCCAAAGTATAATATCCTGCTGAAAGACGATAAGGGCTATAGCTATATCAGGGTCACAAATGAGGACTATCCACGCCTGCAAGCCGTATTGCAAAAATACGATGACGGTGCAGAGTATATAGGACCTTATACAAGTTCATTCGCAGTAAAACAAGCCGTTATCGAAGCCAATAAAGTCTTTATGCTCCCTACCTGCACCCGAAAATTCCCGCAGGATTTCAGAAAACAGCGTCCCTGCCTTAATATGCTCATAAAGCAGTGTATGGGCGTCTGCACAGGAAAATTCTCAAAAGAGGAGTATAATTCTATAGTCCGTCAGGCGGTGGACTATATCCGAAACGGCTCGTCAGATTCAGTTGAAAGACTCACCGATGAAATGAACAAAGCCGCTGAGGAGCTTGACTTTGAGCTTGCCGCAAAGCTTCGTGACCGTATCCAAGCCATACAAAAAGTCGCTGAAAGTCAGAAGATAATTAATGACGATATTCGTGACACTGATATAATCGCCATTGCTCAAAATGGCGAAATGGCTTGTGCCAGCGTTATAATGTATCGTGGGGGCAGACTTTTTGATAAGGCTTCCTATTTCCTTGGCGAAAAAGACGACAGCATAAAAATGCGTGAAGATTTTCTCATGCAGTATTATTCCTCCAAAGACAGCATACCAAAAGATATCCTCCTTGACGAGGATATCACAAACGGCGAGATAATAGAGAAATTTCTCCGCCAGAAGTATGACCATGCTGTGAATATCTCCACTCCGAAAAGAGGACAGTTTCTCCGCCTTACCACCCTTGCCAAAAGCAATGCCACCGAGTATCTCTCCATAAAAGTCGGCAGAACGAGCCGTGAGATAACCGCCCTTGAAGAGCTTGCCAAAGCATTGGGACTTCCCAAGACCCCGAAATATATCGAGTGCTACGATATCTCAAATCTCGCCTCCACCAACATGGTCGCAGGCATGGTGGTCTTTGAAAACGGCAGACCATGCAAGAAGTATTATAAAAAGTTTTCTATCAAAACAGTTGCAGAGCAAAATGACTATGCCTGTATGCAGGAGGTCATAGAACGTCGTTTTAGAAATTACTTTGAGAAAACAGACGAGGGCTTTTCCATTATGCCAGACCTTATCTTGCTTGACGGTGGAAACGGCCACGTCAATGCTGTTGAGCCTGTCTTAGAGCGAATGGGTGTGACCTGCCCATTGTTCGGACTTGTGAAAGACTCCAAGCACCGCACAAGAGCCGTTGCCACAGGGGGCGGAGAAATAAGCCTTGCAAAGTGCAGAGCGGCATTCAATCTTGTTACCGCCATTCAGGACGAAGTCCATAGAGTAGCCATAACCTATCAGGCACAGAAGCATAAAAAGAATGCCCACCGACTTGAAATAACCAAGGTCAAAGGCATAGGCGATAAAAAAGCCGCAAAACTCATCACCGAGTATAAGACCAAAGAAGCTCTCAAAAAAGCCACAGTAGAGGAGCTTGCAAAGACCGCAGGTGTGAATATAGACATCGCAAGAGAGCTTAAAGAAATAATAGACGAAATGTAGGGATAGAATTGATAGAAAATACCAAAGACATAGACGAGCTTGAATTTATAAACAGCTTTTCCCATTCAGGTAAGCCAGTGAAAGACCTGTCCAGAATAAAAGCCTTGCTCTCCGACCTTGGCGATCCGCAGGACAGCCTTAAATTCGTTCATATCGCTGGCACCAATGGCAAAGGTTCAATGGCGCAGATGTTCAGCGAGGTTTTTCAGTGCGCAGGACTAAAAACAGGTCTTTTCACCTCGCCTTATATAATAAGCTATACCGACAGGATAAAAATAAACGGCATTGATATCCCAAAGCCTGCCCTTGCGAAAATGGCAAAGCGTGTGAAAGCCGTCACCGATATGCACTGCGACCGAGAGAATTTCTCTCAGTTTGAAATAACCACCGCCATAGCTTTCCTCTATTTTGCCGAGGAAAACTGCGACATAGTCGTCCTCGAAACAGGTCTTGGGGGACTTTTAGACAGCACCAACGTTATAAAAACGCCTGTCCTCACAGTTATAGGCTCAGTTGATTTCGACCATACCGCCATTCTGGGTGACACCCTTGAGAAAATAGCCTATCAGAAAGCAGGCATTATAAAGCCCCATTGCCCATGTGTGCTAAGCGCAGGCAATGACATGAAAGTTATCCGCACCGTCAGAGAGCAGGCAGTAAAAAATCTTTCTCAGCTCGTTATCCCCGACATCAATCAGCTCAAACTTATAAGCTGTGACGTTTTCGGCTCAAAGTTTGAGTTCAAGGGACAGCCCTATGAAGTCACAATGGGCGGAGCACATCAGGTGCTGAACGCCATGAGCGTCATAAGCGGCATACGCCTTATCAACGATACCCTGAAAATTCCCCAGGATAAAATTTTTGAGGGCATCAAAAAAGCCCAGCTCCAAGGCAGAGTGCAGATACTCAGCCGTGAGCCGCTTTTGATACTGGACGGCGCACACAATCCCGACGGTCTGTCAGCCTTGGCAGGCGTATTGGAGCATTGTGAAAAACACCCATGTTACGCCGTTATGGGAATGTGCAGGGATAAAAACATCACCGAGGCGGTAAAGAAACTCATACCGTATGTAGACAAATTCTACACAGTTGACGGCTCCAGCGACAGAGCTGAAACTGCCTCTGACCTTGCAGACATCATAACCAACGCAGGCGGCAGGGCAGAGCAAAGTCCAAAGCCTGCCCTTGAAATGGCACGTCATCTGATAAATGAGAATCCTCACGGAGTGAATCTTATATGCGGTTCGCTTTTCCTATGTGCCCAGGTGCTTAATGAAATGAAAGATATATAACAGAAAGGGCGACCCACCCAAGGTCGCCCGATTTTTTTACCTCACAAACTTGCGATATCCGCACAAATCGTGTATGGGCGAACACTGTTCGCCAACTGTAAAACTCTCCCACCGCACCTGTAGGGGAGCGGCTCAATTTCTGCTTTGCAGAAATGCGACGTCCCGTTCGGAGGTGTAAATCTGTGTTTGTTATATCTTTGATGCCAAATTATTTTCGGAACAGTTTGTTGTGCCGCAAAATCGCTGTCGCTCTTTGCGGAATTCACTTTGTTTAATGGGATAGAAAAAAAGCGGTGCAGAGATTTTTTCTCCGACACCGCTTTGTTGTTTCTTTTACTTTGTTATGCTTTTAAGTCTTTTTCTGCACCGCTTGTGGGCTTACGCCTATTGAGGCTCTGCCTCAAGCTCCGCAGGGGCTTTGCCCCTTGACCCCACAAGCCCTCTGGCGCCGGGCTTGACCGTGCGCTTTATCTCTCGCTTCGCTCGGTTTCTTCTATTCTTTTTCTGATTTATTTTTCAATAGCCGCCCCGACCGCTTTCTTCCAACCACCTATCAGATCACTGCGTTTACTCTCGCTCATAGACGGAATAAACTCCCTGAACTTATCCGAAACGCCAACAAGCTCTTCCATACTGCCCCAAAGCCCACAGCCAAGCCCTGCAAGATATGCCGCACCTGTTGCGGTGGATTCCACGTTATAAGGCCTTATGACCGAATGACCCAATATATCAGCCTGAAATTCCATAAGGAAATCGTTGCTTGCCGCACCGCCGTCAGCCTTTATGCTTCCGATAGCTCCAGCGTCCTCCTCCATCGCCCTGAGAACGTCATAGGTCTGATAGCACATAGCTTCCAATGTTGCCCTGACTATGTGACACCTGTTCGTGCCCCTTGTCAGCCCTGTTATCATGCCCCTTGCTTCGGGCTTCCAGTATGGTGCGCCAAGTCCCACGAATGCAGGCACAAAGTAAACTCCACCCGTGTCCTCAACGCTCCTTGCAAGCTCCTCGGTTTCTGCCGCTGTGCGTATTATGCAAAGCTCGTCACGAAGCCATTTTACCGCCGCACCCGATACGAATACCGACCCCTCCAGAGCATAATTCACCTTTCCTCCTATGCCCCAGGCAATAGTCGTGAGCAGCCCATGACGGCTTTCCACAGGCTTTTCACCTGTGTTCATAAGCAGAAAACCGCCCGTGCCATAGGTGTTTTTCACATCGCCCTCACGAAAACAGCATTGCCCAAAAAGTGCCGCCTGCTGATCTCCTGCACAGCCTGCGATCTTTATCCTGCTTCCGAAAATGTTCTCCTCAGTTTCGCCCAAGTCACCCGAACATTCTTTGACCTCAGGGAGTATACAGCTGGGTATGCCCAAAAGTCCCAGTATCTCCCTGTCCCATTCAAGGGTGTGAATGTTGAAAAGCATAGTCCTGGAAGCATTGGAGTAGTCCGTAACGTGTACCCTTCCCCCTGTCAGATTCCATATGAGCCAGCAATCCACAGTGCCGAAAAGTATCTCCCCCTTTTCCGCACGCTCCCTCACGCCCTCGACATTTTCAAGTATCCACTTTATCTTTGTGGCGGAGAAATAAGGGTCGATAAGAAGTCCCGTCTTGTCCTTGAAAAACTTTTGCAAGCCCTGACTTTCCATTCGTGCGCAGTCATCAGACGTTCTCCTGCATTGCCAAACGATAGCGTTGTAAACAGGCTTGCCGGTGTTCTTGTCCCAAAGTATCGTCGTTTCACGCTGATTGGCGATGCCGATAGCCGCCACGTCCTCCGCTGTTATCCCAGCCTTTGCAATGACCTCACGAGCAGAACTGAGCTGACTTTCCAGTATGTCCATAGGGTCATGCTCCACCCAGCCGTTGCCGGGGAATATCTGCGGATATTCTTTCTGTACGCTCGCAACCTTTTCACCCTTTGCGTTAAAAAGCACCGCTCTGGAGGAAGTCGTTCCCTGATCTAAAGAGAGTATGTATTCTTTCATAAAATTTCTCCTTATTGCAAAAAAGGGGCGGAAATCCCACCCCTTATAAATCTGTTATCTAAATTTCTAACACTGTTTATTTTCGTACAAAAATACGCATTGCACTATCATGCAGGGGACGGCGCCCTCGACGTCCCGTCTTGTCGCCTGTACAATCTGCATTATTCGCACAATTTGGTGCGTTTCACAAACCCTGTAGGGGAGCGGCTCAATTTCTGCTTTGCAGAAATGCGACGTCCCGCTTGCCCGATGTTTTGTTTACTGATTCTTTTTCGTTACACCACGTTGCGGATATACTGCCACACTTTATATCGTCATCAAATAAGCCCCGTGTAAAGCAGTACCAGATAAATAATAAGCAAAAGCGACAGAACGCCAAGAAGCTTCCAAACGCCCTTTATGGCGGACTTTTCCTGCTTTTTAGCTTTAACAAATTCCTCGATAGCGTCCGGAGTGTATTCTTTGTGCATCTGGCTTCCTACTGTTGGATTGAGCATATCATTGATGTTGATGTTGCGGTATTTTTCCTCACGAAGCTTCTTAGGATCGGTCTCCTTGGTGCTGATGTTATCATATGAAGAATTGAGCAGACTCTTGTCCATTTTCTTCATGTTGATAGCGTCCATAGAAAGCTCTGCTTCCTCAGGTCTGCCAAGGCTGTCACCATTGTCATAAATATGCTTTGTGTCAACGCTCTTCATGAGCTGATTGTTTGAGCGGTTCGCCCTCAGCATCTTGATAAGAGTGTCAGTGTAGAGGTTTTCCTCTTCCTCAGCCTCGTCAGTAAGGATTATGTCCGAGGTGTCGTTTATCGCCTCGTCAACTGTATCGATAAGGGAAGTAAGTCCCTTGTTTGCTTTCTTGTATGGCTTTTTAGCCGCAGGCTTAGGAGCTTCCGCCGCAGGCTGTGGAGCAGGCTGGCTGTACACAGGTGCTGAAACTGTCTGCTGTGCAGGCTGTGTTGTCTGAACAGACGTTGGAGCAGGTGCGGGCTGTGAAACTGGCGGAACAGGAGCAGAAACAGGCTGGCTTGCAGGTGCAGAGCCTGAAATGCCCTCGTGTCCCGGAATAAAGATCTTTCTCTTTCTTATAGGTGCGTTTATCTCGCCGGGAATACCGCTCTGAGCCGTCGGCTTTGTGTTGAATACAGGAGCAGACTGGATGTCCTCTGCAGGCGTCGGTGCAGGAGCAGGCTGTGGCTCAGGTATAGGCTCTGGCTCTGGTGCAGGCTGTACTGCTGCAGGTTCAGGCTGAACGGGAGCCGGAGGCGGAACTACCTTAAGCTCAGGGTTTTCCTCAGGCTCGTCAGGTATAGGCTCGCTGTCAGGACCGTCCTCGCCAACGATAGCGTCAGCAGAAATGGAGCTTGCAGCCGCAGAGAAATCGTTGCTCTCGATAGCCGAGTCCTCATCGCCCTCAAAGTTTACCATTTTGCCTGTTGTAACATCATAGTATTCCTCGCCGTCCTTGACAGCGATCTTGAGCTTCGGCGCAGGCTCGCCCCTCTTAGGCAGGTTAGCCTGTGGAATGTCAATGTCAGGGAATACCTCGTCAACGTCCACCTTTGCGATCTTAAGTATCTCCATTGCGGATCTGCACTTCATAGAGCCTCTTACCATTTCCTTGATAGGAAGCAGAATTATATCGCAGAATGTGGCATAGAAAGACCTCAACGCGGACATTGAGCTGTCAAGCATATCCTGAGGAAAACGATGGTCAAAATACTTATCCCATTGCTCAGGGCTTGACATTATCATCTTGTCTATGTACTGACAAAGTGGTATCCAAAGCTCAGGCTCTTCAAAATCTCTGTCATTGGTGATGAGCCACATATAACATCTGAGGAAACAGTCATAGCATGAAATATCTCTCAGGTTGAGCATAACGTCATCAATGTTCAGGGAAGCCGAAAATATAGGATCAGAGAATGCGAAGCATCTGTATCCGTTGCTGGCGATCTTTGCATAAGCCGTCTTTAGATCCTTTTCAGAACGGGAGAAAGGCGGCAGAAAATCAAAATCATAAGGCGTTTCATAATCAGCCGTGTCACCTTTAGCCGCCATATCAAGCAGCTTTTTGTATGTGAGCGTGACATCAGCAGTAGGAGTGTCAACGGCTATGCCGAGCACCCTGAAAGGATTGCAGGCAAAAAGTTCCATTGCCGTTACCCCAAGTGACGGTCTTGTCATAAATATATCCTCCTCCATGAATTTACTTCATATATACTTAAGCTTTTACCTTTTTTATTCGTGTTGTCTTCTTCACAATCGGGTATTTTTGTGTATCTTTATGCCAAAAATAGTTTTCTTAAACTAATTTGTTTTTTGTTTTTAATTAACAAAATAAATAACTTAACAAATATAGTATAGCAAATATTAGTATAAATTACATTAACTAAACGTGAATTTTATATTTATATTATATTAATGCGAAACAAAATGCACAAAAAGAGTTTAAAAAATCGTACAAAAAGTAACTGCCAAAAGGTTTGCAATTTTGGTGAAAATATTGTATAATAAATAAGTATAAGATGTCAGGCATAAAATGCCGATATCAGATCATCATGCCAATAAAAAAGGGGGAGATCTTATGGGTCTGTTCAGCAGAAAAAGCTCCGAGCCCAAAACATCGACACAGCCTAAAAAGCAGCAGATAAATGCTGATGATATATGGAACACTCCTGTGAAGAGAGCAGGCGGAGATACGGCTTTTGTGAAGGAGTCCAGCAGCGATAAGGTACACGCTGAGAAGATAACCGATACCATAGAGCCGGAAACTATCCGCAGCAAGATGGAGCAGCTTGAAAAAGAGCTGGCTGAAAAGAAAAACGATCCTGTAAAGACCTATGCCGACTACGACGTGAACCCAGTAGGACAGGCTGAGATAACCGATGCCCAGAGCGAGTATGAAAAGCTTTATGAGGAGGAACACGCAAGATTTGTAGCTTCTCATAAGGAGGATATAAGCGTGGCGTCCGTTGAGGGTATCGACTCAAAGCTTGAGGAGATATATAGGATACATGACGAGAAAGTGGCTCAGGAGAAGCGTGATACAGGCAATATTGAAGCCATAAGTGCAGAGACCACAGCCGCAAAGGTGGCTGAGCTTCCTTATGCAAAAAAGCCTGAGGACTATGCAGAGTATAAGGATATAAAGGGAATATCCGTCGATGAGGCTCTTGTGGAGGGTCTTGGCTCTGTTGACCACAGCGAGGACGACGACGCTATCGGCTCAGTATCGGAAGAGTTTTTGGCGCAGAAGGTGAAAGAATTTAACGAAAAATATGGCAGATGATCGGGGTAAAGGCAGTCATTAGGGGTATTGCCAGAATAAATTGAATTGGAGAGATAAAATTGAAGATCAATACCGATAACCCTATCATAAAATTTTCAGGCAAAGGCAAGCCGTTTCAGTATGATAAGCTGCTTTATGCTACATTAAACGAGTATATACTTGATTATAAGAATGCAAGACTTGATAAGCTTACCGATCAGGACGCTTCTATATGCCTTGCGAGAATAATAAGAAAAATGGAAGTCAATGACGTTCCTGTCCAGCAGTTCTTCCATGAAGAGCTTGAAAAGTGGAGCGAGCATACCAACTATGAGAAGATACTCAGACTTTGCGAGCTTATGGCAAAGGATATCTTCGGCTGTTTTGATAATAACAGAGATGACGGCAACGGCGGCTTCTATAAAACAGACAGGCTCTATTGCGTAAATAATGACGGTGAAAGAGATTATATCGTTTGTGACGAGGTTGAGAAAAAGGGACTTTTCAAGAAAGTTCCAACTCCTGTCACATTGTATTTCAATGATCTTATGGAGAAAAATAAACGTGGCGAGCTGCCAAAATCCAAGTAAATTTTGTATTAACAGATAATAAGGAGAGTATTAACATGGTAAATATAGAAATGGCAAACGGAAAGAATATCAAGATTGAGCTTTATCCTGACGTTGCGCCTATCACAGTTGCAAATTTTGAGAAGCTTGTTAAAGAGGGCTTTTATGACGGACTTATTTTTCATAGAGTTATCTCAGGCTTTATGATACAGGGCGGCGACCCGACGGGAACAGGCATGGGCGGTGCAAAAGAGAAGATAAAGGGCGAGTTCCTTGCTAATGGTGTTCGTAACGACCTCAAGCATACAAGAGGCGTTATCTCAATGGCACGTTCAGCAATGCCAAATTCAGCAAGCTCACAGTTCTTTATAATGCATCAGGACGCTCCTCATCTTAACGGTCAGTATGCAGCATTCGGCAAGGTAGTCGAGGGCATGGACGTTGTTGACGAGATCGCAGCAGTTGACGTAAATTTCAATGATAAGCCGCTTGTAGATCAGGTCATGAAGAAAGTAACTCTTATTGAGGACTAATAAAAAGGAAAATCATGGGCTGCGGTCTTTATGGCGGCAGCCCTTGTTTACGTCAAAAACAATATCAGGAGAGTAAATAATGGATTTCAAAAAAGTAACAGTGGGATTTTTTGCAGCGGTCATGGCAATGACCTCAGTGTGTTTCGCTGATCCCGAAACGCCTGTGACAACCGATGTGCCGGTCACAGATCCTGTACCGGAAACAACCACTCCCGCTCAGCCTCAGCGGGAGGACACTGAAACGACTACAACTACCACAGCTCAGACATGGGAAACCACCACATGGGGAACTACCACATCTTATTCCTATGTTCCGGACACTCCGACTTCTACGCCGACAGTTGTAAAGCTTGTGGTCAGCGAGGTAAAGGATAAAAAGTTCACAGCGAAAATAAATATCCAGTGCGACCACCTTATCTCAAATGCCTCTATCTCCGTGGGCTATGACGATAGCCTTGTAGAGTTTGAAAAGTGCGAAACCAATGATAAAGCAGGGGGCATGGCAGTAGACAATGCCTTTGCAGGTAAGTTTGTATATAACTATGTGAACGCAGACGGCACAGACTTTGACGGTGATTATGCGACCCTCCATTTTAAAGTTGCAGATGAAAAGCTCACCTCAACAGTGCTTTATCTCACAGTAAATTCCCTTGATGACGAAAACCTCAATGCCATATCAAATCAGGTAGAGAACGGTATCGTCAAGTATCAGGACGCTGCAGACGTTCAGCAGGAAGACAGCGATTATATCGAAATAGACGTTGACTATTCCAAGTACCCTATCGCACCAGAGGATATAGGGCTTACAGATGTTGAAAGCGTAACAGTAGCCAACGGCGAAGTGCTTATATTCGAGGACGGCAAGTTCCAGACCCTCAGCACAGGCGAAACAAAGATAGATATTGTTTATAAGGACGGCTCAGTAGGGCATTTTAAAATAGTGATAAAAGAACCTGAAGCCGTGAAGCTTGAAAGCTCAGAAGCAGAAGCGACCTCAAAAGCCGCAAGTCCGGTGTCGGAAGAAAAGAGCGGTTCATCAATGGGCGTTATTATTGGCGTGGTCTGCGTTTTGTGCGTAGCTCTTATTGCCGCTGAGTATCTTATGATAGTGAAAAACAAAACAGTAGGCGACAATAAGACAGCCAACAAGGATAATGATAAAGATATCCACGACACAGACGAAAGCGACGATACCAATTTGTCCGAGCCTGACGAACCTGACGAAAATGAAGAGCAGGAAGAAACTGATAATACAGACGACGATACAGACACAGATAAAGAAACAGAAGAATAAACAAAAAGCGGTGCAGAGAATTGAACTCTGACACCGCTTTATTTTATTATTTGCTATTATTAGACAATTCCTTAAGCTCTCGACCCTCTTTAAGCAGGTCATGCAACCTTTGAGCGTCATTATTTGCAATAGCGTCACGATATTCCGTTAATCTTGCGATTATATGCTCTATCTCGTCCACCAGTGGACCACGGTTCATAAGGAAAAGCTCCGTCCACATATCTTCGTTGAGTTTAGCCACTCTCGTAAGGTCTTTGAATGATCCTGCCGAAAAGCCTGCCTGCTTTAAAAGACTAGGGCTTTTTACATAGGAACTTGATACAACATGAGCAAGCTGAGAAGTGAACGCAATAACGCTGTCATGCTCCTCAACGTTTGATACAACGACCTTTGCAAAACCGATATTATATGCAAGCCTTGATATATCCTGCACCACCCTCATAGGCGTTCTGTCAGTAGGCGTCATTATAAAGCTTGCTTTTTCAAAAAGATTGTCCACCGAGTAAGCAAAACCCGAAAATTCACGTCCTGCCATAGGGTGACAGCCGAGGAAGTTTACGCCGTTTTCAATGCAAACGCCCTCTACGGCTCTGACAATCTCGCCCTTTACACCGCAGGTGTCAAGAACGATACCGCCTTTTTTGAACTTGCCTGCGTTCTCCGTGATGAATTTTATGGTAGCCTCAGGGTGAAGTCCCACAATAACAACGTCACAGCCTGCAAGGTCGTCAATGGCCATTTCACCGTCGATAGCCTCCTGTGCCAGCGCCCCTGCTATCGTTCCCCTGTCAATATCTATACCGAAACAGCTTTCATGAGTGTTCTTTTTTATTGCCTTGGCAAGCGAACCGCCTATAAGTCCAAGTCCAATTATACAAATCTTCATTGTCCGTCATGCTCCCTTTGCTTTTGCGCTTTTAAGCTTTTATGTAATAAAGTATACCACTATAATCACACTTTGTCAAGAGCCATGCACACCCAATTATTCACCGCAAAGCTCTGCAATAGCATTAGCGTACATATTCAGATTTATTTTGAAAGTTTCCATGGAAATATGCTCGTCAGCTCCGTGCATATTGTTGTTTTCCTCAGGAAATTCCGCACCGAACGCAACTCCGCCCTTTGTGTTGTGAACGTAGGTTATTCCGCCCTCTGCGATACATTTTCCCTTTTCGCCCTTGATCTTTTCGTATACCCTTAACAAGGTCTGAACGAACTCACTGTTTTCGTCCACATAATGGGGCTCCATGCCGTCAAGCTCGTCCACCTTGAAGCCCTTGCTCTCAAGTGCCGAAGTTATGATACCGCTTATCTCTCCAAGCGGCTTGTCAATAGGGAAGCGTATGTCGATACCGCCATGAAGCCTGCCACCCTCAGTTTTAAGGATAGTCAGCGCACAGGTCATCTCGCCTGATACATCGTCTGAAAAACCAAGACCGCAGGACTTTCCGTTGCATTCTCCGTGTGGGAAAAGCTCAGCCAACCCACCAAGGAGAGCATTTTTATTTTTATATTCTGCCACAAATTTTGTCACCGCATTGTCGCCGTTTTCAGGTCTTGACCCGTGTGACGATTTTCCTCTGATGACTTTCTCAGTGCCGTCAGCAAACTTCACAATGCACTTGTCCGGGATAGCATTTATAACGCTTCCGCCATTTATCTCAGCTATCTTATCGTCTGAAAATTCAGCAGAGAATGTAAGATGCACCATGCCCTTTTCGCAGTTGAGCACAGGAAAAGAGCCGTCGGGGGTGAACACCATTTCAGGGAAAGGCTGTTTGCTTTCATAATATTCCATGTCCTCACAGCCACCCTCTTCATTGCCACCGAAAATAACACGGAAGTTCTTTTTTATAGGAATGTTAAGCTCTTTGATAGCCTTTACAGCCCACAGCACCGCAACGCTCGGACCTTTGTCGTCAATTGTTCCTCTGCCGAAAAGCTTTCCGTCAGCTTTAGTCAGCTTGAAAGGCGGATAGCTCCAGCCCTCGCCTGCGGGAACAGTGTCAAGATGTGAAAGCACAGCAAGCTTACATTCTCCCTCAGGGTAAAAATCACCGTGAACAGCATAGCCGTCAAAGTCCTTTGTTGTCATGCCGAGCTTTTCAAGATAAGCCTTTCCCCAGTCAAGAGCCTTGCGAGAACCCTCGCCAAATGGCTTAACAGGGGCGTTTATGTCGCCTACGCTCTCGATAGAGATTATCTCGTCAAGGTCACGTAGGATCTCCTCCATGTGCTTGTCAAAATATTCTGCAAATTGTTTCTGATACATATTTATTCCTGCCTTTCAAGTGTGCAAATCATTATTTCTGAGGGATTATTAAGCCTGAATTTACCAAGCCCTGCCGTAACAGCAAGCTTTGCCAAGCCCTGTTCAGCGTTAAGTTCGTAAATGCCCTTTGTGTATCGTGGAAAAAACTTTCGCTCAGGGGAAAGTATTCCGCCAATAAAAGGCAATCTTATAACTCCTCCGTGGCAGTGACCCGAAAACGTCACATCTGCTCCCCAGTCTGCATAAGCACGGAAAGCTAGCGGTGTGTGGGAAAGCAAAAAGTTACACTCGCTCCTGTCAGGCTCGCCTAAAAGCTTTGTAAGCTCGTCCTTTGTGATCTGCGGCAGGTCGTGATGTGAAAAATCTTCGTTGCGGTAAAATCTTTGTGGAAGCTGAGTGCCGTATATATTGATGTGATCCTCGCCTATTTTTATCTGCTCCATGTTGTTTCTAAGAATGTGTACTCCACATTCGGTGAGTTTCAAAGCAAGGGCTTCGGCATTGTCCATGTTGTCAGTTTCATGGTTACCGAAAATATAATAGGTCGGTGCAATATGCTTTAGCCTTTTCATAAGGGCAAGCTTCGGTATCATGTCCGTTTCATCACGGCTGTAAAGATCACCTGCAAAGAAAATAAAGTCAGGCTCGGCGGCAATACAGGAATTTACCAGATTGTTGAAATTATCCCCGTAACGCTTCTTGTGAAGATCTGCAAGAAGAAGTATCTTTTTACCAACAAAATTCCCAGGAAGCTTTGATACTTTCAGTTTATATTCGTTCACTCTTAGCTGTCTGTTTGAAATAAGCATATAACCGCCCAGAAATGCGGCGGCAGCAAAAAGCGGCAGCTTGTATGACATTTTATTACCTCATTCCTACTTGCATAGATATTTTTTCAGATCGTCCATTGCCCATTTTGCGTGGGCGTAGCCGTAATCATAAAGCTTTTTCAGTTTTACAGGGTCGCCCTCTGTTCTTCCCACACCGAAGGTGGTCTTAGGTGTGAAAACAAAGACTTTCCCCTCCGCTTTAAGCTCCATAAGCTCTGCGATACATTTGTTGTATCTCTCGGCTCTTGTGGCAAGTGCCTCGGCAAATTCAGGGTGCTTGTGATAATATTTCATGGCAAGCTTTGTGGCAGGCTCCTGGGTCTTAACATAGCCCTTTGGCCTGGTCAGCACAACGATATTTTTATCACAGCCTGCTTTTATTGCCTGTAAATACGGTATGGAATCTGATATACCGCCGTCCATATATTTTTCTCCGTTTATCTCTATCTCAGGGAAAAGCAGAGGAAGCGCACAGGTGGCTCTAAGCAAATTCCAGTGGGTGTCATCTTTTGGCACGTCCATGTACTCAGCCTTGCCGTTTTTTACGTTTGTAACAACTGCACAAAATCTGCCCTTGAAGTTTCTGTAGGCTTCATAATCAAAAGGAAGCTCAACATTAGGCACAACATTGTAGGCATAATCAAGGTTATAGTAGCATCGATTTTTCGGGTCGATAAGATGTCTTGCACCCATGTATTTCTTTGTTCCCATGAACTCAGTTGCAAGGCGAAGATTTCTGCCTATCTGACCTGAGCAATAGGAGATGCCAAATGCCGCTCCTGCCGAAACGCCTATAACATAATCGGCTATTATTTTATCCTCCAGCAGAGCGTCCATTATTCCGCAGGAGTAGACAGTCCTGCTGGCTCCGCCCTCTAATGTAAGTCCAAGCATATAATTACCTCTGTTTCTGAAAAGAGGACGGCTTGACCGTCCCCCAATTTTATTTTATATCTGTATCCTTTAAAATTATGCAGAAAACGGGCGAAGGATGTTCGCCCCTACAGTTTTTATCTTACGGCTTCAGATGTTGTATCTGCCATGCTGTTATCCAAAGCTGAATTGTCAAGAACTGTTTCTGTGAACTCTCTGCCGTCGTCGGTAAGAGCCTTTTTAAGCTCATCCATGGCGTTCTTTGTAGCGTTGTCGTCTGTTATCCTTACGATAACATTGTCGCTCATAAGCTTCACTGTGGAAACAAGACTTTTAAGATCTACCACACGCTCATCGATTATATAAGTGCTTCCTGAAACCTTGATGTCATAAAATTCCTTTGGCACTGCTGTTGTTGTGGTAGTAACGGAAGCTTCATTGGAGGAAGCACTTACGTCCTCGCCGTCCCCTGAGCCTTCGCCTTTTCCACCGCCCAGTCCAAGTCCAAGATACTGCATTATAAGAATAAGCGCCGCAATGATAATGACGATCAGCATGATACCAAGAAGCTTTTTCTTCTTTTTCTTTTTCTGCTTTTGTCTTTGTTTTTCAAGGTCACTGCGATAGAGCTTTTCAACATCGTTCTGAATACTCATTTTTATTGTCCTTTCTATTTGGAAGTGTTTATGTATGTAAAGTAAACATTTTCGTATTTGTCTGACACAGCCTGCACAGCGTTTTCCACTATTCTCATGTTACGATAAAGCACAGCGTCACCGTCATAGACCACTGCCGCAAGCATTACTTCACCGTCTGCCGCACCGAGTCCTTCAAAAAGAGATATGAGCCTGCCTGAGATATCTTCATCAGGGGTCACGGTCATAATATCCTCATCATTTCGGGAAATATACAGCTTGTCAGAGCCGTTTTCATTTCGCATATCAAGTGAGATAAGCATACCCTGAGTGTAGCCGTCAAGCGCCTGCTGATTTTTTGCGGCATTGCTGTTAATGTTCTCAGCCTTTTTATAGGCTTCGTCTATCTGCTTTTGCATATCCTCACGGAGATTTTTTAACTCGTCAGCGGACTTTTGCTTTTGCTCCTCAAGCTGTTGAGTGACAGCCTGCACCTGAGCTTTTGCGTCCTCTTTCTGACTGTCAGCAGATGCGGAAACATCGGTCATGACCCAGAAAAGCATTATCATGATAACATCGAGCAGGGAAGTCAGCTCAAGGACTATGCCCTTATTTTTCCTGAAACCATTCATGGCTGTTCACCGCTTTGGGAATGTTCAGCATTGTTTCTTTCAAGATAGAGCTGAACATTTTTCTCGTTATCCTCTATTTTTGCAGAGATTATGCCGTCAAGGAATTTGAAGATTATAGCAAAAACAAGTCCCCAAAAAGTGGAGGTCAAAGCGCCATAGAAATTATCCTGAACGTTTGTCATATCGCCCACCATACCGAGGAGTGAGATAACAGTGCCGAGGATACCCAAGAGAGGGAATATTCCTGTGAGATTTACGAACAGAGAATAAAGGCCTCCAGTGCGGTTGCGCATAGAAACGATATCTGTTTCACGAATGTCCGAAATATCGCTGTCAGCCTGACGGCGGGAAGCACCTGAGTCGGGAACGAAGATGTTAAGATGAAGCTTGTTGTAGAGAACATCAGCCGATTTTTTAGTGAAATAAAAGACGAGGGCGGTCGCGACTGCAACCAAGAAAATTATCATGTCGAAGCCGAAAAAGTTCATAAAAATTACGGAAAAGAGTTTTTTCATGGATAAGACCCCCTATAGAGATAATGATAGCACATTTTGAGGTAAATTGCAAGATGTGGGGGCGGATTTTTAGTGAGGAGTGGAGGAATGAGAAATGAGAAATGAGGAATGAGGAGTGAGGAATGAGCATAGCAGACCAAAGTAAATTGCAAGCATAAAGTAAA
>ERZ791893.209-NODE-209-length-54749-cov-10.197279_pt1 | contig 54749 bp, 49 predicted proteins | sample MGYA00510154_ERZ791893 | MGnify/ENA primary metagenome ERZ791893 (study PRJEB30046, sample SAMN00792068) | human gut metagenome | study: EMG produced TPA metagenomics assembly of the A metagenome-wide association study of gut microbiota in type 2...
AGCCCCGACGACACCGGGGCGCTTTGTGACGAGCTGGCCACCGCAGACCCGCGCATAACGGCCCTGCACCGCGAAAACGGCGGCGCGGGCGCAGCCCGCAATACCGGGCTGGACGCGGCAAGCGGCGAATGGGTACTGTTTTTGGATGCCGACGACGCGCTGCTGCCCGGGCTGTGGTCTGCGTTGGACGGCGTAATCACCGACGCCGATATGATTTTGTTCGGCCTGACGCGGGTTTCCACAGGTGATATCCAGCCCACGGACTACCTGCCTGCGGGCGAATACGCCGACCTGGCCTCACTGGGCGGGGCGCTCTCTCCCCTGCTGTTTGACACCGGGCTGCTGGCTGCGCCCTATCCTAAGCTGTTCCGCCGCCGCACGCTGGGTGGCCTGCGGTTTGACGACCGGCTGCAAATCAATGAGGATGTTTTATTTAACATACAATTTTTACAAATTTCCTCTGCCATTTATTGCCTGCATGGTGTATACTATAAGCAGTATGATACGGAGTCTGGCAGTCTGTCCCGCCGCCTGCGGGGAGATTTGCTGGACGCCGAGCGCATCACCCGCCCGGCGCTGGCCGCCCTGCTGCGGAAAAACGGCCTGGACCCCGCGCCCTACGAGCACACCAGCCGCCTGCGGGCCTGCCTGAACCAGTACAGTTTGCTGACTGGCTGCAGGGGGGATTTGCCGTATGCAAGACGCCGCGCACTGTTTGCTGAGATCCTGGCCGACAATGACGCCCGCGCCGCCCTACAAAAGCGGCTGCGGAATGACCCAAACAAGATTCTGGCCGTGCCGTACCGTATTGGTGTGGCATGGAATTGGCCGGGGTTATTGGCGGCGTATACGCTCATCAAACAGCGGCTGCTGTAATGCGGGCGCATATAGAATGCGGCCCTCCGCCTTCCCATAAACGCCCGCTCGCCTTACACGACCGGGCCGGGCATGCCCGGTCCCTACAAGGCAGTTACTATAAAAGGAAGTACCTATGTCTGACCATCCCAAAATCAGCATAATCTCCACGGTGTACAACACTGGGCCTTATCTGCGCCCCGCAGTGGAAAGCATCCTGGCGCAGACCTTCACCGATTTTGAGCTGCTGCTCGTCGACGACGGCAGCCACGACGGCTCGGCGGAAGTCTGTGACGCACTGGCCGCGCAGGATGCCCGCATCCGGGTATTCCACCAGGCCAACGGCGGCCCCGCCCACGCCCGCAATACCGGGCTGGACAATGTCCGGGGCGACTACATCGGCATCGTGGATTCCGACGACCTCATCGAGCCGACGATGTTCGAGACGCTTTATAACGCAGTACAGGCCCCCGGCGTGCGGCTGGCGGCCTGTGCGGCGGACTGCATCGACGCCGACGGCAGCAAGATCGAGGGCCGGATGGTCACGATCCGCCAGACCGGCGTGCGCGACGCCCAGGAACTGCTGTTGGAGGCATTCCAGACCGGCAGTTTCTATGGGCCGCTGAGCTGGAACAAGCTGTTTGACGCGCGGCTCTTCAAGGAAAAAGGCATCCATTACGATGAGACGATGCTGTTTGGCGACGACGCCAGCGTGCTGCACCGCGTCTTTGAAGGTGAGCGCTGCAACTGCCTGGGCGACGTGCTCTACCATTACCGCACCCGCGCCGGGCAGATCACGACGGCAGGCTTCCCGCCCCGCAAAATCGATGACTTGCGGATGTACTGGGAATGGCTGCAGTATTTCTCGGCCCGGCCGGGGCGCGAGGAATACTACGACTGGGCCGTTGTGCGGTACTGGCAGATTTTTTACCAGTTCTGGTGCCAATCCGACGCGGCAGGTAACCTGCCCGAACTGAAGCCTAAATTTTTGGCGCACAAAAATCATCTGGACGCCATTTTGCCGGATATCATAGCCAGTAAGCATCTGCCGCTGGGCGAGAAGCTGCGGGCCGCAGCCTTCTGCGCAAGCCCCACGCTGACCTACGGCGCGGCGGCGGCCTGGGGACGTCTGCACAAGAGGAAGGGGAACTAACCATGGAACATATTGCGATCAGCGTGATCGTGCCGATCTACAACACCAAGCCGTATCTGGAAGAGTGCATCGAGAGCATCCTGGCCCAGAAGATCAATGTGCCCATTGAGGTGCTGCTCATCGACGATGGCTCCACCGACGGCTGCGCCGAAATCTGCGATAAATATGCTGCCCGGGACGAGCGCGTGCGGGTCATTCACCAGGAGAACCAGGGCCTGTCCGCTGCGCGCAATGCGGGCATTGATAACGCCAAGGGCCGCTACTATTCCTTCGTCGACTCCGACGATATCGTACTGCCGCGCTTTTTGCAGACGCTGTACAACGCCTGCGAGGAGCACGACGCCTATATGTCCCTCTGCTCGGTCGAGGACGTGCAGGAGGACGGCAAGAGCTGTGACCCGGCCTACTTTACCCGCCCCACGCAGGAGGGTATTTTCTGTGGGAAGAATCTGCTGAATGAGTTCTACACCCCCTACGGCACGGTCTACACCGTGGCCTGGAACAAACTCTACCGCGCCGAGGTTTGGAAGCTGCTGCACTACCCCGAAGGCCGCCTTCATGAGGATGATTTTGTGGCACACCGCCTGTTCTGGCGCTGCGATAAGGTCGTCTGTGTGGACAAGCCGCTCTACCATTACCGCCTGCGCAACGGCAGCATCTGCCGCACCAACATCAAACCCGAAGCCTTCGACGCCGTGGACGGTCTGGCCGACCGTTACCGCTTCTATGTGGAGAACCGCGCTGACCGCACGGTCGTGGATGCCGCCTATGCGGCCTGCTGGCGGCGGTATCTGTTCCTCTGCGCAAAGGTACGCCAGGCCCCGACGCCCGAGCTGGTCAAGGCTATCAGCAAGGAGCAGTTCCTGATGCAGGGCTTAATCAGCTACCTGCCCAACTGCCGCAACATGAAGATGACCGAAAAGCTCAGCGCCGCCCGCTGGGCCATGATGAGCGCACAAAGTTTGTGCCCGATCAAGTAAGGTTCGCGCGGCCCTCAACCTGCCGGGAACTGCCTTCCTGCGGGAAAGCTGCGGGCCGGGCATGCCCGGCCCCTACACGCAGCCGATATCTGTTCAAAATCCACTTTCTAAGGAGCCTGCATTGGCGTTACGAAATCACGACAAAGAAAAGCGTCCCCGCGTGCTACTGATACCGCCGCCGGATCTGCCGGTGCCTGCAGTGCAGGGCGGTGCGGTGGAAACCCTGCTGACCCATTTGATCCGTGAAAACGAGAAACAGGGTCAGCTGGAGCTTTTGTGCGCCAGTGTGCCCGATGATGTCGCCCGCCGCGCTGCCGAGGGCTGGCAGCACACCAAAATGCTTTACGTGCCGCGCCCCAGCGGGCACCGCCGCTACTGGCCAATGGTCTTTCTGGAGCGGTGCGTCGGCATCGCCGCCCCCTATGACCCCTGGTATCAAAAAGTTCAGCTTGCCCTCGCACTGGAATTGCCCCCACCCGACCTGATTATCGGCGAGGGCGGCAACCTGACCCAATGCAGCGCCATCAGCCGTATGTATGGCCGCAGGCGCTGTCTGGCGCACCTGCACGGCCAAACGACCTGCACCCCGGTCATGGATGATATCTATGGCGGCGTGCTGGCCATCAGCGAGTTCATCCGCGGCGAGTACCTTTCCACCAGCAGCATTGACCACCAGCGCGCCTACATTCTGCATAACTGCATTGATACGAACCGCTTTCGCCCCGGCCCGGCGTCCAAAACGCTGCGCGCCCAGCTGGGCTTTACCGATGAGGATTTCATCGTCCTTTACTGCGGCCGCCTTGACCCGGACAAGGGCATCCACAAATTGATGGAAGCCGTCGCGTCGCTGCCGCTGCCCTACGTCAAACTGCTGATCGTGGGCAGCCCCTTCTTTGCCCGCACCCAGCAAAGTGCATTCCAACGCAAATTGGAGCAGCAGGCCAAGAGTCTGGGCGACCGGGTGCAATTCACCGGTTATATTCCTAATGAAGATTTACCAGACTATTACCGCCTCGCCGACCTGTGCTGCGTGCCCACCCTGGTGGAAGAAGCCGCAGGCCTTGTGGCAGTGGAGGCCATGGCCTGCGGCCGCCCTGTGCTTGCCACCCGCAGCGGCGGTATGCCCGAGTATCTGGAAGGCAGCCAGGCCGTGCTTGTCGAGCGCGGCGACACCGTGGCCGACCAGCTGGCGTGGAGTATCCGTATGCTGTACGAGCACCCGGCCCTCTGCACCGAGATGGGCGCGGCCGGGGCCGAGCGCGCAAAGGCATTCTCGGTAGAACATTACTATGCGGAATTTGTGCGCATCGTGCGCGACATGACCGAAAACGGAGGTGCCCAGTGAGCAAGCCGACCATCACCGTCATTGTGCCGGTCTACAAGGCCATGGCTACGCTGGACCGCTGCGTCGAGAGCGTTGTCTCCCAGGACGTGGCAGGCGGGCTGGCCTGCATCCTGGTGGACGACGGCAGCCCTGACGACAGCGGCAAACTGTGCGACGCCTGGGCCGCGCGTGACCCCCGCGTGACGGTCATCCATCAGGACGACCTGGGCGTTTCCGGTGCGCGCAACAGCGGTTTGGCCGCAGCGGACAGCGAGTATATCGTCTTTCTTGACTCGGACGATGCCCTGCGCCCCGGGGCTTTGCAGGCGGCCCTGGACGCCCAGAACGCCGCACCGAATTCTTTCGTCTGCTGGCACTACACCACCGATGAAAACGACACTACGCCGGTAACAGCCGCCGCCGAAACCCGCCCCCAGAGCGGCCTGGCCCGGCTGTGGCTGGACTGCCTGCTGGCGATGCCTTGGAACAAACTCTACCGCACGGCCTACGCCCGACAGGTACAGTTTGACAGACAGTATACTTTGGGCGAAGATTTACAGTTCGTATTGGATTATGTCGAACTTTTGGGCAAAATCACCCCGGATTTCGCCTATACGGCCCTGGCCGCACCGCTGACTTTTTACGATTGCAGCCGCGGCGGGACACTCTCGACCCGATATCACGCAGATTACTGCAAGATTTGGCCCGAGCATTTTGCCAAGCTGAACCGTGCCTGCAACGCCGCCCACTGCCCACAGGAGGATATGCGCCCCCTGCACCGTGCCGAGCTGACCGTTTTTGCTGAGGGTGTCGCCGACATCCTGCGCCGTGACCCGGCCAAGAGTGCCCGCGTGCGCCGGGATAAGGCCATCGCCGCGCTGCGCAGCCCCTGGATGCACGCTTTGCTGGAACGCATGAAAATTGAGAGAGCCTATTCGGCCTACTACCTTCCCTGCCGCTGGCGCAGCACCCGCCTGATCTGGGCGCTGGCCGAGGCCAAGCGCACCGGCTCACCCCTGTACGGCAAGCTGGATTGGGCTGGCTATTACCTGCTGCGCGGAAAAATGCGCAGAGATTAAACGTAAAACCGCGGGGCCTGGCCGCGGTTTTTGTGTTATGAGGGCTGTGGCGCGAATCCTCTATGTCGCGCACAAAAATCCATATTCACACTTTCGTTCTCCTCATGCTCCCGCCCTTTTCTTGATACACTTTGCAAGGTTTGTCCTTTTTGGAAACGTTTCCTATTGAAATTGTTAAATGTTTGTCGTACAATACGTTTATACGCCAAGCGTATAACGTTTGTATAGAGAAGGGTTCTACATGGATAAAAAACTGATCCTCGTAACCTCTCCGCCCGCCTGCGGCAAAACCTACGTTGCCAAGGCGCTGGCTCACGAATTGCAGCATATCGTCTACCTAGATAAGGACACGCTGATCGTCTTGTCCAAACAGATTTTTAAGGTAGCCGGGCAGCCGTATGACCGCAGCAGCGCGTTTTTCCAGGCCAACATCCGCGATTATGAGTATGACTGCGTCCTGGCTCTGGCCATGGAGGCGCTGGACTATGACGACATCGTACTCATTAACGCGCCGTTCACTCAAGAAGTGCGCGACAATGCGTTCATAGCCAATCTGAAAGCCAAACTGGCTGAGAAAGGTGCGACGCTGGCCGTCATCTGGGTCGAGACCTCGCCCGAGGTCGTCCACCAGCGGATGATCGACCGCAACTCCGACCGCGACACCTGGAAGCTGACCCATTGGGACGAGTACATTAAGCAGTGTAATTTTGCCATCCCGGAAAACCTGGCCGACCCACAGCATAAAGATAACTTGATTTTGTTCCAGAACAACAACGACGTGGAATTTGCCGCCTCTATGAAAAAGTGCGTGGCGATTCTCGAGGACGCCGAGAACTGAAAAACGCCGGTACAGCACTTACGCTGTACCGGCATTTTTGTGATGCAAACTTTAAACGATGGTGAACTGGCAGTTCCGCATGGCGTCCAGCGCGGTCTGGTGCGACCGGGGCGTGACTCCAGCACAGCAATCGGACTGAATCTCGATTTCCGTTTCCGGGAAGGCCGCGCGCAGCACCATCGCGTTGCTGATGACGCAGATGTCGGTGCAGTAGCCGTAGATGACGAACTTTTCAATATCGGTCGCGGCCTTGTTGTGGGCCATCAGCTCGTCCAGAATGTCGCTGGGCAGCATATAGCTCCCGAATGTCGGCTTATTGACAATATGGGTGACTTCCGGCTCGGTCGCGGCCATGGCGTCCTCCAACTCGGGCGCAAAGTTCCAGCCGTCCTCGCCCTCGACACAGTGTTCCACTGGCAGGTGGCGGCCCTCCCGCGTGTCCAGATAGTTGTCCTCGTGCGTGTCACGGGTGAAAAACATCCAATGCCCCGCCTCGGCGTGCGCCTTGGCAACCTTCGCCAAATGCGCCACATTGGCCTGCGCCTGCTCGTTCGCCAACGCCCCAGTGATAAAGTCCTTCTGCACATCGACTACCACGTCGATGATGATTTTTTTGTCGCTCATAGCTACAACTTCCTCTCTGCGTTTGCAACCAGTATACTGCAATATGCACGGGATGTAAAGGGTTGCGGTGAGCATGGGACGGGCGGATATTGGGGCAATTTTTTAGGAGAAGAAGAAAAATAGTTGAAGAAAACATTTGCATTTTTCTGTGAGGTTTGCTATACTATATAAAGTCAATTATGTAAGCCATAAGTAATCGTGGCGCGGTTGGATAGTGCGTTGGACTCCGACAACTGCGATACGGCAGGTTTTCACCCCGCTTTTATTCGATACATCGTTATTTGCGCTTGCAAAAACGTGGTGGTCAACGGTAGTCAGACCACGAATTGACCACTATTGGAAATTGACTACTTTACAAGATTGAAATACGCTGTAACGGCGTTTTTCATACATAAGCGATCGTAGCTCAGCTGGATAGAGCGTTCGGCTCCGACAACTGCGACATCGCAGGTTTTAGGCTTGTTTTTGTTCGATACAGCGCGATTTGCACTTGCAAAAACGCGGTGGTCAACGGTAGTCAGACCACGAATTGACCACTATTGGAAATCGACTACTTTACAAGATTGAAATACGCTGTAACGGCGTTTTTCATATATAAGCGATCGTAGCTCAGCTGGATAGAGCGTTCGGCTCCGACCCGGAAGGCCAGAGGTTCGAATCCTCCCGGTCGCACCAAGAGCAGCACCTTATGGGGTGCTGCTCTTTTTGTTTTGCATGGATTTTATGGAGCAGTAAAAGAGCGGATTCGAACAGCCCGTGCCCCGCGCTTTGCGTCCCGCGGGAAGAAACGCCCCGGTGGGGCGTTTCTAGGGCGCGGCTTGGCGAATCCCTTCTGGCGCACCAAAAAGCGCATTTCAATGTACTTTACGCAGTAAAGCAGTGATAGTAGGACTTATGTTTAACACACGGCAAGAAACAATTTCCGTTTCGCGCATTGTAATGTTCACAGAAAAAACTTATAATGCTTTTGAACCTGTAGGACACACAAAACGCAGAAAAGAGAGGGAATCATGAGAAAACTGTTCCTTTTGGAAGATGATCTGAGCCTGATCAGTGGGCTGACTTTTGCATTCAAGAAACAGGGCTTTGTACTGGATACAGCCCGGACACTGGCAGAAGCCGAGGTGCTGTGGTCAGACAGAAAATATGACCTGCTGGTGCTGGATGTTTCCTTGCCGGATGGCTCTGGCTTCGATTTCTGCCAGAAGGTGCGGCGCACATCCAACGTGCCGATTCTGTTCCTGACTGCTTCGGATGAGGAAATGAATATCATCATGGGACTGGATATGGGCGGGGATGATTACCTGACCAAGCCGTTTAAGCTGGGTGTCCTATTGTCGCGGGTCAATGCACTGCTTCGCCGTGCAAATGCGTCCAGCGCAGGAGAACCCGTACTGGAATCGGGCAGCATCACCGTCCGGCTGTTGCAGGGACAGGCATACAAAAACGGAATCTTGCTGGAACTGACCGGCGCAGAGTACAAGCTGCTCTGCTTCTTTATGAAGCATCCGAATGCCGTGCTATCCAAGGAACAAATTCTGGATGCGCTGTGGGACTGCGATGGGGATTACATTGACAGCAGTGCCTTAACAGTGTACATCCGGCGGCTGCGGATGAAGATTGAGGACGACCCCGGCAAACCGCAGATGCTGCTGACTGTCCGCGGCATGGGCTATAAATGGAATGGGTAAAGGTGCCGTATGAAAGTATTCGCAAACCGGGAGATCCGGATTTTGTTCCGGACAGTGCTGTCGGTCTGGGCGGTGGCATTGGCTCTCACGCAGGGCATCGTATGGCATACGACGCACGCATTCTCTTTCGCATTACTGTTGGTTTTTCTTCTGCTGGGCGGCTGTCTCTGGGGCGTGCTTTTTCGCTATTTCCAAAGACAGAGCGCGCTTCTGGAACAGGCAGTCCAGCAAATCCAAAGCTGTCTGGATGGCAACCCGGATGCACGACTGGACTGCGACCGGGAGGGAGAACTTTACCGTCTGTTTCACTCCGTTAATGCATTGGCGGCAGTTCTGAGCGCACACGCAGACAACGAGCAGCGGGAGAAGCGTTTTTTGAAAAATACCATTGCAGATATTTCGCACCAGCTCAAAACACCGCTGGCGGCGTTGAATATCTACAACGGTCTGCTTCAGGACGAAGTTGTTTCGCCGTCGGAGGTCAAAGAGTTTGCAGACCTGTCCGAACAGGAGCTGGACCGTATCGAAACGCTGGTGCAGAATCTGCTCAAAATCACCCGGCTGGATGCCGGTTCGGTCGTATTGGAGAAGAAAAACGAAAATATTGCTGAAATGGTGCGGGACATCGCACGGCAGTATAACTATCGTGCAGAGCAGGAACAGAAAAAGCTCGTTCTGTCCGGCTCAGCGGCGGTTACACTTTGGTGCGACCGTGACTGGATGCAGGAAGCTGTGGACAATCTTGTAAAGAATGCCCTTGACCACACAAAGAGCGGAGATACGATTCAGGTAGAGTGGAATGCACTGCCGTCCATGGTTCAGATCAAAGTGCGCGACAACGGCAGCGGCATCCACCCGGAGGATCTATACCATATCTTCAAGCGGTTTTATCGCAGCCGCTTCTCACAGGATACACAGGGCATCGGGCTGGGCCTGCCGCTGGCAAAAGCCATTGTGGAAGCCCATCACGGAACCATTGAAGTAGACAGCGAGCTGGGAAAGGGCACGACCTTTACTCTGAATTTTCCGATTCCTACAAAATTGTAGGCTGGGTGTAGGCTTGCAGTAAGGTTGACGTGTTATCCTTTTCTGCACAGACAGAGAAGATCCGTCTGAATCGAAGAAACCTGCAAAGTGAGGGATACACTATGGAACTATTAGAAGTCAACCATCTCTGCAAGACCTACGGCAGCGGAGAAACCGCTGTCCATGCGCTGAAAGATGTTAGCTTTTCCGTGCCGAAAGGCGAATATGTGGCGGTCGTTGGCGAATCCGGCTCCGGCAAAAGCACCCTGCTCAACCTGATTGGTGGACTGGATACGCCGACTTCCGGCAAGGTGCTGATTGATGGCAAGGATGTTTTTGCCATGAAAGACCGGGAGCTGACGATCTTCCGCCGCCGCAATATCGGTTTTATCTTTCAGGCATTCAACCTCATCCCGGAACTGACCGTAGAACAGAACATCCTGTTCCCGGTGCTGCTGGACTACCAAAAGCCGGACAGGGCATATCTGGAAGAACTGCTGACCGTGCTGAATCTGAAAGACCGTCGGAAGCATCTGCCAAGCCAGCTTTCCGGTGGGCAGCAGCAACGGGTAGCCATTGGCCGCGCCCTGATGACCCGCCCTTCACTGATTTTGGCGGATGAGCCGACCGGCAATCTGGACACCCAGAACACCAGCGAGGTCATTGCCCTGCTAAAAGAAACATCCCGGAAATACGAGCAGACCATCCTGATGATCACCCACAACCGCAGCATTGCGCAGACGGCAGACCGGGTGCTGCAGGTATCGGACGGCTGTCTGACCGATTTTGGGAGGTGCCGGGAATGAGCAGCACAGAAATGAAAAGCTATCTGAGCCTGATCCCGATTTCTGCCAAGGTACGCAGACGGCAGAACCGCATGACCATCCTGTGTATCGTCATTGCGGTGTTTCTGGTCAGTGCTATTTTCAGTGTAGCGGATATGATGCTGCGCACCCAAATGAATCGCGCAGCAGGAAAAGATGGCAGTTGGCATTTGCAGATTGCTGGAATTACACAGAGTCAGGCAGAACAGCTGGCACAGCAGCCGGACGTGGTGTGCGCAGGTGCAGGAGCGGTGTTCAATGAGGGCGGAGAAGAGGATTACCGCCTGAACGGAAAACGGGTGGTTCTTTACGGTTGTGATGCGCAATTTCTGCGTGTGAACCGTTCCGCAGCCTTTGAGGGGACTTTTCCGGAACAGGACGGAGAGGTGCTGCTTGGAAAAGGTGCCGCCCGGATTTTTGGTGTGGCAATCGGAGATTCGGTCACGCTGAAGCTGCCGGACGGGCAGAACCGGACACTGACTGTGACTGGAATCGGCGGTGTGGACGAAAGCTATTACGAAATGCAATTTGCACTGGTGGATATTTATCTGCCGCAGGAGACATTTGAATCGCTTCTGACTGGGCAGGGAGAAGCTCTGCCGCAGACTGTGTACGATCTGCAGTATACCAGCGCTGCCAAGGCGGCAAAAGCTCTGCCGCAGCTACAGCAGCAGTATGGCGAGGATGCCGTGCATGAAAATTTGAATGTGATGGGTTCTGCCGGACAGAGCAACAGCACTGCGTTCCGGACGGTGTACAGCATGGCGGGCGTGCTGTTTGCTCTGGTGTTGCTTGCCGGTGTGCTGATGATCTCCGGTACCATGAACAGCAATGTTGCGCAGCGCACCCGTTTCTTTGGTATGATGCGCTGTCTCGGAATGAGCAAACAGCAGGTCGTTCATTTTGTCCGGATGGAAGCACTCAACTGGTGCAGGATTGCGGTCCCGATCGGCCTTGTTCTGGGGACATTTTCCAGTTGGGCGGTGTGCGGCGCACTGCGGTACGGCATTGGCGGCGAGTTTGCGACAACGCCAGTATTACGGTTGAGTACGGGCGGTCTGTGCGCCGGTGTTGTGGTGGGCGTAGTAACGGTGTTGCTGGCGGCACAGGCTCCGGCCAAGCGGGCTGCAGAGGTCCCGCCTGTGGCGGCGGCTTCCGGGAGTGAACAGGCGGCAGTTGTGCATCATGCAGCGAATCTTGGCTCCGGTCGGACTGAAACTGCACTGGGCATATACCATGCTACCGCAAGCAAAAAGAATTGGTTCCTGATTACCGCAAGCTTTGCATTAAGCATTGTGCTTGCACTGGGATTTATCGTTATTTTGCAGTTTGCTTCTCTGCTGTTGCCAAGTTTGGCACCATGGCAGGCGGATGTGATATACACCGGTTATGACAACGAACGGGTGCTGCCAGATACCATGGCGCAGCAGTTGCGAAGGATGCCCGGTGTTGCACGTGTATGGGGCTGTACAGGTCTTGTCCATGTACCTGCCAGCAGCGACCGGAACAATGTCGAGCAGGTCACATTCTGTTCGTACGATGATTTTATGCTGGAATCCAGCAAAAGCATGGTGGTCAAGGGAAGAATGGCAAAAAATTCCGGTGCAGACAATGAAGTGATGACGATGTACAACAAAACAAACCCCATCCGTGTCGGGGATACCATCACGGTGAACGGTGTGCCGCTGACGGTCGTGGGCGCATTCTCACAGGGAATATTTCCGGACGATGTGACCCTTATTGCGCCTGAAACGCTGTTCCGCCGTGTAGCAGGAGAACAGAATTACAATATGATCGGGGTGCAGCTGGACCGCACCGCCAGTGACGAGACCGTGCTGGCGCTGGCGGCTTTTTCCAGTGATCAGATCGTTGTGCAGGATTTGCGGGAAAGCAACCGGCAGGACCGTGGGACTTATTATGCGGCACGGATCGTACTGTATGGATTTCTTGCCATTATTGGCGGCATTTCCCTGCTGAACATCGTCAACAGCATTTCCATGAGCGTGTCGGCACGAATGAAGCAGTATGGCATCCTGCGTGCCATCGGGATGGATGATGCACAGCTGAAACGCATGGTCTCTGCCGAAGCTGGCACCTATGCGGTGTCCGGTCTTGTGGTAGGCATTGCGCTGGGTCTTATGCTGAATCGGAAGCTGTATATCCTGCTCATCACCCATTATTTCGGTGCGGCGTGGCAGGTGCCGTGGGGCTGTCTTGCCGTGATTGTCGTAGTCGTGCTGGCGGCTGTGGTGCTGGCAGTATATAACCCGGTCAGGCGAATCCTCATGCAGCCCATTACTGCAACCATCAGTGAATTATAAGCCAGAACAACAGATGTCCATCAGCTTATGGCGAAAACCATAGGTCGGTGGGTATCTGATTTACGAAAAGAATTAAATGCTGTTCGCTGATTTTCCCATTGCAAACCGTTGTAAAATATGGTATATCAAAGGGAAATGGTTCAGATTTGGATTGCTTTACTGCACCAAGAGCAGTACCTTATGGGGTGCTGCTCTTTTTGTTTTGCATGGATTTTATGGAGCAGTAAAAGAGCGGATTCGAACAGCCCGTGCCCCGCGCTTTGCGTCCCGCAGGGCAGAAACGCCCCGGTGGGGCGTTTCTAGGGCGCGGCTTGGCGAATCCCTTCGGGCGCACAAAAAAGCGCATTGCAATGTATTTTTGCAATGCGCTTTTTCCGGATTTTAGAATAATTTTAGTAGCATATCATCTGCCGCATCAGTGTATTGTCCTTTTGCCAGCCGTTCATTTCTCAGTTGATTTACAGCGGTACGCATAAGGTAAATTTCTTCTGTGGAAAAAGTAGCTTTTTTATCGGCTGGGAGAGCATTGATTTTCAGTATTAGGCGCCCCATTTTTTCTGTGTTATGCCCAAGCGCCCTTTGCTGGTAATAGTAAGGTGCGAGTGCTTTCAGCGTAATACTTTTGTTTGCTCTGGTTAATTTGATTTTCTTCATTATAGTCCAATCGCCTTTCCGAGTTTCTCTTGTGCTTTGCGTTTATTTTTGTCAAATGCATGGGCGTAAATATCCAGCGTTGTGCTTGCCTGTGCATGACCCAGCAGGCTGGCAACCGTTCGTACATCCACGCCCTGCGAAATCAGCAGGCTGGCATTGGTGTGGCGCAAACTATGGACATTCAAATCCAGCGGCAAGTTGTTGGCTTTCAAAATCAACTTGAAACGATAGGTGAATGTGCACGGGTTCATCGGCTTGCCGTTAGGCTGGCGGAACAGGTAGTCATCCTCGTCCACAGTTTCGTTCGCCGTCTGCTGCCTATCCCACTCGCACTCTTTCCGCCACGCTTTCAACAGCTGGCACATTTCCTTGCTCAGATATACCATTCTATCACCGCTGGTCGTCTTAGGGTCTTTTGTAATTGATTCTTGGTGACTAAGTTTGACCACCCCGCGTTGTACATGGATTGTACGCTTGCGCCAGTTGATGTCACTCCATTTTAATCCACAGGCTTCTCCACGCCGCAGCCCGGTTGCCAGCACCAGCTTGAAATAGGTTTCGTACTTCATACTCTGACCTTCAAACGCTGTAATCAGCTTTTTGACGGTTTCCTCGTCAGCTACCGGGCGCTCTTTCTTTTGTCCTTTAGGTTTGTAACATCTCCATGCGGGATTGTGAGTAAGGTATCCCTCGTCCACAGCCGCCGATAGGATGCCGCACAGCGTGTTGTGTAAACCTTCGACAGACTTCTCGGATAGATTTCCTCTGCCGTCCAAACGCGGGCTGTGCCGCATTTCTTCGTAAAAATCACGGATAACCTCTTTACGCAAATCGGTCAGTTTATAGTTGCCCAGCGTCGGCAGAATGCGCCGAATATCCTGCAAATCTCGTTGGTATGTAGAGTCCGCCAGCTTCTTCGGTCCAACATCAGCCGCCCAATGCTCAATGTACTTTGCCAGTGTAATGCTTCGGTTAATGGGTTCAGGCGAGTGCTGTACTTCTCTCTCAAACAAAATTGCCTGTTCCTTAACCCACTTTTCTGCCTGTTTAGGTGTGTACTCCTTGGGCGGCTTGACCGTTTTCTGTACGGATTTCAGCCTGTTGCCCTCATAATCATACCCACGGGATACCACAATCAAGTAGCTATTGCTGCCGCGCTTTCTGATAGATGCCATGTTTTGCACGCTCCTTAGTGCTATTTTATTGACCTCCGGTACTACAAAGCATACCGACAACTGCGACAGAAAGCTATCACCACACTCAACAATCTTTCACCCAAAAATCTACCTATTACTGACAAAAACGGCACCGCCATCTCTGACAGTGCCGCTGATTATTTAGCCTGCTTTCTTGGCTTTTCTATTCTTATTTTTCATAAATGCAACATAGCACGGATTTTGGCTGTTCAGCAAATCCTGCATCAGGTTTGCGGCCTGAAGCTTCACCGCATCCTGTGGGTGGCAGTAGGTGCGCTCCAAGAACGCCGTATCCGCATGACCCAGCAGGGATGCCGCCACCTGTTTGCTGGTGCCTTCCTGCAGCAGATAGGTTGCGTAGAAATGCCGCAGGGTGTGCAGGTGGTAATCTTCCGATAGCCCACACTTTTTATACAGCTTACGCAGATGCCGGGTAAAAGTATCCGGGTGCGGCACATGACCATCGGGGTCAGTAAAAATTGACTGCTCTCTGTCCGGAACACCGCTATGCAGCACCTGCTGCTGTCGCAGCGCCATCAGAAGTTCCCATAGCCCCAGCGGAATGGTTACAATTCGTTCCCGGTGGCTCTTAGTGTCGCTCTCAACAATCTGCCCGGATACGCAGCTACGGGAACGACGGACGGTCAGTTCACAAGCACCGGTTATGTCCCGCCATTGCAGGGCGCACAGTTCCCCACGCCGCAACCCGGTCGTAATTGCCAAGGTATAATAGGCGCGATACAGAATCGGTTCGTTCTGAATCGCCCGCATCAATTTACTCATTTCATACTTCTGCGGAATATGCTGCACCTCTTTCTCAAAATGCTTCTTGCGGACACGGTGCGCCGGATTGAATGGAATGATGTCATTTTTCTTGGCATCTTCCAGCACCGAAGAAACCGTTTCGAGGTATTTCTGCACCGTTGTTTCCTTGATGCAATTTCCACCACGCCCCGGGCGCTTGCGCAGTTCCTCGCACATTTCCTCTAAGGTCATGGGGAGCAGCTTTGCAAGCGGAATACCGCCAATCAGCGGGTAAACAATATCCAGATTGCGTTTGTACCCTGCATAAGTGGTAGCCTTAAAGAACGGTTCCTGCCGTTTGAGCCAATTTTCGGCGTACTGCTCGAAATGGGTCTGGTCGCTTTCTTCTACGCCATACTTGAACTTTTTTTCAATGCGCTCCGCCTCGGCCATGACATACTGCTGAATGCCGCGCTTTGGCACAGATGACGGTACGGTAATGGTCTGCGCTTTCATCCGTTTCTGCCCATTGACCTTATAGCCGTTGCAGACGGTGATTTTGTATTTTCGTTCGGACTTTTTCTTGATGTAAGCCATTGTACCTCCTTGTCAGCGCTGCCGAGAACAATCTCGGCGGCGGTTCCTATAGTTTGTATTTTGACTTCGGTTTTCTTGGTCAATACGGTTGGATTCGCGCGTGCGTTGAATACGCTTGATGGCTCCCTCTGCGATTCTATCCTCTTTGCGGAGTTCAGCAATCTTACAGGTAAGCACTGCACGGCGGTCTGCCAGTTCCGGTGGAGCATCTTTCCGGCGCATCTGTTTAACGATTTCGGCCCGCTGCGCGGCAAGGGTTTCCATCTGCTGGGACAAGCCCTTGCGGTAGTCCTCGATTGCCTGCAGGGATGGGAACTGGTGTTCCTTTACAAAGGCGTGTTCCGCAAGTACCTTGTCGATGTTCCTCCAGATGGCTTCCAACTCCGGGCGGTTGATGCAAGGCTGCTGTTTCTTGGGCAGGATGCCCAGCTGATAACAGTAGTACAGATACAAGCAGTGCATCTGGGATTCTCCAAAGAATACCTCGAAGAAAATCTGGAGAATGCCTTTTCCCGCATAGGTATCCTTGGGGCGATACCGTTTCGGCGTGTTTTGCCGGGGTGGGTTTTTTAGCTCATACAGCCTTGACCCATACAACAGGTAATTTCCGCGCAGTCGGTCATCTATGGCTGCAAGGTCGTATTCTTCTCCCAGCCGATAAAGCCGCACGGCTCGACCACCATCCCGCGCTCGGATAGTTGCGTATCTGCGGTTTGGGTCACTACCGAAAATATATCCTTGCCGATACAGCGCCCTGTGGAAATCCTCGGCGGTACTGGCATCCTCACAGGCTTGGTCGATGGCTTCCCGCATCCGGGCGTACCGCGCGGGTTCTTTGGCTTTAGGTTGCTCCACCACCGACAGACCGTACTCCCGGCACAGCTTATCGGATGATGCCCGGAACTCGGCATACTGGCTGCGGCGCTGTTCGTATTTCTTCCCGTCCACATAGGACACGGAATTTATCACAAAATGATTATGTAAGTTATCCGTATTCATATGGGTAGCGACCAGCACTTGGAAACGCTTGCCCCAGACCTTGCGGGCCAGTGCCACGCCAATTTCGTGGCACTGCTCCGGGGTGACCTCACCTTCGCGGAAGCTCTGGTAGGCATGGAGCGCCACCACGCCGTCTGTTTTACCAAAGCGTTCCTGTACAGCCCGCATATCCTCCCACGCATGATCTACCCTGCAATGGATGCCGGTGACGAGCTGGGCGCTCTCGTTCAGCTTGGTCTTGGCATCATTTTCTGCATAGTGCAGCGTTTGGGCAAGAGCATCGTACTCGGTCTTGTCCGGGTTGGCGGCATAATCAAGGACACGCTGCAGACTGTCCTTGATTGCCCAGATCTTAGTTACCGCCAATGAGCAGGTCCCTCATGCGGTCAGCACAAGTGCCGATTTCGGCACTTGTTGCTGGTGTACAGCCTTCTGCGATTTCATCCAATTTATCCAACACATCAAATACCTCCTTGGGCGGATGCCCGCCCGGTTCATATCCCAGCGCCCGCTGGCGTAAGTATTCCGAGAGAGACAAGCAACACTTCTTAGCCAACATCGTCACCTTTTTCTTTTCAGTGACGGTCACCCGGATGTTGATTCCAACAGTTCTGTTTCTCATGCGCTCGCAGCCTCACAGGGGTTCGGGGCTGTCCCCGTAGGCTTTTCGGCGGGTTGCCCTGTGGCAACACTTCGCCCATGCTTGCTCCCCTCAAGCGACCTTAATGACGATGCTGACGATGATGACGATGTTTGTGGGATACCCCAGTGGAACAACTCCGATATATCAATATCATCGTCATCACCGTCATCATCGTCATGGAAGAACTCAAACAGACGTTTCTGCTCTGTTCGGGTATACTTATATTCGATACCACGCGGGCCGAACACATCGCGGGCATAATGCGCCATCTTCCGGGTGAACTGGTTAGGCTTCACATCAGAAATATTCGCTGCAACAAGCAATTCCGTGGCTGTACCCTGCCATTTCCCAACCGAGTCAATGTAGTCTGCAACTTTCCAAAGGTAGTCAGGAATAGCTTTCAACGCCTGCTGTTCTGCGGTTTCTTCCTCATCCAACGTCCAGACGCAGTTTTCTTCGCGGATATGCAGCATTTTCTCGTCCATATCGCGTCCAATTACACGAATTGTCGCAGTTTTACTCATGCGCTGACGATGCATGAGCCATGTCGTATCCGCCACGCCCATAATGCCCGTTGAACCGGAAATTTGATCGTAGGGGTCTGACGATGATTGCTTACGAAGATGATGTACCAGCAGGATGCAGATGCCGTACTTATCGGCAAGCTCCTTTAATGCACCAATATCCTTATAGTCATTGGCATACATACTACCATTCCGGTCTCCTTTTCGTACCTTTTGCAAGGTGTCTATGACGATGAGGCTAATATCGGGGTAAGTATGGATGAAACTGACGATTTGTTCTTCCAATCCCTGCCCAATTCCGTGACTTTCCGTCTGTAAGATGAGACGTTCCGGGTCTTCTTCTGCATCGACAAGCTGGTAAAGGCGCTCTTGCAGACGACCCAGTGTATCTTCCAGCGAGAAATAAAGCACGGTTCTCGGTTCTATTTCACGCCCCCACACAGATTTTCCCTGCGAAATCTGCAAGCAGAGCCACCGTGTCAACCAGCTTTTGCCCGCCTTGCTGGGACCGGCAAAAATTGCCAGCCCTGCAGGAAGTAAGCCGGGGATAATCCATTTTACGGGCGGTATCGGTGTTGCAAGCAGCGCGTCGGCGGTAATGGTTTTCGGTAATCTTGCGGTAGTCATTCACATCATCCTTTCTTGTTTGGTATACATCTATTATCTCATACTATCGTCTTTTTGTGTGTAGTAAGTTTTACTCTCTAGTGTTAAGTTGTACGGTTCATGCCGCCACACAGCCCCACAAACGCGCCAAACGGCGGTTTTGCGGGTGATGTCGTGTCCGTGTGCGACGCGGAGCATCCGCCCCACACGAGGCTTGTTTGGGCGAGATTTGGGAGTGAATCAGATTTGATTCACTTTTTCGATTTTGTACTCAGATAGTGAATCAGTTCTGATTCACTTCGGCGGTCCGCGTGCGTATTTCGCACAATCTCTCAGAATTGGTCTAATCATAGGTTCACTTCCTTTCCGCGTCATGTCGTTATTCTGTGTAACCCTTTTGAATACACTTTCCGGAGAGAAAAAAGAGCCCGGAGGACCTTACCGATTTGGTAAGGCCCTCCGGGCTTTTTATATATTTTCTCTGTTTTATCCGGGCGTAAGGGTACACTTTCCCCGCAAATTTTGATGTGAATTCAATAAAAATCAAATAATACGCATGATAGCGTCAGTTACACGGTTATGTAAATAATAAAAGTAAATAAAAGAAACCGTGTACATCAAAATAAATGCTGAGAAAAAATGTCTAATTTGCCACTCGCCCCCAGACATGGGAACATAACAGGCAAACCGCTGGCAACGACCGTACACTGACTCTGCAAAGATCTTACTGATTCCAACCCCTGCGCGGTCACCCCATCTGAAGCTGTGGGGCATCTGGAGTATCATTATGTTCTCTCCCCGCCGTGGGTTAGGGTCTGCCTTGACCTTGCTGTGCGCCCCACCGGGAAAGTAAAGTACCTGTTATGCTGTGTATTCAGTTGTAAAGGTGCTAGTACAGAACAAATCTGTAAAGCTAGTATACGCTTTTCGTTAGCAGTCAGTCAATAGCAAGTGCTAATTGTTTACACGTCATTCACAATTTAAGGCGACAATCCACCAATGATGGATTTCATTAGCAAAGATTGCTCGCCGTCCAAAGCACTACACACATCCATCAACAATTCTCGTTGGCGTAATGTCAGCCAACATTGCTGCAATCGGCTTGAATCCAGAATGAACACGCCACCACAAGGACCAACCTTGGTATAAATCGGATACTCCAATTCCAACGCCCTTATGTCATGTCGGATTGTATACGGACTCACGTTAAATTCAAAAGCAAGATTGCCAACAGTGTCATTCTGTCGCTCGTAGAGAACTGATATCAATCGCCTGCGGCGTTCATAAAGTGAGATTTTTTCACCATTATTTATAGTTGTCAGGAATATCCTCCATTTTCACATACTTTTGCATCGCGTCCTCCATGCTCATGCCGTTCGCCACGGCATCCCGGCGGCAGGCGTTGACAGCCTGGATCTCCTTCATCTTCTCGCCGGTCAGGGCATAGCCCTTCATGGCGATCAGCGTGGCCGCCCAGGCGACCATCGGGATAACGCAGAACAGCACGATGACGACCACGTTCATACCGGGGGTGTAGGGGTCGTACTGGGTCGGCAGGCTCTCCAGACCGATGAAGCTGACGGCAATGCCCACCACGGTGGCGGACAGGCTGGACACCAGCTTGTCCACCAGGCTGAACAGCGTACCCATGATGCCGGGGATATACTTGCCGGACTGGTACGTTTCGTAGTCAGAGCAGTCGGCGACCATCGGGATGGGCATATCCGCCGTAGCATAGTACGCACCGTAGCCGACGCCAAACAGCAGGATGAACAGGACGGTGTACAGGTTGAGGGAGAGTCCGCCCTCGCCCAGCAGGCTCAGGGTGAAGCCATCGCCGTGACCCCACAGGAGCAGCAGGACGAACACGCCGACGTAGCACACCAGCGCCACGCTGACATAGCGCATCAGGCTGGCTTTCTGCCCGTGCTTTTGGCTCGTGCGCACAGTCAGCAGGAAGAACGGCACGCTGAACACATAGCCCAGCACCATCATGGGCAAGTACAGACCATCATAGTTACCCATCATGCAGCCGTACAGCATACACAGCACGGTTGTGTTGGTGGCGATGGACAGCGCCAGCTTGCAGCCCGCACCCGCCACCATCAGGCGCTGCATGGGCTTGTTCTCTTTGATGATCTGGACGTACTCGGAGACCTTGAGCTTTTCGGTCTTTTCGCCGCCGATGCCGAAATATTTAGGCTGGTCCTTTTCCCAGATGCCGATGACCGCCAGCAAGGTCAGGGCAAGGGAGATAACGATACCGACGGGTGCCAGCGCGCGGAAAAAGCCGGCGGAGCCGTAGCCGCCTTCATAGCTCTTGGCAAGGATGGGGGCAAAGAACTGCATAGCGCCCATGCCCAGCAGGCTGCCCACGGTGTTGAAAATGGTAAACAGCGGGCGCTGCTTCGGGTCGTTGGTCAGAACGGTCTGCCCCGAACGGGTGCAGCTGGTCTGGAAGGTGTAGCCGATGACCCACACCGCATACAGCGCCACAAACACGGCATAGCGCGCCCACATCATCGTGTCGGGAATCAGCGGGGTCAGGCAGTACAGTACCAGAATGCTGACTGCCATAATCAGGTTGCCGATGACCATAAACGGACGGAACTTGCCGAACTTGCCGTTCGTGCGGTCCATCAACGCACCGATGATGGGGTCGGTGACGGCGTCAAACAGACGCATACCGGTGACCATGACGGAGGCAAAAATCATGGACAGTGCCAGAACCTTGCTACCGAAGGTTGCAATGTAGGACAACACCAGAACATAATACACGTTCGTGGCACCGTTGTTCAGCGGGAACAAGACCATCTGATAAGGCTTGGCGCGGTTGACCGCGCTGCTGTTTTGACTTTCATTCATAAGCGATTCCTCCCGATTGCACAAATATAAAGAAATCGACCCGCCCATCGCAGGGTCAATCTGTTGCGACAGACAGCCTTTGATGAGCGAGCCGATTTCACAAGAAGAAAAAACAAGGAATTAGAGAATGACTAGGAGAATTTTGGGCGAATGACCACTTTTACTGCTTTTTGCGGCGTGCCAACTGGACGTGATAGACCACAGCCCATGCAGCAGAAGCCAGCAGCAGAAGCAGGGAAACCATCTTGGTTACCTGCAGAGCCTCAGCCCACCAAGGAGTGACGGGAACCATGACCGTACCCTTGGCAATGCCGTTCATAGCGTTGGAGTGCGCGATGGAGTAGCACACGCGCTTGGCTGCATTGCGCATAGCCCAAGCCATCGTGGCATAGTCGCCCTCGCCGGAAGCTTTGGGGCGGTATGCATCAAACTGAGCTTCCTCGCCGGAACCGTCGGGGATATCGCAGCCGCCGGTGTAGATGCCGTAGGCCAGCTCAAAGTAGGGGGAGTTGTCCTGCTTGCCGTTCATGTCGGTGTACATATCGGTGACGATAATGCCCTTCATACCGCATTCGCCGCGCAGGAAGGTCTGTGCCAGCGTGCCGTCAGACGGACCGGCGATGGTGCCCAGACGTGCAAAGGAGGCCATCGTATTGTAAGCGCCGCCGATCGTGATGGGCAGTTCAAAGGCGCGCAGGTAGATCTCGCGCAGAGCCTGTTCGGGAACCCAAGCGCCGACACCGTGGCGGGCGGTTTCCTGGTCGTTGATGACGCAGTGCTTGTTGTAGACATGAACGCCCATGTCCTCAATGCCGTTGCTCTCGGCAGCAGCCATCAGACCGGTCAGCGTGCCGCACTCGCTGTAATACTCGGCGGTACGACCCAGATAGGGGCTGCGATGGATGTTGGCACCGATGCCGTACAGACCGGCACAGCCGCACCAGATACCGTCATTGCCGATGATACGACCGGCGCGGTAAGCGACATCGCGGTTGAAGGTGGCACCAATGATGCCGTTGGCGGGGAATGCCGTGGTCTTGAGGCTGCCGTTGGGATCTGCCTCAGCGGTCAGGTTGCCGTCGGCATCCACATGACCTGCCTTGACCTCCTGACGGTAAGCCAGACCCTCTTTTTGCTCATTGTAAACGCGGTTAAAGCCGTTGGGACCGTTTTCGTCGTTGCTTTCGGGCTTGTTGATGGACTCGACCAGCGCCGTGTTATGGTAACCCGTGCTGACCAGCGTAGCGGTTTCCTCCCAGGTCAGCTGATCCATGAAGGTATCCCACATGGGATCATCAAAGGCAATGTCGTTGCCGTTTTCATCAGTACGCATATCCACAAGGCTGATACCTGCCTGCTTGCCATAGCTCGGGTAAGCGGCGGCTTCGGCGTCCTTATCCAGCGGAATGTTGTACTCAACGGGGCATTGTTTCAGAATATCGTGCGCCATCTGCTCGGTAGCAACAACCTTGGCGGCGCCGTTCTCACGATTCAGAGAAACCGTGTTGGCCCAGTCGGAACGGTCGTAGTACTTGACTTCGTTGTCACCGCGACCCTCGTAGCGGTTGATGTCCGCGTAGCCGAAGACGGACTCGATCGGGTTGCCGGTCGCATCGGAGTAAGCGTACTTTTCGGTGTTCAGATCCAGCGTGAACTTGGCGGTCATAGCAGCATCGCCGCTGCCCACCATCTTGCTGCTGTCTGCGCCCTTGGCGGCAAGCAGATCATTGACGGCGTTGTGGGCATCGGTGGCGGCGATCAGGTAGTAATCGCCGGGCATCAGCACATAGGTGCCTGCGCCGTAGGCATCAAAGGAAACAAAGTACTTTTCGTCAATGGAAACGGAGATTGTTTCGGTCTGACCCGGTGCCAGAACGTCGGTTTTGCCAAATTCAACCAGCTCCACGGAAGGAACCTGAATCTGATTCTCTTTCGCGTAATCACCGTAAGGCTTGGAAACGTAGAACTGCACGGTCTCCTTGCCGGAGTAGGTGTCGCCCACGTTGGTCACGTCAACGGACACGTTGTAGGTGCGGTCACCCTGCTTTTCCGCCTTGAAATTGCTGTACGCGAAGTCGGTGTAGGACTCACCATAGCCGAAGGGGTAAGCAACAACCTGGCTGTAATCGTAATCGCCTGCGTTGGCTGCGCCCAGAACCGTATCCTCGTAACGGGTCTCGGTGTAGCGGTAGCCCAGATACATACCTTCCTGATACACGGTGTAGGCGTGCAGGGTGGGTTCGGGAACGAACATATTGCCCTGTTTGCTCTCAATGCCGAGTTCTGCGGCATTCTCATATACCTGATAGCCGTAGTTGACGTTGACGGGGTTCATTTCATGGCTCATCCAGAAGGTGTCCGTCAGACGACCGGAAGGCACATACTCACCGGTCAGCAGCTTGCCGACTGCGGCACCGCCGTTCTGACCCAGCGTACCGACCCACATGGCCGCATCAATGCCGTACTGCTCATCGTTGATAAAGTCGGCACTCAGCATACTGGCACCATTGTAGATGAAGATGATTTTCTTGAAAACGCCCTGGTCCTTCAGTGCTTTCAGACCGGCAATGGTGTCCATCTCGCGCTGCGTCAGATGCAGGAAGTCCCCGTTGTAGCCGTCGGAGGCGCTGTCCATGCTCAGGTCAGAACCTTCGCCGCCGATACGACCGGCAATGTAGATGGCTGCATCGCCGTACTGGGCAAAGGTGTCCCCGGCAGCCTCGGTGACGTAGTTCCAGTCAACGCCGCCGATGTACAACCCTTTGCTGCCGGACCAGCCCAGCGTGCAGCGGCGGAAGTGGATGCTGGGGTCATAGGTACCTGCACCCTCACCCTTCCAGTTGCCGGTTTCGGGGGCTGTGTACCATGTGGTCAGATAATTTTCTTTTAAGGTGGGGTTCAGCTCCAGACCGGCATTTTCAAAACCGTCATAGAAGCTGACTGCCTTGGAAGCGTCCACAGAGCCGGAACCGGTGCCACCGTAAATGGGGTCGGCAGAGGTCACGCCAAAGACGCTGACCTTGGAGGCGGATGCCAGCGGCAGCGCGTTGTTGTCGTTCTTCAGCAGAACAGCGCCCTCGCTCATGACTTCTTCGGTCATATCGGCGCCGGCCTGGATCAGGGAACCCAGATCCTCATAGTCGGACTTGTAATATTCGGTGTCCTGAGAATCTGCGTCCTCGCTCTTGACAGTTTTGAAAGAGGCAGTACCCAGTGCGCTGTTGATGGCATCGGCGTTTTCTAAGGCAATCAGGTTGCCGGTGAAGGATACACCATAGACCACCGTGGTTGCTGTAACAGCAAGGCGCTGCAGTAATTCAACGGTTTTCTTTTTCATTGTCTTATGCCTCCTCCTTAACTTGTTTTAAGAACACGTTCACAAGATTCAGCACCTGCAGCACGGCAAACATAGCCGTGCATGTACGGAACTGCGAGTTGAACCCGGTAGCCTGAATACCGACCATGACAACGGACACATAGAAGTAAATGCCGTACACATAGTAGAGGAACGCCACAAAGTCAGCAACGGCAATGACCGCGTTGGCCCACCCTGCCTTCTTGGTGAACATCAGCACCAGACTGACTGCGGCACCGACCAGCATAGCCACAACGGCCGGCCATGCCATGTAGCGGGAGCCGCTGTACATAGAGGCATACACGGCCGCGCAAACAATACTGGCCACTACGCTGACAAATGTCACATAAAAGCCATAGCTTTTGTTTTCGAGTAGTTTCTTCATTTGCTTTTCTCCTTTTTCTTTTTATTTGTACCGTCATTTTTTCGGTACGTTTTGACATCCCCAGCATAGCAAAACCGTGCGGCTTCCACAACGGAAACCGCACGGTTGGTAGAATTTACATCATAATCAGTAATCGGCAAACTCATGGCAGGGGTTTGAACAGCAGAATATCGAGCAGAAACAATCCGTCTTTGGGCTGCACGGTCAGTGAACCATTGTGTTTTTCGGTGATTCGCTGCATACTGCGCATACCAAAGCCGTGGTAGGTTGGGTCGTTTTGTGTCTGCGGCAGTCCGTCCCGCATTTCCACGGTACCGGCATAGGGGTTTTCCATGTGGATCGACAGCATATCCGCATCGCGCTGCATCGTCAGCGAGATAAAGCGTTTGCCCTGCGGTACGTCCTGCACAGCCTCCACAGCGTTGGACAAGGCATTGTTTAACAGAAAATACAGGTCGATGTCCTCAATGATATCGGACGTTTTTGCTCCCGCAAAGCAGGTAAGCTCTATGTCATATGCCGCACAGTTGCTGCGTTTCTCGTTCAGCAGTATGTCCAGAACGTCGTTGCCGGTATGCACCGCCATATCGTACTGTTCCACACTTTTTTCCAGCTTATCCAGCGCCTTTTCATTCACATGGTTTTTGCGAAGCCCCTCGATCATCTTTTTGAAGTCATGGTACTTTTCGCTGACCAGCTCGGCATTTTCCTTGCTGGTTTCGTACTGCAGGTGCTGCTGATGCAGCAGTTCCTGCATGGTGTCCACATAGCGGTCCAATCTCGTGCGCTCCATAACACCGTATTGCAGCAGCAGCATAAATGCGCCCAGCACGACCTGATACATACATATAACCATAGCATGACCACAGCCCAAATCACTGTGGATCAGCCCCGGCACAATACGGCTGGGTCTTCTCAGGCAGGCGCAAATCAGCAGTACCCCCACTGAAAATGCAACCTTGAGCTTATCATTGAATTCCACTTCCACACGGTCTGTTTCATGGCGAAACACTCTATGTGCCAACAGAAAGCATCCCCCATAGCACAGCGCATCTATACAGATAAGACCAGCGTTTGTTTGCATAAAACCGTTCACCCACGGCCATAGCCGCAGCAGCTGCTTTATACTACTGGCAATATCCTGCAGCATATAGCCGGAGGACGCCACAAACATAACTGACCAGATGGATTCATCAAAACAGAGAAAGCCGACCAGAATCAGCAATCCGTATATGAGCGAAATCGTCAAAAGCTGTGTCCACCCGCTGAAATGCCACAAAAGCCGTGTAGCTCCCTCCGCCAGAAGGGCGCCCGCCGCAAGCGAAAATACAGCGCGCCGTATGAAGTGCGGGCGGCGTTTCAATCCATAGGCGAACACCCATGTCCCCAGCGCCGCCTGCAGCAGCAAAAGAGCTTGCCAATGCGCCTGATACCACGAATAGATCATAAGCTTCCCCCTTTGTACTGCGCAAATGCAGCCAAAAATTCCTTTCGTTTTGCGCGGGAGATGGGCAAACGGTGTTTTCCTACCAATACCTCGCTGCCTTGTATCTCTTTGACATAGCGAAGATTTACCAGATAGCTTACATTACAACGCGCAAAGTGAGCTTTTTCCAGTTTTTTCTCATATTCCGAAAGGGATCCCCAGATCTTGATTTCCTCCGAATCTGTATAAAAGTGCAGGTCGTGGGCGAATACCTCAATATACTGCACTTCATCCGCAGGAATTTTTTTGCTGCCCTGTTTTGTCTTGAGATGCAGATCTACTCTGTCTTTTATATAAGAAAGTATCCGCAGCGCTCGGGACAGCTTGCTGCTGAACGGCTGGTAAGAAAGCGGCTTCAGCATATAGTCAAATGCGCCCACAGAATAGCCATCGATCGCGTATTGACTGTAATTTGTGGTGAACAGGATCATAACGGATTCATCTTTTTCCCGTATACGGCGGGCAACCTCAATGCCCGTCATATCGGGCAGCTGAATGTCCAAAAAGAGCAGATCAAACTGGCTTGCAAATTTCGTCAGCAGTGCTATGCCGGTTGTATAAATTTCTGTTGTATAGGAGAAATCCGGGTTTTCCGTTTGATACTGCTTTAAGTACGTCAGTAATCGCTCACTGTACGCCGCTTCATCCTCCAGAATTCCGATTCTTACCACAATGCACCCACCTTTTGCCATAGGATTATTTCTATCATAGCAAATTTATTCGAGGAATTCAAACTGTTTCGGCATAGAATTCTATTCCGGCAGTCGTGCCGCTTGTTATGTTGTATTGCAATCCGACATACAATGTGGTATACTGTCTGCAAGAAAGGTGGTGCCGCTGTATGGCTATCAAAAGTTCTAATGTTACCGCACGAGTCGAGCCAGAAGTCAAGGAACAGGCCGAGGCGATTCTCTCCAGCCTTGGGATTCCGACTTCCACCGCTATCAATATGTTTTATCGCCAAATTGTTCTTTGGAACGGACTGCCGTTTCGCCCTGCTGTCCCTGTAACACGTCCCAAATCCCGCACTGAAATGGATGATGCGGAATTTAATGCCCGCATGACTGCCGGATATGAACAGGCTAAGGCCAACCAATCTGCGCCCTCCGATGAGGTGTTTGATCGTCTGATCGGAGAGATTGAAAATGGAAAAGCTGTATAAAGTAAGGATTACTCCACGTGCCGAGCAGTCTATGCAGGGAATTGCAAGCTATATTGCCGTTGATTTGATGGAGCCGCAGACCGCTGTAAAACTGCTGCGCGCGTTGAAGAAAGCAATCGATTCTTTGGATATGTTTCCCGGACGCATCCGCCCTACCCCGGAGGAGCCGTGGCATAGCCTTGGTATCCGCCGCTTGGTGGTGAAGAATTATTATGTCTATTTCTGGATTGATGAGACGAATCTCTGCGTTCATATCACCGACGTGATTTACGCCGGGCAAGATCAGCCCACCCGCTTGGCTGAAATGCCGCTTGACGATTGACCACCATTTGACCACTACTGTGCAATCACATATCAAAATGCCGAAAAAGCCTGTTGTGACAACCAACAACGGGCTTTTTCCTATTTTGGCGGTAACTGTGCAGAGTCAACAAAATTTACGTTTCAGCGTTTGTTTGCGCTACCTTGTCGTAGTTCTCCGACGCCAGGTGCCGGGGGTTCGAATCCCTTCGGGCGCACTTAAAAACGCATTGCAATGTACTTTTGCAATGCGCTTTTTGGTTTGATGTTATTTTGGTTTCAGAATCACTTCAGCAGCCTATCCTCTGCCACATCGGTGTACTGCCTTTTTGCCGGTTTCTCATTTCTAAGCCTGTTTATAGTGGTTCGCATAGACACGGTGGTGAGAGACGTCGGCTTTCTATTTACGAAAGCCTCCTACTCGATTGCGGCATCAGACAGGCTTTGCAAAACCTGTCCAATATCTGCATTGATGCAGACGGACTGCCGCTCAATTTCCTGCGGGCAAACCGCCTGCCCTTGGTTGATGCAGACGTAGGCGGCGTTCGGGTTCTTGGCTGTCATCTGCCAGAAGGGGTACTTGATGATGACCGGGGTATTATAGCCAACGCCCAACTCCAGAAAGAGGATTTTCCCGCCTGCACGGGTACGGAGAAAATTCTCATACCGCTCCGCTGCCCGGTGCCAGCCCTCGTCTTTCACAAATTTATCATCGCTGCGCAGGTTCATGGTCAAAGGTTTGCCGCAGTGGGGGCAGACGGGGAGCAGCTCGGTCAGGATTTTCATATCCTCCTGCCGCTCTATCATCTGCCGAATGACCGATTCGTTATCAAAAGTTTCCTGACAGCACGGCTCACTGCACTGGAACAGACCGTAATCGCCCTGTGTGTAGAACAGCCGCTTTTTGTCAAAGCCAGCCTTTTGAAAGCAGTGGTCCACGTTGGTCGTAATAACGAAATAATCCCTATTCTGTACCAGCTTTAAGATGTCATCATAGACCGGTTTGGGGGCATCCATATAGCGGTTGATGTAAATATACCGGCTCCAATAGGCCCAATGCTCTTCCGGTGTGGCAAACGGATAAAAGCCGCCGGAATACATATCCTTGATATCGTACTTTTCCGCAAAGTCGGAAAAGTATTTTTTAAACCGCTCGTCGGTGTAAACGAATCCGGCAGAGGTGGAAAGACCCGCTCCGGCACCGATGACCACGGCATCACAGTCCCGCAAAGCTGTTTGCAGCCGCTCAAGCGGCTCCGAGCAGCTTTTCGTAGATAGCTTTGTCCAAATCCTTGAAAACATTGAAAATCACCTTTTTGACACTGGTTTGTGTTTTGAGAAATTCTTTGACGGTTTCCACAGCGATCTGCGCCGCCTGCTCGTTGGGGAAGTGAAACTCCCCCGTGGAAATGCAGCAGAACGCCACGCTTTCCAAGCCGTTTTCTGCTGCCAACTCCAAGCAGGAGCGGTAGCAGGAAGCCAGCAGTTCTTTGTCTGCTTTGGTCACGCGCCCGTCGATAATCGGACCGACCGTATGCAGGACATACTTACAGGGCAGATTGAACGCCGGGGTGATTTTTGCCCGCCCGATCGGTTCGGGATAACCCTGCTGTTCCATCAGTTCCGCACAGGCAAGGCGCAGCTCCACACCCGCAAAGGTGTGAATGGCATTGTCGATGCAGCGGTGGTTCGGAATATAGCAGCCGGTCATGCCGCTATTGGCAGCATTGACGATGGCATCGCATTTTAGCGTGGTAATGTCCCCCTGCCAGAGATACAGCCCAGGCTGAATGGGTGTCAGGTCGGCAATATCCGTGATGACCTTTGCTGCGGTTTCACCTTGCAGATAGGCGTCCTGCATTAGCAAAAAATCTGCATCTGCGTGTTGTGGCGCACGAAGATTCAGCAGCCCCCGCAAAAGCTGACGCTGGCTCTCCGGCTCTGCCGGAATACCCAAATCCCGATATGCCGGTTTTTCCTTCAAAAGCGACTGAATGAGAAGCAACCGCCGCTGTGCCTGGGTCATAGCTTTTCCACTGCTTTTACCGGGCAGTTTTCATAGCACGCCCCGCAATGCAGACAATTCTCCGGCTGGATGGTGTATGACCCGCCGGGAACAATGCACCTCTGCGGGCAGTGGTTCAGGCAGGTGCCGCAGCCGATGCAGGCATCGGTGATTCGATAGCCTTTTCTCTCGGTTTCCGCCTGCCCAACCGCATAGCTCTCACGGAAGATGGGCTTCACTCCCAAATTGAAGTATTCGATGGTGAAATCCCGAAGCTCAAAAATGATGCCGATATTCCGGGTTTCACCGGGGTATACATTTGCAAGATAGGGCTGTTCAGCGAATATCGTATGAATCTTTTCCTCCTGATTTTGCGCAGGTACCGCCTTGCCGGACAGACGGATCATTTCCTTGAACCGGGTATAAGCGAGAATCTGTACCCGTCCATCGGTCAGCAGCTCGTCACAAAACGCCTTGCCCCTTGCCGTGAAGAAATACAAGGAATCCGGCTCATAGTGAATGGCGCTGATGCAGCGAATTTGCGGTGCGCCGTTTTTATCTACGGTGGCAAAGGACAGCACGCCGCAGAGCTTCAATTTTTCCAAACAGATTTGTGCGTTCATTTCGCAGCACCTCCCATCCGGATCACGCGCCCCTCTTTTCTCGGCTTCGGGGTGGGGTGTTTGTCGCCCTCTTTGGCGTAGCCCAAAAGCAATTGCATGACGGCGTAGTGGTCGGCAGGGATATTCCACTGCCGCAAAATCTCCTGCCCGTAGGGGTCGGCAAAGGCGGGCCAGCCCTGACCGATATAGCAGGAGCCGATACCCAGAGCATCCGCCGCCAGCATCATATTTTCTGCGGCAACCGCGCAGTCGTCCACGGAGAACAGGAAATTCTTCGGTGCGAACAGGGTGATCACGGTGGGGGCATCATAAAAAGCATTTGTCAGCTTGGGGTCATCTGCAATGCTGGGCTGCTCACGGGAAACAAAGCTCGTTGCCGTTGCCATGCGGGGGTTGGAGTTTGCCCGCTTGATCTTGCCAAGCCGCTCATTGACCTCTTTGTCCTGACAGACGGCGAAGATCACGCCCTGCCGTCCGCCCGCGCAGGGCGCATATAGCCCGGCCTGCAAAATCTGCTGTAAGGCGGTTTCTTCAATCTGCTTCGGCTCAAACCGCCGGATAGAACGGCGGTGCATGATGGTTCCAAAAATATCAGGCATCGTTCTTTACTTCCTTCCAGCATTGCGGGTCTGCGGCATAGAAGTTTCCGTCCTTGCCACTTGCCACGGCGGGGCAGCCCCGGCAGAACGCCAGCAGCTCGCATTTGCTGCACTTCTCAAACTTTGTATAGTCACGGTACTGTTCCATCTGGCACACCCAGACATCCGCCAGCCGATCGGTGAACACATTGGCAACCTTGCTGTTCTGTACCCGGCGGCAGGCGTACACATCCCCGGTGGGAAGGATCGTCAGGTGGCAGTTGCCGCAGTTGCAGCCGCCGTAGATCATACCGTCCTCCACGGCTTCGGGAATTTTGAACGCCCCGGTTTCGTACTCGTACAGCGTCCACAGGTGGTCTTTTTTGTTAAAGTAGGTCTGGCAGCCGGCGGCTTCATATTCCTTGAATTTTTTGTCGCAGTCAGCGAGCAGCTTGCGGTAACGCAGCGGCTCGATGCCGACATCCTTTTCCTCGCTGGTGGGGCAGTAACGGGCGAACGCAAAGACGTTCGCACCCGCTGCCACAACCGCGTCGATGATGCCGGGAACCTCGTCAATGTTCGTGCCGGAAACGGTGGTCATCACCACGGATCGGATGCCCGCCCGATTGATGCAGCCGATTTTTTCCAGCGTAATGTCAAAGCTGCCGGGCTTGCGGAACCAGTCGTGGGTTTCACGCAAGCCGTCAAGGGAAAGCTGGTATTTTTCGCAGCCGTATTCTTTTAAGCGGCGGCAAACCTCGTCGGTCAGGTGGAACGGATTGCCGAGGATCGTAAACGGAACACTGTGCTGCTCCATCAGGCCCAGCAGCTTCCAGAAGTCCGAGTGCAAAATCGGGTCGCCGCCAGTAATGTAAAAATACGGCAGGCGGTCATAGACTTGGCAGAAGTCCAGGCAGTTATAAAAGGTGTCCTGCATTTGCTGCCAGGACATTGCATCCAACTTTTTATTGCAGTTCTCGGAGAAAATGTAGCAGTGCTTGCACCGCTGGTCGCATTCATCCGTGATATGCCACTGGAAAGAAAAATACTGTTTCATGAGATCCTCCTTGTTGTTGTGGGACGCATTTCCGAAAGTGAAACAGCCGTTGCACCCTCGGAAATACGCCCCAAGGTTTTCTTGGGGTGTATTCCTTACACCTTACTGCTTGTCGCCGGCGCCACAGGCAGAACCGCAGGCGGCGGGCTTCTCGGCGGGCTTGTCGGCAGCGCCGCAAGCAGAACCGCAGGCAGCGGGCTTCTCAGCAGGCTTGTCGGCAGCGCCGCAAGCCGTAACAGGGGCGGAAGCCGCCTTCTTGTTCCAGCCAAAGAGATCAGAAAGAGCCATGGTTGTTTACCTCCCAATAATATTCAGTGGGCGTTTCGCCCTCCTGTGCCTTTATTGTACTTGAAACATATTTCGGGCACAAGTACGCACAATTTTATTACATAGGCACCTTTTTGTAACCCTTGGCGGGCTGGGATTTTCTCTTGCAATTTCAAGCGTGCTGCACTACACTATGAGTGTAACATTCAAAAAGAGGTGTTGTATATGCTGACCAAAGAAGAACTCCCTGCCTGCCCGGTAGCCACCACCGTCCAGATGATCGGCAGCAAATGGAAGCTGCTCATCATGCGGAATCTGCTTCAGCGCCCGTGGCGCTTCAATGAGCTGAAAAAGGACCTGGAAGGGATCAGCCAAAAGGTGCTGACGGACAGCCTGCGCTCGATGGAAGCCGATGGTATCATTACCCGTACCGTCTATCCCGAAGTACCGCCGAGGGTGGAATACGCCCTCTCCGACTTAGGCGAATCCATGCGTCCCATTATGGATGCAATGGAGATTTGGGGGACGGAATATAAAAAATCGAAGGAATAAAAAGCATCAAGCCTGTCGTAGCAATTCGACAGGCTTGATGTTTTCATGCTTTTTATATCATTCCAAAAAAAGCGGAAGCGGACGATGGGCTGATGCGAATCAGAAGCCAAGATATGGCACCGGAACTGCCAGAGGGAACAACTTCCCAGCAAGGGGTGCTGCCGTGCCTTTTCACAGGTTCTTTCCGTTCGTTTCGGCTACGTTGGCGTACCAGGCAGCGCTGTCCTTGGGGGTGCGTTTGCCGGTTGCGTAATCGAGGTAGATCAGGCCAAAGCGCTCGTTATAGCCCTCGCTCCATTCAAAATTATCCAGCAGCGACCAGTGAAAATAGCCGCGCACATCCACGCCGCCGTCAATCGCGCGGCGCAGCGACAAAAGATAGCGGTGGATGAAGTCGATACGCGCCGGGTCATGCACCTTGCCATCCAGATGGATGCTGTCAGTGCAGGAAATGCCGTTCTCGGTAATGTAGATGGGCAGACCGTACCGCTCCCAGACAAAGCGTGTCCCCCACTCCATCGACTCCGGGGTGACGGGCCAGCCGATGGCTGTGCGCGGGTGCCCTGCGGCTCGGGGGCAGAATTCCGGCTTTCCGTTTTTGCCGGCGCGCACCATGACGGAGTTGTAGATGTTCATCCCGATGAAGTCCAGCCTGCCCAGCGGCAGAGCGTCCAGCTGCTCCTGCGGGATGGCGTCCGCCACACGCTGGGCCTGACCGCCCGCGATCACAGGCCAGCCGCGCCCGCACAGCGGGTCAAGTGCCGGGGTATAGGTGAAGGTCCAGTCTCCGTCCGCTAGCGCAAAGGTTGCCTCGCGGGCCGCCGCAATATCGGCAGGGTCATCTGTTGCCGGGGTGCAGATGCGCCCTGTTGGGGCCATGCCGACCTTGGCATCGGGGTCAGCCCTGCGGATCGCATCGGCCGCAAGGCAGTGGGCGTAGATCGTATTGTGCCAGGCCGTAAACACCGAGCCGTCATCCAGACGGAAGCCTGGTGCGTGTACACCGCTGCTGTAGCCCAGCCCCACGCTGCACTGCGGCTCATTGAGGGTAAAATAGTACCGCACCCGCCCCTTAAAGTGTGCGGCAACCGCGGCGGCGTACCCGGCAAAGGCTTTTGCCGTATCGGCATTCAGCCAGCCGCCCTTGTCCTGCAGGGCCTGCGGCAGATCCCAATGGTAGAGCGTGACATAAGGCTCGATCCCTGCCGCAAGTAGCGCATCGACCAGCCGGTCATACCAGGCAAGGCCCGCCGGGTTGATTACTCCTGTGCCCTCTGGGAAGATGCGCGGCCAGGCAATCGAGAACCGGTACGCCTTCAGATGCATCTCTTTCAGCAGTGCAATATCCTCTGCCCAGCGATGGTAGCTGTCGCAGGCGATGTCCCCGGTATCGCCGTTCCTTGTTTTGCCCGGCATATGGCTGAAGGTATCCCAGATGGACAGTCCCCTGCCATCCTCCTGCACTGCGCCCTCGACCTGATAGGCTGCGGTTGCCGCGCCCCAGACGAAATTTTCCTGAAATGACATCGTGGATTCCTCCGTATTCTTTCTTTTGTTTTTTCCGCACAAACACCTAAAAAGGTGCAGCGCAAGCGCACTGCACCTCCGTAAGTGTAATTTTACCCTTTCACGCTGCCCAATGCAACGCCCCGCACAATATATTTTGAGAGGAGCAGATAGACGATCATCACGGGCAGGATCGCAATGGTGATCATCATATATACCTTACCCATATCGAACTTCAAAAAGTCCGCGCTGCGCAGCTGTGCAACCAGAATGGGCACCGTTTTCCACTTGGCATCGTTGATGATCAGCGCCGGGATAAAGTAGTTGTTCCATGCGCCCACAAAGCTGAATATTGCCTGTACCGCCATGGCGGGCTTCAGTATCGGCAGAATGACCGTGTTGAAGGTGTGGAACTCTCCCGAGCCGTCAATGCGCGCCGCGTCAATAATGTCGCGCGGCAGGCTCGAATCCATATACTGCTTCATGAAGAAGAACACTGTCGGTGCGGCGATGCTCGGCAGAATCAGCGGCCAGAGGGTGTTGGTCAGCTTCATCGAGTCCATCAGGTTCAAAAAGCCGAGCGCCGAAACCTGTGTGGGCATCGTCATGATGAGCAGAATGACGGTAAAGGCCAGCTTGCGCAGCTTGAAGTCATACGCATAGATGGCGTAGGCCGTCAGTGCGCTGAAATAGACCGACAGCGCCGCACAGGCAGCCGACACGATCAGGCTGTTGCGCAGACCGGTCAGGATCGGCACATTGGCATCATGGGTGGTGTTGAAGAAGTTAACGCCAAAGCTGCCGCGGGGCAGCGGGTCAAACCCCTGCTGGATGGTAAAGTTGTTGTGCGTGGCGTTGACGATCAGCACATAGAAGAAGAACAGGCAGATAAAGCAGAGGACAAACAGCACGATATAGGCCACTGCACGCTGCAGGGTCAGCATAGGGTCGTGAATTTTGCTTGCCTTTGCGGTAGTGGTGGCTGCGGTTTTGGTCTCGTTCGGCATACTGGTTCACGCTCCTTCCTTAGTGATGCCTGGCGGCCGCTTTGGCTGCCTTGATGCGGGCTTTCTCAGCCTTGCGCTGCTCACGGGTCAGGCCGTCATCCTCCTGTGTGAGGGTAAAGTAGATGATGACGCAAAGCACCGCGCAGAGCAGGAACATCAGCACCGAGATAGCGCCGGCTGTGCCGTAGTTTTTGCTGTACAGGTGCTGGTTCAGGTACATGATAATGGTGTTGGTCGAGCCGTTCGGGTCGCCCTTGCCGTTGGTCAAAACCTGCGGCACATCAAACATCTGCAGGCCGCCGATGAGACTGGTGATCAGCGTGTAGACAAGCAGCGGGCGGATCAGCGGGATCGTGATGCGCCAGAACATTGTGGTCGAAGATGCACCGTCCAGCTGGGCGGCCTCATACAGGCCGGGATCCACACCCATGATGGCAGCCATCAGAATGATGGTCGTATTGCCGAACCACATCAGGAAGTTCATCAGCCCAACCAGACCGCGCGCTGTCCAGACATTGGAAAGCCAGCGTACCGGCTCGGCCACGATGCCGAGCTTGAGCAGGATCGAGTTGATCGGCCCTGTTTCCGAGTTTGAAAACAGGGTAAAGAACAGCATAGCGAACGCCGATGCCATGATGAGGTTGGGCATATAGATGACCGTCTTGAAGAAGCCCTGAAACCGCAGCTTCAACCGCAGATCGGTAAACCATGCTGCCAGCACCAGCGATACAATGATCTGCGGAATAAAGCCCATCAGCCACATGATCATGGTATTGCTGAAATACTTCGGCACCTCTTTGATCATGGCGGCATAGTTTTTCAGCCCCACAAAATTGGGACCGATGATCTTTAGGCCGCTGCGGAAATATTCAAAGAAGGAATAGTAGATGGTCGTTGCCAGCGGCCAGAACTGGAAGATGAAAAAGGTAATAAAGAACGGCGCCAGAAATATATAGCCCCATTTGGCGTAGCTCATGCCTTTGCTCTTTGTTTTCATAAGTCTCGCCCTCCTTAGCTGTGTGGGCATTGCCCTGCTGGGGGCAGAGCCTTTCAAAATCTGATAAAAACAAAACCAGAGGCGGGCGTCTCTCCCCGCCCCTGGCATGGCGTTTGCGGTTCAGTTCGTTTTGTCAACGGTCACACAGGTATTTATGCGGGCCATTCAACGCTGCTCAGCTCAGGATACTTGACCTTGATCTGATCCTCAAAGTTCTTCTTCGCGGTCTCAAGGTCAACCGTGCCGTCAAAGTAATCCTTGAAGCAGCTCTGGAAGGTCTCGTTGCAGCCCTGATCATACGGACCGGCGTTGGACATATCAATGGTAGGTGCAACCTCTGCAAAGAGGGCAATGTGGTTCTGGCCGCCGAGGAATGCGGAGCTGAAGTTCGGGTCAGCTGCGATGGAATCCATAGCGCTCTTGCAGTTGGTGTAGTCCTGCGTATCCTCGGTGATCTTGGTCATGATGTCGGCATCGCAGGTCAGAGAGTACATGACATCCTTGATCGTGGGGATGTTGTCGGTGCCGGCTGCTGCGCAGATCCAGGTGCCGCCCCAGTAATAAGGCTGAGGGCCCTGGCAGACTGCGTAATCGCCGAAGATACCGTTGCCGACTTCCTGCTTGCCTCCCTCAGACTCAGGCGTGGCCAGAGAGTTGCCCAGCAGGGTGAAGTTGATGCCCCAAGTGGAGTAGAAGAAGCCGAAAACCTTGCCGGCAGGGCCCTGATCGGCGGCCCACTGGTCGCTCCACAGGCTGGTCTTGTTGTTGTAGCCGTTATCGGTGTAGGTCTTGGTCTGATCGACCCAGTTCATAATGTTGGGGTCGACCTTGACGGTCGTGCCGTCCACCCAACCGGCGGAAACATTGTTGGAGAAGGTGCGGTAGGAATCATCGTAGCCGGAGAGCATCTTGTAGCCCTTGGCAGCGGCCTTCTCCGCCACATCGTTGAACTTATCCCAATCGCTCAATGCGGCCTGGACCTCGGTCGGATCATCGGTGCCCAGCACATCTTCGGCGATGGAACGGCGGTAGGCAAACAGGCCCGGGGTTGCCTGCCACGTGGTGCCCTTCTGCACGCCATCCACGGTAACGATGTCCTTGGTGTACTGGTACTGATCCTTGAGGTCATCATCGGTCAGGCCGACATCCTTCTTGACATCCAGCGTATATTCGGAATCCACATACTTCAGCGCGTAGTCTGCCTCGATCAGGAAGATGTCGATCTTGTCATCGGCAGCGGCGCTGTCCTGCTTGAGCAGGGCCTCGTCCAACTTATTCTGGTAGTTGTTGTTATCGTTGGGGTTGATGGTCCACTTTACGGTGACGCCGTTATCCAGCGTTGTGGTGGACTTGTCGTCGGCGATCTCCTTGACGCCGGGGTAATAGTCGTTGAAGCGGGACTGGAATTCATCGTTCCAACACCAGATGTTCAGGACCTTACCCTCCTCTGCGGCCGCATCGGCAGCAGGCTCTGCGGCTGTGCTGCTGGCTTCGGCAGAGGTCGAATCAGCGGCGGGGGCTGCGGACGAGCTTGCAGCGCCTCCGCCGCAGCCTGCCAGCAAGGTGGCTGCCATTGCAGTGGCGGTCAATAAACTCATTGCCTTTTTCATAATGTGTTTTCCTCCTTTTTAATAAAAAGAACTCATGTATGAATCAGATATTGTGACCCGCATCCTTGCGGGTTTGAACCTATGGATTGGGGACATCAACGGACTGCCCTTTCAGCAAACTGCCGGAGATCAGCTTCTGTTCCGGCAATGCCGTGCGCGGGGATTCGATCTGCTCGATAAGCAGCTCTGCCGCGGCGCGGCCCAGCGCTTCGGTGTCCTGCCGGTAGGTGGTCAGCTGCGGGGACATGATCTGCGAGATCAGGTTGCCGTCATAGCCGGCCACCGAAATATCCCGCGGAATCAAAAGTCCTTCCTGCCGGATCGTCTGGATGCCGCCGATGGCGGAGAAGTCATCCGGGAAGAGGATCGCCGTGGGGCGCTGCGGCAATGCCAGCAGCTGACGGGTCGCAGCGGCGCAGCTTTTCGCATCTCGGTAGGTGCTCGGCACGATGTAGGCGTCCGGCACCGTGATCCCATGGGCGGCGCAGGCACGGTAGAAACCGACCAGGCGCTTCTGGGTGACTGCGCTGTGATTCTCACCGTGGATATAAGCGATTCGCTCATGCCCCAGCGCGGCAAGCTGATCCACTAACTTGTGGACACCGTCGGTGTTATCGGAAAGTACGGCAGCCCGGTTGTTAAAGACATGGTCAACTGTGACGATCGGCAGGTTGCTGTAAGCCAGCTCAATAACCTCCGGGTCATCGAACTTGATGCAGGCAGCAATCACGCCGTCAACGCCGCGGTAGCGGCAGTGCTCTAAGTAACTGGAGTGTCCGTGGCCAATGTTGTGGTTGATAAAGGTGATATCATAGCCTCTGCCCTCGGCGTGGCGTTTGAAGCTGTCCAGAACAGCCGCGAAGAATTCATGCGTCAGACCGCTTTGCGCCTCGTCCACGAAAAGGACGCCCAGATTATAGGTACGGTTCGTTTTTAAGGCCCGCGCTGCGGAGTTTGGCATGTAGCCGATCTGCCTTGCCGCCTCGCGTACCTTTTCTTTGGTAGCCTGACTGATATCGTTGTGACCGTTCAGCGCCTTGCTCACGGTAGCCACCGAGACCCCGCATGCCTTTGCGATGTCTTTGATGGATGCCATGATATCGCCTCCTTGCATCTTCCTTAATCGTTTTCGCATCTTCACTATACAACATGTCAACCATAAAATCAATGCCTTTTTGTCATTTTTTGTGCATTTCGATTCGATTTGGCGATTTGCAAAAAGCCAAAACACCTGTTTTGGTAATTTCGTTTGGAGTTTCGCTGAAAAAGAGACATAATTTGTGCCTTCTTCTGCCTTTTCCGACCCAGTAATGGCCTGCAAGCCTGACTGCCATCTGCTTTTGGGGTGTCCACAGCCAGAAAGTATCCTTATAAATAATAGGTAGCATCCGCTTTTCGTTACAATTTTCGGCCGCACAAATTGTGAAACCTGCCAAATCATCGTTAAATTCAGCCGCAGCCCTTGCAATTATCCGAAAAACGCGGTATTGTAAGGGTAATAACTTAATCGTTTTCGACTTGAACTCACGATTTTATCTGCTTTCCATAAGTAAGGAGAGGGTCTCTATGAAGTTCGGTCATTTTTCCGATACCGCACGCGAATATGTCATCACCACGCCGCGCACGCCGCTGCCGTGGATCAACTATCTGGGCAGCGAGGCATTCTTCAGCCTTGTTTCCCACACGGCCGGTGGGTACAGCTTTTACAAGGATGCCAAGCTGCGGCGTATCACTCGCTACCGCTACAATAACGTACCTGCGGACTCTAACGGTCGGTATTACTATATTAAGGACGGCGATACCGTCTGGAATCCCGGCTGGCAGCCCACCCAGACCGAGCTGGACAGCTATGAGTGCCGCCACGGCCTCGGGTACAGCATCATTACCGGCAAAAAGAACAGTCTGGCCGCGAAGCTGGAGCTGTTTGTGCCGGTAGGCGACAACTGCGAGATCGACCGTCTGGTGCTGACCAACGAGAGTGATGCACCGAAATCGTTTACTGTATTCAGCTATCTGGAGTTCTGCCTCTGGAATGCTGTGGACGATTCCACCAACTTCCAGCGCAATTTCTCTACCGGCGAAGTCGAGGTCGAGGGCAGCACCATCTACCACAAGACCGAGTACCGCGAGCGCCGCAACCATTACGCATTGTTCACCGTCAACACGCCCATTGACGGCTTTGACACGAGCCGGGACGCCTTTTTAGGCGCATGGCGCAGCAATGCGAACCCCGAGGTCGTGGAAAACGGCCGCTGCACCAACTCTGTTGCCCACGGCTGGGCACCCGTTGGCGTGCATCAAATCAAAATCAGTCTGCAGCCCGGCGAAAGCCGCAGCCTGATTTTTGTTTTGGGCTATATAGAAAACCCGGAGGACGAGAAGTGGGCCGCGCCCGGCGTCATCAATAAGACCCGCGCCCAGGCGATGGCTGCCCGCTATGCCACGGATGCGCAGGTCGATGCGGCGCTTGCCAGGCTGCACGACCACTGGAACAACCTGCTGTCCACCTACTCGGTCAAGAGCAGCGATGAAAAGCTCGACCGCATGGTCAATATCTGGAACCAGTACCAGTGCATGGTCACCTTCAACATGAGCCGCTCTGCCAGCTATTATGAGAGCGGCACCGGCCGCGGCATGGGCTTCCGCGATTCCTGTCAGGATCTGCTCGGCTTTGTGCATCTGATCCCCGCCCGCGCGCGGGAGCGCATTCTGGACATTGCCGCCACCCAGTTCCCCGACGGCAGCGCCTACCACCAGTACCAGCCGCTGACGAAAAAGGGCAACATGGACATCGGCTCCGGCTTCAACGATGACCCGCTGTGGCTGATTGCCGCCGTGTACGCCTACCTGGGCGAGACGGGCGACTACTCGATTCTGGACGAATCGGTGGACTTTGACAACGACCACAGCCTTGCACAGCCGCTTCTTGAGCATCTGCGCCGCAGCTTTGGCTACCTGCGCACCCACAAGGGTCCGCATGGTCTGCCGCTGATTGGCCGTGCCGACTGGAACGACTGTCTGAACCTGAACTGCTTCAGCAAGGAGCCTGGCGAGAGCTTCCAGACCACCGGCCCGAGTGACGGCCCTGTGGCCGAAAGCGTGTTCATTGCCGGCATGTATGTCAAATACGGCAACGCCTTTGCCGAAATTCTGGATGCCACCGGTCACGCGGACGAGGCCGCCGCCGTGCGTGCCGAGGTTGCAGAGATGGAACACACCGTGCTGACTGCCGGTTGGGATGGAAGGTGGTTCCGCCGCGCCTACGATGCTTACGGCCATGTGGTTGGCGGCGAGGTGTGCGGCGAAGGCAAAATCTTCATTGAGCCGCAGGGCATGTGCGTGATGGCGGGCATCGGCGTAAAAACCGGCGAAGCCGTGACGGCTTTGCAGAGTGTAAAAGAAAAGCTGGACACGAAGTACGGCATCGTGCTGCTGCAGCCCGCCTACACGAAGTACCATCTGGAACTGGGCGAGATTTCCAGCTATCCCCCGGGCTACAAGGAGAATGCGGGCATCTTCTGCCACAATAACCCCTGGGTCAGCTGCGCCGAGACTGTTGTCGGCCACGGCGACCGTGCGTTTGAAATTTACAAAAAGACCTGCCCGGCGTACATCGAGGATATCAGCGAGATCCACCGCACCGAGCCGTATGTCTACAGCCAGATGGTGGCAGGCTGTGATGCCGCGACCTTCGGCGAGGCGAAGAACAGCTGGCTGACCGGCACCGCCGCCTGGACGTTTGTGGATGTGAGCCAGTACATCCTGGGCATCCAACCCACGCTGGCCGGGCTGAAGATCGACCCCTGCATCCCGCACGAGATGGACGGCTTTACCCTGCGCCGTGTCTGGCGCGGGGCAACCTATGAAATCGTTGTGGAGAACCCTGACCATCTGGAAAAAGGCGTCAAAGCTATGACCGTGGACGGCAAGCCGGTAAGCAGCAGCATTCTCTCCCCTGTTCCCGCCGGCTCGACCGTACAGGTCAAGGTCGTCATGGGCTAATTGCCCGCCTTCCGCTGCAAAGGGGCTGTTGCACAAGGAAAAAACAAGTGTAGCAGCCCCTTCACGGATAAATGTTTCCAAAAGCACCAAAACACTCGCCATAGGCCCCCTAATTTTCAAAAAACAGATAACGCAAACAGGCCCTTCTGAATAACGATTGTTTTCCAGAGGAGCCTGTTTTCCAATTTTTCAAAAATCAGAAATTCCGGTATGCTTTAGGCTGAATCAAATGCAGATTTTGCAGTCCGCTGTTGCACTTTGCCGGCAGGTGAGCAATGTTTGGGAAAGCCCCCAAAACAGAAGCTCCGCCAGGACTTTGACCTTACCGCCCGTAAGGAACAGTTTAAAATTCCGATTGATCGGTGCATTGCGCTCTTGCCAGTCGTTCATTTTTCAATTCGTTTGCAGTGGCTTGCCTGAGATAAATTTCTTCTGCAGCAAAGCCCTTGACCTTTTTGCCGATGTGCAGTATACTTTTCCGTAGTTAGCCGTGTATAACTGCTCGGGTGCTTTATGATGCGGGAGCCTTCTTCGGAATCTCTGAAAGCGCCTAAGCTTCTTGACAGAGATAACATCAGGGCGTATTATTGGGCTAGAAGGACCGCTGAGAAGCGGCTTTTTATAAGGTTGAAAGTTAGTTTTATCTAACTTTAAGTTCTGCCCTCCGCCTAGAAATGTGTCCTTGCTTACAGGCAGAAAACAAAAAGATCGAAGCCTACCTCAAGACCCGCTGCGGTGGTCACATCCGGGCAGCCTACGGCTGCTCGCTGGGCGGATCGTTTGTTGGGTTGTTGGTGGCACGGCAGAATATCCACATAGCCTACGGCATTCTGGGCAGCTCTGATTTGGATCAGGCATCGCCGCTGGCGGCAAAACTGCAGGCTGATTTTCTGCTGCCGTTGATTGTCCCCGTGGTGCGGGATGGAAAGCTCAAGGTGAATTTTCTTCAAAAGCGTCTGGATAAACATGCCAGAGAGTTGGGGGATTGTGTCAAGGCCTTTCTGAAAATGTTCGGCGAGGCCCGCCCGTATATGACTGGACGCAAATTATCAACGGTATGACCATCTACGCGGATACTGCGCTGAAAGCATATCTGGAACAAGCAGGATTTTGTAAGATGCAGCGCCACAAAAACAAAAATGGCTGGCTGCGCGTTACGGCGCAAAAGCGGTGAAATAGCGTAAGGAGGACGGAACATGGAACGAAAAGAAGCGATTCGCAGCGCCTATCGGCTGACAGGCGGCAACAATTTTTATGACGGTATGATCACCTGCTCGACCTTTAGCGGAAAAGCGGTATGCCGCTTGGTGTGGGATATGAACAAGGCGGAAAACGACGCCTATCTGGAAAAGGCACTGTCCGGCATCCCGGAGCATTTCTCCGGCAGGCTACTGGAGGTGCCGGTTGGAACCGGTATTCTGACCATGCCGCTTTACAAGACGCTGCCCAAGGCGGACATTACCTGTCTGGATTATTCAGCGGATATGATGGGGCAGGCGCAGGAAAAGGCGGAACGTCTGCATCTGCAAAATGTGACCTTTCAGCAGGGAGATGTAGGGGCGCTGCCCTTTGCGGACAGCGCGTTTGACTTGGTTTTGTCGCTGAACGGCTTTCACGCATTCCCGGATAAGGAGGCTGCTTACCGGGAGGTGTTCCGGGTCCTGAAACCCAGAGGGACCTTCTGCGGTTGCTTTTATGTGGCGGGCGAGCAGAAGCGAACGGACTGGTTCGTCCGGCATATATATGAAAAGGCGGGGTTCTTCACACTGCCCTATGAAACGACCGCCAGTTTGAAAAAACGGTTGGAAAAACGGTACGCAACCGTAACACTGGGAACCGTGAAGAGTATGGTATGGTTTGTCTGCCGGAAAGGAAATCAATGAAAGCCTGCAAGTGCTGCCTTGACCGCAGGCGGCTGTTGAGATAGTGTGTTCACCACGGAAAGGACTTACAATGAAATTTAAGACATTGGGAAATCGGAAGGATCCCGCTGTTTTGTTTTTTCATGCTATGGGTGTGACGGAGGAGAGCAGCGAACCGGTTGCGAAATACTTACAGGATAGGTATTTCTGCATTTTACCAAGCCTACCACTGCGGCCATTATCCCGTGTTTGAGGGATACGATCATATGCAATATCAGATTTGTGATCCGAAGGGCTTTGCCGAAATGCTGGTATATATCGCTGAGCATGACGGTATGCCGAAGCTCCCGTTTATCAGAAAGTGTGAGGATCCGATATGAAATACAGGATCGAGAAAAACACCGTGCAGGAGACGTTGATTCTTCCGCTGTATTCCCGGAAGCTGTGTACCGAATTGTACCCGAACCTTTACAGGGACGAAACGGCGGTGCGCCTGATCGATGAAATCGACTACGACTTTTCAGAGGCAGAGAAAAATTCCCGCAGCCTGATGCAGCGTTTCGGTGCGCTGGAGGTGGCCATGCGGCAGAATGACCTTACCTTTGAGGTGCAGGCGTACCTGAAAACGCACCCCTGTGCGGCGGTAGTCAACCTGGGCTGCGGGCTGGATAACACCGGCAGAGCCTGCGACAACGGCAGATGCAAAATTTACAATCTGGATTTCCCGGATGTGATTGCCCTGCGGCAGCAGCTGCTGCCCGCCGGGGAGCGGGAGCAAAACATCCCCTGCGACCTGAAAGACCCCGCATGGTTTTCCAAAATCGATGCCTCCAGCGGCGCGGTGTTCTTTGCCTCCGGCGTGTTCTATTACTTCCTGACGGAGCAGGTTCGGGAACTGGTGCAGGGGATGGCGGACGCTTTCCCCGGCGGAGTGCTGGTCTTTGATGCTGCCAACCGTACGGCGGTGAAGATAATCGCCAAAACGTGGCTCAAAAGTGCGAAGATTCAAGATGTGGGGGCGTATTTCGCTGTTTCGGATGCCAAAAGCGAGCTTTCCTCATGGGACAGCCGTTTGCAGGTATCCAGCCGGGGCTATATGCTGGGTTACAGCGACTTGAAAGACCCTTCCGTCAGCGGCTTTTTCCGGTTTCTTGCAAGGGTCGGGGACGGCGGGATGAAAATGCAGATCGTGAAGATTGGATTTGGAGGCAAGGAATGAAGATTTTGGTATATGGTGCAGGCGTCCTGGGGTGCAATCTGGCAAGAAATCTGCTACGCGCCGGAAAGGATGTCACCCTGCTTGCGCGGGGAAGCTGGGCAGCAGAGATCCGGCAGAACGGCCTGCGGATCAAGGATAAGTTTTCGCCCTGCGTATCGGTCAGCCGCATTCCGGTGGTGACTGAACTTGCACCGGATGCAATGTACGATGTGATCTTTGTGGTCCTGCGCTATACACAGCTGGATTCCGCTCTGGACACGCTGTGGGCGAACCGGACGAAAAACATCGTATTTGTGGGCAACAACGTACAGACAAAAGCATTGGCGGCGGCACTGCCGGAAAAGAACGTCCTGTTTGCCTTTGCGCTTTCTGCCGGGCATCGGGAGGCTGACCGGGTGGTCTCCATCGACCTGAAAAAGATCACCATCGGGCAGCTGATGGGTGCAAAGCCCAATAAACAGTTGATCGGGCGTATCTTCCACGGCACAAAATACAAGGTCGTTTACGAGCCGAACATGGAGGACTATCTGCTCTGCCATGCTGCGTTTGTGATGCCGGCGGCTTTTGCCTGCTATAAGACGGACGGCGACCTGAAAAAGCTCCGGGGCGATACCGCGTACCTGAACCGTGTGCTGGATGCCAACATCGAGGGATACCGCGCCATCCGAGATGCCGGGCACACCATTCTGCCCAAGGAGGATGCAGACTTTGAAGGGGAAAAGTACCACAAGACCTGCCTGCGCTTTTTCAAGCTGATGTGTGCCACCTCGCTGGGCAAGCTCTGCGCCTCCGACCATGCCATGAACGCCATCGACGAAATGAGTGCGCTGAACCGGGATCTCAAGAAATTTTTCGATGCGAACGGCGCAGCCTACCCGGTGTGGCAGGCACTGGAAGCGGAAGCCGGGAGGTATCTGCAATGAAATACGCTGGAATGCCCTTTGGAATGTGGGTGCTGTTTGCCGGTTCCTTTCAAAAGCAGCTGACCGCTGTGCTGGGCTATGATGCAGCTACCGCAAAAGCCATCACGAAAAAGGCAAAGCCGCAATACCGGCAGATCATTCGCAGGCTGCCGGAGTTTGAAAAAGCGGACCGCTTCAAGATGAACATCGTCAACTGCGCAATGCTCGGCGCGTTCATCCTCTCCATGCCGCAATGTCCGGAGGTGGACAGGCTGACGGATTACTATGCAAGATCCATGATGACAAAGCCCATGCAGTGGTTCTGCCGCAAGAGCGGAAAAAGCAAATTTACCCCAAAGGATATTGCCGCTATGAAGGCAACCGCCGCTCTGAAAGCCGCCGACCGAAACCCCTATTCGTGGAACATGGAGTTTTACGAATACCCGGATGGCAGCGGCTACGAGGGACGCTTTACAAAATGCGGCATCTGTGTGCTGATGAAGGAACTGGGGCTGTACGATTTGACCCCCGCCCTGTGCCACCTGGACTACACCATGAGCGAAGCCGGCGGCGTGACCGACTTTGTGCGGCAGTACACGCTCGCCTCCGGTGGACCATATTGCGACTGCGGGTACAAGAAGAAACGGCTGCAAGAGGACAGAGCATGAAATACTTTGAATTGCAGAGATTTGATTGAATAAACAATATGATTGACATCTTTTTTCATGACAAAACGGGCGTGGTTTCCGGCTGCCCCGGACAAATAGATGGCTTTGAACATGCGGATGGTAACGGAGAAATCCACTACTACCGGCTGTTTGACGGCGTGGGAATCATGCTGCTGCGGCTGGAAATGGAGGCGTACACAGAAATTCGGACACAGATCGGGAGGCTGGAAGTCAATTTCTGCGTGAACGGACGGTTTGAAACCAGCTTTTCCACGCGGGATCATGTTCTTCTGAAGCCGGGCGACATGGCGGTCAGTTGCTACGATGGCTTTCACGGAAGCAGTTCGGCGTCCCGCTTTCCGCTGGGCTACTACGAGGGAATCTGTCTGGAGATCGAACCGGCCGCCGCGGGAAATTGGATAAAGCAGAACGCACCTGCGTTTTCAGTGGATTTTGCCGCATGGAAGCAAAATCTTCTGGGCTGTAAATGGTATATGGTCGGCGCTGCGGGTCCGCGCTGTGAGCATGTATTCCGGGAGCTTTACGAAAGTGCGTTCTATGAAGATCCCTGCTTTTTGCAGCTCAAGACGCTGGAACTTCTGATGCTGCTTGGGTGTATTCCACAGGAGAATACGGCGGGGTTATATTGCTCGTCCGAGCAGACGGTTCTTGCGCACCATCTCCGGGATCACTTGCTGACAAACCGGGAGGGATACATATCCCTCGCCAGCCTTGCGGCGGAGCATGAGATATCGGTATCGCATCTGCAAAAGCTCTTCAAGCAGGTCTATGGCGTGCCGATCTACCGATATATCAAGGAATACCGCCTGGAGCAGGCGGCAGTGGAGCTGGTTCGCAGCGGGAAGTCTGTTACGGAGATCGCGCAGCAAGCAGGCTATGACAACGCCAGCAAGTTTTCAGAGAGCTTCAAAAAGCGGTACGGAAAAACGCCCTCACGCTATCGTGCTGACGCAAAGAAGAAAGCAAAACAGAGCAGCGAAACCAAAATGGAGTAGTCTGCAAAACGGAAGTATGATACAGTACACAGTGGTTATAGATAACTAACCGAGAATACAGGAGGTACCTTATGAAAAAGAAATTTGCTGCATTTATTTTGTGTGTCCTGTGCTTGCTGTCGGCTGCCGGCTGCGCACAAAAGGCATCGGACACTGCGGACGTATCCGCGCAAACAACCGAGACGCTGGAGACAGACTACCTGACAAGTATCAGCGGCACATATGTGGAGCTATTCCCGGAGCTGTCAAAATCCGAGTATCGGAATATCTGGATCGATGCCACCACGCCGCTGGTAGGCGCGGAGAATGCAGAGGCCACCACGGATATGTTGCTGGGGATGTGCATGGCGGAGCCTTACGGATCGGAAGCTGCGGAAAAATATGCGGCAGACCCGGACAGTATGGCCTTCAACTGCTATTTTCTGGGCGGCATTGACAAGTTCGTGATGGATGGCCATACCATTACGGGGCTTGATGAACAGGGACAGGAGGTTTTCTCCCACACCTACAAGCTGCTGGACGAGGAAAACGAAAACGGCTTTATCTTCTATCAGAGCGAGGATGAAGATTCCGGCGAGTTTACCTATTTTGCGTTCTCGCCCGACACCATGGAAACCACCTATCATCTGGAGTTTCGCTATGCGGAGGATCTGAGTGATCTGCAAAGCTGGTTCGAGGGCAATTATGCCTATTGGAACGCGGCGGCGATTGCGGAAGATTATGATCAGGCAACCATGAAGAATGTCATTGAACTTTTCACCACGGAAAATTTGTCTGCGGCAGAATAAACGGCGCCTGCGCACCCGCTTGATTCAGGCGGGTGCGCAGGCGCGCTTATCGGTAAGGATGTGATTTTATTGAAAAAACAATCTGACTTTTCCCGCCTGATGGGCTATGCGGGCAGGTATCGGGTTTTTACCTATGTCTCCTGGGTGCTGTCTGCGGTCAGCGCTCTGACGGCGCTGGTGCCGTTCCTCTATATCTGGATGATTCTGCGGGATGTACTGGCCGCGGCGCCAAACTTTGCGCAGGCGGTGAACATTCCTCATTACGGCTGGATGGCAGTGCTATTCGCGGTGCTGTCTTACCTTATTTACATTGCGGCACTGATGTGCTCCCATCTGTCGGCGTTCCGGGTGGCGACCAATCTGCGGCTGGCAGTGTCGGAGCATCTGGCACTGCTGCCGCTGGGCTTTGCCGAGAACTTCGGCAGCGGTAAGCTGCGCAAGATCATCCACGAGAGCACCGGAGCCGCCGAGACCTATCTTGCCCACCAGCTGCCCGACCAGTACAACGCCATCGCCACCCCGGTGGGGCTGCTGGTGCTGCTGTTGGCGTTCGACTGGAGGTTGGGGCTGCTGAGCCTTGCGCCGGTGGCGCTGGCTTTCCTCATTATGGCGACCATGACCGGCAAGCAGATGGTCGAAAAAATGCGGCAGTACGGCAACGCCTTGGAGACCATGTCCAACGAGGCAGTGGAATACGTCCGGGGCATTCCGGTGGTCAAGACCTTCGGGCAGAGTGTGTTTTCCTTCAAAAAATTCAAGACCGCCATTGATGAGTACGAAAAGTGGGTCATCTCCTACACCAAAGACCTGCGCCTGCCCATGATGTTCTACACCGCCGCCGTCAACGGCGTGTTCGCCTTTTTGATTGCAGGCGGGCTGCTGTTCACGGCTCACGGCGTGACCCCGGAATTTCTGCTGAACCTGCTGTTCTATATCATCATCACGCCGGTGATCTCCCTGACCTTGACCCGCATAATGTACATGAGCGAGAACAAGATGGTGGTAGCGGATGCGCTGGCACGCATCGACTCGGTGCTGGAGGCAGCACCCATGCAGGTTCAGGCTGTTCCGCAGCACCCGCAGGATGCTTCTGTCGCGCTGCAAAACGTGCATTTCAGCTATGACGGAAAAAACGAGGTTATTAAGGGCGTTTCGCTGGAGATTCAGCCGGGACAGACTGTGGCTTTTGTAGGTCCCTCCGGCGGCGGAAAATCTACGCTGGCAAACCTTGTCTGCCGGTTCTTTGATGTGCAGAGCGGCAGCGTCCGGGTGGGCGGAGCGGATGTGCGGGCAATCCCCAAGGAAGAACTGATGGATACCATCTCCTTTGTGTTCCAGAACAGCCGCCTGCTCAAGGGCAGCATTCTGGATAATGTCCGTCTGGGCAGACCGCAGGCCACCGAAGCCGAGGTGCTGGCAGCGTTGAAAGCGGCGCAGTGTATGGATATTATAGAAAAGTTCCCGGCGGGCATCCATACCGTTATCGGCACCAAGGGCGTGTATCTGTCCGGCGGCGAGCAGCAGCGCATTGCCATTGCACGCGCCATGCTGAAAAATGCGCCCATCCTGATTCTGGACGAGGCCACCGCCTTTGCCGACCCGGACAATGAAGCTAAGGTGCAGGCAGCCTTTGCCCGGCTTGCCAAGGGCAAAACCGTGCTGATGATCGCCCACCGCCTGTCCACCGTAGCCAACGCCGACTGCATCTATGTGGTGCAGGATGGGCAAATTGCAGAATCCGGCACAAAGGACGAGCTGTGCGCGCAGAACGGTCTGTTTGCCCGGATGTGGCAGGAGTATCAGGCATCGGTGCAGTGGAAGGTCGCAAAGGAGGGGTAAAGATGATTGAAAAAATTCAACACGCCACGGCCAGCTCCTCGGAGGGCGCAAGGGGGCTTGTAAAGGGCGTTTTGGCGTGTGCGTTCCAGAATATGGCATTCATGCTGCCCACCGGGCTGCTGTACCTCTTGGTAAAGGATCTGCTGGCAGGCTCCGCGAGCGGGAGAACCGCCTTTTATCTGCTGGGGTGTGCGGTCTGCTTTGCGCTGATTTTGCTGACCACATGGTTCCAGTACAACGGCACCTATTTTACTACTTATAAAGAGAGTGGCACCCGCCGCCTGACCCTTGCGGAGCGGCTGCGCAAGCTGCCCCTGTCCTTTTTCGGCAAGCGCGACCTTGCCGACCTGACCAGCACCATCATGGCAGACTGCGAGGTGTTGGAAAAGAACTGCTCCCACTTCATCCCCGGTCTGTTCGGTTCCCTCATCTCCACGGTACTCATTGCCTTGAGCCTGTTCGCCTTTGACGGACGGATGGCGCTGGCAGCCCTGTGGGTAATCCCGGTGTCTGCCGCCATCGTGGTGGGCAGCTACCGGGTGCAGGACAAGGTGCAGGCCAAGACCATGGCGGCGAAAATGGTCTGTGCGGACGGCATTCAGGAGTACATCGAAACCCTCCGTGACCTGAAAGCCAGCAATGCGGAGCAGCGGTATCTGTCCGGTCTTTCCGACAAAATTCGGGCTGTGGAAAAGCAGTCCATCGCGGCAGAGCTGGAAACGGCGCTGTTCGTCTCCTCTGCGAGCATGGTGCTCAAGCTGGGCATTGCGTCGGTGGCACTCACCGGCGCGGTGCTGTTGGTGCAGGGCAGTATCGACGTGCTGACCCTGTTTCTGTTCCTGATGGCGGCTTCCCGGATGTACGACCCTATGCAGGGTGCGTTGCAGAATCTGGCGGCGGTCATTGCCATGCGCACCAATGTGGGGCGAATGAACGAGATTCTGGACGCTCCCCTGCAGAGCGGCAGCGAGCAGCTGACCAATCAGGGCTGCGATATCGTGTTCGACCATGTGGGCTTTGCCTACAACTCCGGCGAAACGGTGCTGCGGGATGTCTCCTTTACCGCCAAGCAGGGCGAGGTCACGGCACTGGTGGGACCCTCCGGCGGCGGCAAGACCACCGTTTCCCGACTGGCAGCACGGTTCTGGGACTACCAGAAGGGCAGCATCACCGTGGGCGGCATGGAGGTCTCCCGAATCGACCCGGAAAAGCTCATGAGCCTGTATTCCATCGTCTTTCAGGATGTGACCCTGTTTGACAACACGATACTGGAAAACATTCGTCTGGGGCGCAAAGGTGCCACCGACGAGGAGGTCCTTGCGGCGGCAAAGCTGGCAAACTGCGAGGAATTTGCCGAAAAGCTGCCAGACAAGTGGAACACGAACATCGGCGAGAATGGCTGCGCCCTTTCCGGCGGCGAGCGTCAGCGCATTTCCATTGCCCGCGCTTTCCTGAAGGATGCGCCCATCATTCTGCTGGACGAAGCCACCGCCAGTCTGGACGTGGAGAACGAAACTGCCATTCAGGAGGCACTTTCCCGGCTCATAAAACACAAAACTGTTCTTATCATTGCCCACCGGATGCGCACCGTAGCCGGTGCGGACAAAATCGTGGTGCTGTCGGGCGGCATCGTGGTCGAGCAGGGCGCACCCGCTGCACTTTATGCCCGGAACGGCCAGTACACCCACATGGTGGATCTGCAGACCGAAAGCCAGCGCTGGGCCATCTGACCCAATTCAAAAACAACCCCGCGGCACAACAAAAAATGACGTCGATTCAAAAGAACAGGTGTCCTTTTTAGCACCCGAATCCGTCAGCTAACAGTCAAGTTTAAATCACTTCCTTATCACTGTTACCCTGCGCAAAGCTGTGTCCTATGGGAAACTGGTAAATGGCGTTGATGTCTGTAAATTCGGAAAGCAATGGGTTGTGTCTGCCGCCGCTATGAAGCGGGCTTATGGCGAGGCAAAAGGGCTGCGCCGTATCTCGCACGCATTGACCATTTTTTGACCACCAACTGACCACCGACAGTGATTTTTATTGCCGGTGGTCAGTTTTTATCGTTGGCACATTGTTTTATACTGCTTGTGATAGATGTGCCCTAGCAGTGCAGAACCAACAAAAAATCACTGTATATCATCAAATTGCGCGCTGCGTCGTAGTTCTCCGACCCGGAAGGCCAGAGGTTCGAATCCTCCCGGTCGCACCAAGAGCAGCACCTTATGGGGTGCTGCTCTTTTTGTTTTGCATGGATTTTATGGAGCAGTAAAAGAGCGGATTCGAACAGCCCGTGCCCCGCGCTTTGCATCTCGCGGGGCAGAAACGCCCCGGTGGGGCGTTTCTGGGGCGCGGCTTGGCGAATCCCTTCGGGCGCGCCAAAAGGCTGTGGCAAAAATGTTGTTGTAGCCTTTTTATTTGTTATATCGCTGAAAACCGCCACTTATGTCGCCGGATTTTCTAGGCGTAGAATATTAAAGACTAAAAAGAGGTGTGTTCAACGGGCGCACCTCTTTGGCATTAATAAGTATCCTCAATTGGTGGTAAAACATCTTCAAGTTTCATAACAATGTAGTCATCTCTGTTATGAAAACGATGCCATTCCTTTTTTGAAATTAAATCAATGTGAATTTCTGGGCAGTAAGAAACATTTTCAACATTTAAGGTGAAATCCAATGTGTTCCCTGTTCCACGGCATATTACGGTAGATAAACTTTGCACAACATATATATCTATTATCCCATACCATCGTCTTTTTGTGTGTAGTAAGTTTTATTCTCCAGTGTTAAGTTGTACGGCTCACGCCGTCCCACAGCCCCACAAACGCGCCAAACGGCGGGTGTTCTGGCTGTTTTGTATCCGTGTGCTGCGTGTGGCATCTGCCCCACACCAGGCGGATTTGGGCGGTTACTGCAAGTGAATCAGAACTGATTCACTTTTATGCCTTACGCTCTGGAAAGTGAATCAAATCTGATTCACTTTCCGGGCGGGCCTCTTGCCAAAAGCAAGGCTTTCGCCTACGCGCTCACGCGGGTCTGACCGCACGGACGCTTCAGAACATAGTCAATGACGTTGATTTTGGGGATTTTGTAAGCGTTTGCCAGCCGGATGCAGCTGATTTCGCCCTCCCCCAGCAGGTCATAGGCCGCGTGGCGGCTGATGCCCAGCATGGCTTGCAGATCCTTGACCGTTACAATATCCGGGTACTCCGCAAACATGAGCTTATACATTTCTCTGATTTCTTTACAATCCATTCGATCACCATCCTTAAATTTCTGCTTTCGCATATTTGCGATGTTAATATAGGATACTGCGCTTTTATGCGAATGTCAATAGTTTTCGCAAAATTGTTACTTTTTTCTTGCGCTTTTATGTTATGGTGTGGTACAATAAGGAAAATCCTGCAAAGAGAGTGAATTGAAATGAACATCGGAGAGAAAATCAAGCGCATCCGCCAGCACCGCCGCATGACCCAGAAAGAGTTGGGCGAGCTGGTCGATCTCAGCGCAAACCGCATTGCGCAGTACGAGATGGGCTATCGTGTACCAAAAAAGCCCCTGCTCAATCAGATAGCAGAGGCTTTGCGTGTTTCCCCGTTGGCGCTTTCCGATGGCGGAAACGGTCCGGCGAATGATATTCTGGAGCAGCTTTTCTGGCTGGACGAGGAGCAGCCCGGCGTTATCAAGCTGGTGCCCACCGAGCGCGGCACAGCGCGGTATAATGCCAACCCTAACTTTGCGATGCACTATGATGATAACGATAGCTGGCCGCCACGCTCTCCGGTGGCGATGTGGTTTGATGATACGATTCTGGATGATTTTCTGAAGGATTGGGCTGCAGTTCAGAAGAAGTTGTATGCGGGAGAGATTACGCAGGCTGAGTATTTTGAGTGGAAGATTATGTGGCCGTCTGTCCTCTGATACAGCCAGCAAATGCAAGATAGTTAATAAAGAGAGGTGCATATGCTAATGCCAGGTATACTCGTGGTTGAAGATGATGAAAATTTAAATCGTGGAATTACAT
>ERZ791893.222-NODE-222-length-52642-cov-10.855478_pt1 | contig 52642 bp, 51 predicted proteins | sample MGYA00510154_ERZ791893 | MGnify/ENA primary metagenome ERZ791893 (study PRJEB30046, sample SAMN00792068) | human gut metagenome | study: EMG produced TPA metagenomics assembly of the A metagenome-wide association study of gut microbiota in type 2...
ATTGCAATATAAATTCCAGTTTGTAGGGATGACATGAAAAATGAAGTTTAAGGAACAGAGCTTTACCCTGTTTGCCTATACAAATTATAGGACAATTCAAGGTTATCACAGGCTCGAGCCACTGGATTTCAAGGGAAAAGGTGCGTCCGCCATTCCCGTGTACAATAGGGGGTGAGTATGTTTTTCGTTGAATAACCGAGCCACAACATCGAGACTGTAGTCTTGATGTCAAGGAAAGATAAATAAGGGCTGAAAAGTGGCGTATTTCCGGACTTTTTGCGAGGTGAGCATCATCAGATGAGCCTTGCGAAAAGCTCGGTTTTCTTATATGGAAACATATCCACTAAGCGAATTTGCCGGGGAACAGAAAAAGAGTGGTAGGGTTTAGGCTGTGGATTAGATGTCGTGGGTTGTGGCACTAGGATAGATGTTATCTAGGGTGCAAACTCAATTTGAGTGAGTGATTTAGATGTTGTCTAATCCGGCAACTCGACTGTTGGCAATATAGCAGGCAGTGGATTAGATGTTAAGGAAGGAGTGAGTTTTCAATGAAGCTCTTTATAATTGGCAACGGATTTGATATAGGACACGGGTTGCCGACGCAGTATTGGGACTTTAGAAAATACTTGGAAAATGTATATCCGAATTTTTTGTATGCATTTGAAGAACACTATTATATTTATCCAAGGATGGCAGATGCAGAGAAAGCAAAACTACTTTGGAATGAATTAGAGACTAATCTGGCAAATATTGATGAGGACGTAATTATTGAAAACGGTGTTAGCGTAGACATGGATTTAGAAGGTGGAGATGTTGGTATAGAAGACACCTTATATCAATACTTTTCAGATGAGTATAGTTACATTAAACGATTAGCAAAATACTTAAAGCAGTGGGTAAGAACAATAAAAATACGTGATACAAAGAAGAAGTCATCATTGATTACTGATGAAGCGATTTATATCACATTTAACTACACTGCAGTCTTGGAAAATGTATATGGAATATCTCCGTCAAAGATTACTCATATCCACGGGTCATTAAGACAATACGATATAGAACCAGTCTTGGGACATGGTAATCAAGAACGTATCGAGCATATTTTGGAAAAGAAAGAAGAAGCTGAGCGTTTGTTTGATGAAAAATGGACAAGTATTTGTAGAGTCGTTGAGGACTATTACAAAAGAACTTACAAGGATGTAAATCGCTATGCTGTGCGACTTCCAAGGCTTGACGCAAAAACTATTGATGAAATATGTGTTATTGGTCATTCACTTGCTGGAGTGGATAGAACATATTTCAATAGAATTGATAATATGACAATGCGTCGTCTTACTTGGAAAGTTTATTATTACCGTCCAGAAGAGAAAGATAGACTAAGAAATAATCTTATAGATGCAGGAGTAGATTCAGATAGAATAGAAATGGTTCCTTCTTCAGAATTTTATGATTTATAAAAAAACAACCCTCTCAACCATCATGGCTGGGAGGGTTTAGTGCATTTATGCTTATCTTTCAACATCGACCTTAAGTCCGGATTTCAATTCAACCGTACAATGGTCATTCCAAATTGTAATTTGCTTAAGCCATCGTTTTACCAATGTCTCATCGAAAACTTCGAGGGTAGCACTTTGCTGCTTGATGAAATCCTGAAGGTCGGTAATTCTTGCAATCTGTGTGTCTCTGGCGGCAGTGTCAACAGTACAATTTTCTCGCTGTTCACGGAGCTTGAAAATCTGGTCTGCAATCTCATCATAGGCTTTCTTGTTGTTAGCCTTTTTGAGAAGCTCTTTCTGGAGTTCCATCAGTTGCTCGTCAATGCCATCAGTGTTATTCTTCTGAGCTTCTCTGATAACTTTAGCAATGTTCTGCTGCAACTGTGCCTGATAGGTAGATTTGTCGCCAAGGAGCGTGTTTATTGCCTGAACCACCACATTTTCTAATACCGTTTCATTGACTGTCCTTGCATGGCATTCCATTCCTGTCGCCTCAAGTCTGCTCAGACACCGCCATACAATAGATTTGCAGCCTCGATTATTCCAATGGATTCTACGGAACATTTCACCGCACCCGCCACAAATAACAAGCTGTGCAAAACAGTGATTACAGCTGTAACTGCGTTTTTTACCGTTTGCACTGGTTTTGACCACTCGTCTGCGTACCAGTTCTTCCTGTACCCGCAAGAAGATGTCCTTCGGAATAATCGCCTCGTGATTATTCTCAACATAATATTGCGGAACAATGCCGTTGTTCTTGACTCTGGTTTTATTCAAGAAATCTGTGGTGTAGGTCTTTTGTAAAAGTGCATCACCAATGTATTTCTCGTTACGGAGAATCTTGTTGATGGTGCTCGTCCACCATTTCTTTTTCCCGGCACCTGTCAAAATATCGTCCTTCTCAAGCCCTTTTGCAATTTTGTCCATAGAACTGCCCTCAAGGTATTCTCTGTAAATACGCTTTACCACCTCAGCCTGCTCCGGATCAATCACAAGGTTACCTTCCCTATCCTTTGTATATCCCAGAAAGTGATTGTGGTTTACCTGCACCTGACCATTCTGATAGCGAAACTGCAAGCCCATTTTCACATTCTGACTAAGTGATTGCGACTCCTGCTGAGCAAGTGACGCCATAATTGTAAGCAAAACCTCTCCCTTTGCGTCCATTGTATTGATGGATTCCTTTTCAAAGAATACCGGTATGTTTTTATCCTTAAGCATTCGTATATACTTTAAGCAATCAAGGGTATTTCTTGCAAAACGGCTGATTGATTTGGTGATTATCATATCAATTTCACCCGTCTTGCAGGCCTCAATCATACGATTAAATTCTTCTCTCTTTTTAGTGTTAGTACCTGAAATACCGTCATCTGCATAAATGCCGGCAAATTCCCATTCAGGATTTTTCTTGATATACTCGGTATAGTGTTCAACCTGAGTTTCATAGCTTGTTGCCTGCTCATCGCTGTCTGTACTGACTCGACAATAAGCGGCAACTCTAAGCTTTGGCTTATCCTCCTGCTGTCGTGAGGTATTTCCGACCTGTCGTTTTGCAGGAATAATCATAACATTTCCCATCGAATGTCCCCACTTTCTATCAGACTATATATGTACTCTGCCTGTCTGATTGGATTATCAAAATTTTCAGTTATGCTGCCAAGCCTAAATGCTATTGGTGGCTTTTTTATTTTTTCAGGCTTGTAGCGATTGTTTCTACCTAACCTTGAGGAGCGTTCACTCAATTCCATTTTGGCAGCATTAAAAATTTCATTGTCTATTATTTGCGGGTAGAAGTCATCGCCAAGATAGTGCTTGTTTTGCAGCATATTCTTCACTCCGCAATGTCGCATATTAAGTCCTGCCCTCTTTGCCGCATTGACAAGAGAAAGTCCGCTAAGGTAATTCAAATAGACATTGCGAACCTGTTCGGCAGTGCCTTCGTCAACAACAGCCTTTCCGTCAACGATTATATATCCAAATGGCGTGTGTCCCATTAAATCATCTCCTCAAATGTAAGATCACATCTCAGAACAAATCCTATTTTTTGTCGTGAATAAATCAAAATATGGTCAACAAATAACTCAAATAAACTCTCATTAAAATCCGTCAGCATTTCACCGCGTTTGCAGTAATTTATCAGGTGCTCGGTTTCATAAACCTTTGTAGTATCACCCGCCACCGTATTATTCAGCGCCTCGATTTCACTTCTAAAATCACGAGCCTGTAAAAGTAATTCGTTGCATTCCTGCGTGTAAAGTATTTGGTCAATATAGCCTTGCGCCATCAGTTTATGCAATGTACTGCGCTGCTCGGCATTCTGGTCAAGCTGGTTTTCAAGATATTGAATACGGAGCAAAGCTTCATCAGCCGTATTGCTTTGCATTGCTGCAAGATATGGCTTGAGAAGCAGTCTGTAACTGAAAATCAGCTTATTAAGCATAGTTGCAAACGCAAGCTTTAATGCCTCATCTCTTACAAACAGCATTGAGCACCTGTTCGTATCAGACAGGTGAGTATTGCACACCCACGCAACATAGCTATTGTACTTACCCTTATGAATTCTTCTGCGAAAGGTATTTCCGCACTCACCACAAATAATCTTTTCGGAAAAAGCATATCTCTGCTGATATTTATCACTACCGCTTTCTATTCTTCTTTCTGTTGCCCTTTGTTCAATAAGTGCAGTGGCGGCTTTAAAATCCTCGTGACTTATAATTGCCTCATGATGATTCTGTATTAAGTACCTGTTAAGCTCTCCGTTATTTATATGACGATTAAAATTACTGTCGGCATAGGTTTTTTGAAAAATACAATCACCTGTATATTTTTCATTCGTAAGAATATTGTGCACACTTGTCGATGTCCACCTTCCGCCCTTTTGCGTTGGCACCTGTTCAGCGTTCAACTTCTTAGCAATTGAGTACATTCCTTTACCTGAAAGCAGTTCTCTGAATATTCGCTTTACAATATCTGCCTGTTCAGAAACAACTTGCAGTCCACCTGATTCAAGCTCATAACCATAAGGTGCACTGCTTAATCTGTAAGTTCCGTTTTCAAAACGCTTTTTAATTGACCATTTGTTGTTTGATGAAATAGAAGCGGATTCGCCCTCAGCCATTGTGCTGAGAACTGACAGAAAGAGCTCGCTTTCCATAGAGCCGGTATTTATATTTTCCTTTTCAAAATATACCGGAATATTCAGGTTGAGAAGTGTTCTCACAATTTTCAGACAATCCATAGTGTTTCTTGAAAACCGGCTGATTGACTTTGTAATTACAAAATCAATTTTCTTTGCCTTGCAATCAGCTAAAAGCCGCATAAGTTCCGGCCTTTTACTTGCCTTTGTGCCTGTTATGCCCTCATCGTAGTACACACCCGCAAAGCACCAATCATCTCGTGAATTGATGTAGTTTTCATAATGGTTCTTTTGTGCTTCCAAGCTTTCAAGCTGTGCATCAGTCGCCGTTGAAACTCGGCAGTAGGCTGCAACACGCAGTTTATCCTCGGCATTTTTTGCAGGTTGAATTTTGTCAATTTTCGTAACCTTTTTCATGATAACTCACCTCCCATTTCACTTGTATATACATCACTCTAAATGTCACAATTGTCAAGTTGTTTTTGGCATAATCTCGGCTAAAAACGGAGAGAATGTATCACGATTTTTCTTTGTTAATTTGTTGAATTCTTCCAACGAGATAAGTCCTTTTTCAAGCATATCCTTAGCTACCCTCTGCGCCATAAAATAGTTGTAGTCCTGTAAAAGCTCCGCATCTGTCAACGGCTTTGCAGACATTTTTAAATGTGACTCAACATCTGTTGTCTGTAATACTGTTCTCATTTCATTTTGCATAATATTACCTCCGGTTTTTTGTTATTCACTTTCCACTGGAGATAAACAAAGGTTTTGAGCGAAAAAATCCCCATCAAGGAATAAAACTTCCTCGATGGGGATTTGGCTTTGTTAGAGTATTATGCTATTGTCTGTTAAGATAAAATCTCGTTTACTCTTTTCTGAACTGCGTTGTAGTCATAGCCGGCTTTGGTGAGACGGTTTTTGCGGTCGGCGCCGTTGCCCCATTTACCCTGAATTACTTCTCTTGCAATGGCATCAACTGACTTTTTGCCGGATGACTTTGGCGTGTACACAACTTTTCCGCTTTCATCAAAGACAGAGTAACCGCTGTTTTTGTTGGCACATTTCTTGGCATTTGAAAGGTCATAAAAAGCACCCTTCTGCGACTTTGCGTCCTTCCAACTTTTGCGTACACGATAGAGAGTTTTCTTTGATGTCACAGGTTTTGAACTGCCTAAGCCAAGCTGAGCGTTCACCTCCTTTGCAATCTGTCCGTGAAGATTGTAGAGATAATCGCCCGGGCAGGATTTGTTCGCATAATCCCTGTGAACCGTCATATTGCAACCGTTAAGGTGATTCATTCTCTCTGACTTGTTTGTTGACCACACAAGCCTTTTGATACCGTTTCTCTTGCAGATATCAACAAGCAGCTTAATCAAGGATTTGTATGCCTTGTCATTTACCTTATACGGGTGGTATGTATCGGATGCAACTTCGATAGTAATTGCTCTGTTGTCATTTGACGCAGATGAGGTGCACCAGCTACGGTCCTTTTCCTCAACATACATTCCGATTCTGCCGTCATAGCCGATACCGTAGTTTGAGCTTGCCTCCTTGCCCCTTGACGCAAAGATTGAGCCGAGAGTTTCAACAGAGCACTGCCCGACTACGCAGTGAATTGAAACTGTATCAATCTTGTGATTGCGATTGATGTTTTTGTTTGGTGAGATTTTTGTGTAGCTAACTAATTTGCTGTTTGTGTATGACATTCAGTCGTCCTCCTTTTCACTTCTGTGGTGTAATTGTGCAAGCACATTTTTAATCTTTTCAGGAATGGGAAGTCCCAGATGTGCTCCGTTTTCAAGCAGTGACAATCCCTCATTTGAGAGATAAAAGAAAATCACCGCCGTTCTCAGCACACTGCCCGTGCCGATAATGTACACATCAAGGAGATTCGCCACCCCCACAAGCAGAAAGATAATCACCTTTCTGCAAATGCCTTTAAAACCAACCTTGCTCGAAAGCTCTCTGTCGGCAAAGGCACACATCATTCCTGTAATGTAGTCGATAACTACAAATGCAATGAGTGCATACAGAAAGCCGTCTGCACCTCCGAGAAACCACCCGAGTGTTCCTCCAAGTGCGATTAATACGGTCTGAATACTGTTCCAAATCTGTTTCATAAATACCTCCTGTGTCTATTTTTTAACCCACTTGCTCCAGCTTGAATTCACCTTTGAACGGATATACACATCAAACGGACTGTCCCTTGCCGTATATCTCTGTGTCACAAGATTTGTACTGCAAGAAAATACTTCAAGCATACCGAATACAAGTGCCGGATAGTTCATATTCTCCTGCGGTACTCTTCGTCTGAAATAAATACCCTGCGTTGTAAGACTGTTAAGGCTGACATCGTCCTCAACAGAGGTCTGTATAATGCCCATAACAGGAAAGCCGTTCATATGTATTTCACCCGTCACATCAAGTGCGGATTGTGGGTTTGGATTGTTAATGCCTACCTTCTGCTTGCGTAATGCAACAAGCGGAGTGCCTTGCGGAATGGTAAAGTACAGGTCCGTAACAACAGACTTTTCCATCACATCCCGAATTTCAATATGAAAGCTGTATGACATATTCACATCAAGCTTCATAAGTTGAAGATTTGAGTATGAATAGCTTGTTCCGTTCATTTTCAGTTCGCTTAAAATGTCAACAAAATTTCCGTAGTTTGCATCACTTGTCCTCTTGTATTGGTAGCGAAAGGATAAAAGACGGTTGCGGTTTTCTCCGTCAATCGTAAGCGGGGAATATGAGCCGTTGAAGACAAGCTGAATTTCCGACTCAATCTCATTTGTTCGTCTTAGTGTAATCGTACTGAGATTCGGACTGCTGTACGGAATAACGGTAATCGTCTTTTTAATGCTCGTTGTGTAACCTCTTGAGTCCGTAACCGTGACCATAACCACCACATCACCGCTTTTTGCAACAGTGCCGAGGTTCAGCTCCTTTGCCGTAGTGCTTGACTTGCTCACACCGTTACAGCTTACCGTGTAGCCTGTAATCTTCGATTCATTTCTCGGTTTTGCCGTAAGCGGAGTAACCTTGAGATTTGAATAGTTCTGAATAAACAGCTTTGAGTTGCCCGTAACGGCAGTGGTCTTTAAATTGGTGTCAAGATAGATAAACCCGTTAATTACAGGCCTTGAGCTGTGCGAGGTGGTAGTAATATGACAATTCCTTTCAGAAATGCCTACATAGGTTGAACCCTTGTATGTGGTGACCGTTAGCTTTGCCGTAACGCTCTTGTCTTCATACATAGCCTTTAAAATGCCCGTTCTGCTGTCCATAGGAATGGGAATAATCCTGTTTGCCGTCCCCTTGTTCCACGCAAGTCCCGATATGCCAGTTATCGGAATACCTCGTATGGTAATCGTAATGCTGTGTTTAAGACCTGCGTCATTTACCGTTGTGTTTACTGATACGGTCGGATTTTCCGTATCTATGTAAATCGTGTCAATTCTATTGACAACCGTTGTCTTTGCCATATTGCCTCCTAATCAAGAATTACAATGTTGAGTCCCTGCGAGCTGTCCGTCATCGGAATCAGCTTTGTTCTGCCGATTGTAAGCTCACCGTCAACTGTGGTTTTCTTTGTCTGAGTTTCGTCCTTGTTTAGGGTGAATATCTTTTCACCGTTGTAGTAGCCGGAAAATTCTGTGTTTGTAATTACAGTTTTCTGCGAGGACTTGCTGTTTGAAACCTCAATGCCTTTGCGGTCAATCTTTACCTCGTTTGTGTATATCTCGTTCGGTGCAGGCGACCAGTGTTGGATAATACTTCCGTCAGTAAGCATAAGGTCACTTACCGTAAGAGAGGTGTCACGGCTGTAAATGAACACCGTAATTTCACCGTCCGAAACATCGGGGAGTACAACGGAAAAATCTGTCCAATCAAAGCTGTCCTTTGTGTCAAAAAGATATTCCTTTTTAACTCCGTTGTACTGCACATACATATATGCACTAAGCTGTGAATAGCTTTTCTTTGCTCTGAGTGACAGCACAAAGGATCTGTCGGCAACCGAGTTATACACACTTTGCGACAAGGTGCTTTCCACACCGAGTACAAAAGCAGAACCCGAAGAGGTATGACTGATTACATCTGTATCGGAAAGTACAGTGACCAATCCCGAATACTCCCAATCATCCGAAAGTCCGTTGAGAGCCGATGAGTTTAAAAGATAGTTCTTTCCGCCAGTGGACTGCTCGTTGATTTTAAATGAAATGTCCTCTGCGGCCTGCTCAAGTGTTGATGTTCTTTCGGTAATTGCGGAAATATTCTCACTTAGCTTTTCAGTATCCTCCGTTTTTGTGTAGGCACTGAGGTGAACCTCACCGCTTTCCAAATCCCACCACGAGGATTTATCAGCCGAACTGATTACTCCCGCCTTGATGATGTTTGCCATAAGCGTTCCGCTTGTGATAAAGTTTGCCACGATTTTTCCGTCAGCCGTAATCGCAGTTTCATACGGGCCGTTGTATCCACTCTTTGAAAAACCTAAGCCACTGACATTCCACCGCCACACATTCCTTGCATCGTACAGATTTTCGTTGTCAAGAATCAAAAGTTCATACGGCTTGCCTGTAACAGAATCCGTGTGCATAACAACAAAGCCACCTTGCTGACCTGAAATCAGCGAAGTGGCATTTTTAATAGCAGTATTCATAAGTAACGGAAAGCTGTCGGTTTCCTTTTTGATTTCATCGGTTGTACTTTTGATTTCTGCAACCGTATTCACAAAGTTTGATTTTGCCGTTCCAAGTGTGATTGATGAATATTTCTCGGCCAGTGCGTCATATACGGTTTCAATAACCTTCGTCTTTACCTCAATATTCATATCTGCGTGTCTGACGGTCACTGTGTCGCAGAGGTTCACCTTTTCGAGGAACTGCGAATATTCGGGCTGTTGCCATAGCGGTTCAAACGACACCTTCACCGTGGGAGTTTCGTCACCGAACGGATTCTGTTTGATGTATGACTTCGCCTTTGCTCGAAGTGTGTCCTCGGTAACGGTTTCTCCGTCCTTAAAGAAAGACGAAAAGTCCTTGATTAAGGTTTTCTCTCTCGCATATTTTTCGACAACAGGAAGTACGGCTTCCGAAAGAGTAACCACATTTTCGGTATCGCCGCTCTTTACAACCGCATAGGGCAAAAGGTGTGTATATACCGATGAAAAATCATTGTCCTGCTCAAGTGAGGTGAGGTTCTTGCCGTATTCAATCACAACACCGTTGTCTTTGCCACGCTTTGAGTGAAGAATGACATCGAACATATCCCATTCATACTCACCGCCCCATACATCAAGTACAGAACCCTCCGTACCGCCAAGACAGGCTCTGATACTCATAGGTTTACTGACTGAAAATGCCCTCGGTGCTGAAAGGTCTGTCCTGCATTTAAAGCCGTGCTTTGATGAAGTATTCGCAAAAATTCTTTCAAGTGCAAGCTGTGGCGAAACCGATTTGCTCTCAAAGCATAGCACACCAATGCCCGACAAATCATATGACATATGCTGTGCATACACTGTGATGATGCCGTTCATCGGTGTTGTAATTCTGTATATGCGAAACGGCTGTGACCTTGATGTGTCACTCGACTTAACGAGTATAACCCTGTCGTTTTTAATCTCATCAAACAATGCACCATGCAGAGGATATTTCATCACACATTCAAACGCACCGTTTCTCTCCTCTGTAACTTCGCAAAAGGTGCAGTCCGACAGCACACCGATTCCGTAGGCGTCAAACTCGGTTTCATCTGCTCTGTATAAAATCGGCATCATAACGAACACCACCTTGGAAATACTGAACCGTCTGTTATGCCACCGCCGAGAATAAACCTGTTTTCGCCCTTTACAAGCAAAGGAAATCCCGTGCCTGTAACCGTATCATTTTTCAGCGTGTTGTCCTTGTAAAAGCACATCTTTTCGCTGTCAATCTCAATGAACTCGTCAATATCGTTGAATGTCCATTCGTGTCTGCCGTTTTCGTTATCAATGGTAAGCGTACCCGCACCGTTGCCGTTAAGATGAATAAGCGGTCTGCTCTCAAAGCTGTACGGATTCACAAGTACGGTTTCACCCTTTGACGGCAAGGTCACTCTGTAAATATCCTCGCTGACCTTCTCGAGAGAATACCATGTGGTTTCGTCACCGAGAAATGTATATAGGGCAAACCTTGCATTCTCCTTTTTCCAGTTTTCGTTTACCTTAAGATATATTCTGCTCTTGTCTGCATCTGAATAGCTGTCCCAGTAGCCGTCCGTCCACGAATTTGTATTCAGCACAAACATATTTTTACCACTCGGCACAACAAGGTCTGCCGTCTGATTCCAACGGTTGCTCCAGCCATTTTCCGGCTTTGAACCGTCCATTCTGCAAAAAATCATATACGGAAAATTCAGCACCACATCAATGCTGTGCGGTAACTCACCGTCAATGTCATATCTAAACGGCTTGCAGTTAAAGCTTACGGTAAACACACCGATTTTGTTGAGCTCATCTTCAATATCAAGCGATGAGTTAAAAAGAGCATATCTGAAAAATCTTTTATCGTAGCTGTCCTTTAGTATGTGATACCTGTCGGGCTGTGCATACAGCCAAGCCTTGATTTTTGTAATGCTGTCTGCAAGCTGTTGACTGTTCTTTGCAGACAGATATACAGAATAGCTCACCTGTGTATTTTCATATCTGCGATTTGGTACAATCAAATCACCATTGCGACCGGGGATTGATACAAAGGAAGAGTCATACTTTGGCGAGGAGTACACATTCTTTCTCTGTATATGAAGCCCCATATCAGATGACCTGATGCCGTTGTATTCAAAATAGTTCAAGCAAACACCAGTCCTTTCCTTTTGGCAAACTGACCTGCAGTTTCCATAATCTCGTTTGTAAGCTGAGAAATATCGTCATTTGAGTAGTTGTTAAAATTTGCAATATTCAGCACAAGCGAAAGACCGCTCTTACCAAAAACAGCAGAATTTGAATTGTCAACCAAGCCTTTAACATTTCCGTCAATGCTGAAATCAGTCGGCAAAGCAGTTTTTATATCATCAGCAAGTGAGTTCATAACACTTGAAACATCACTGCTCATACCCTCGGCGGCACGAACAGCCATATCACCGTTCTTGTCAATAGAGCCGGCAAGACCCTTGACGAGCATTTCGCCAACCCATGCCATTTCCTTTGACGGTGAGTGAATGCCAAAAAAGTCGCAGATGCCGTCCCAGATACCCGAAATCCAACCGCTGACTGAATCCCAGAGCCACGATGCAAGACCGCAGATACCGTCCCACAAGCCTTTTACAATGTTACCGCCAATTTCAACAATCTTGTACATAAGTGAACCAAAGGTCTTTACAATGCCTTCAATAATCTTAGGTACTGCCTTTACAATTTCCTTAATGATAGTCGGCAGATTCTTAACAAGCGAAATCAACAAATCAATACCTGCCTGAATTATTGCCGGAATATTGTCAATAAGAGCATTAACAATGCCTGAAATGATGTCGGGTATTGCATTCACGATTGTGACGATAATGGTGGGCAGAGCCTTGACAAGTGAAATGAGCAAGTCAATGCCTGCCTGAATAATCTGCGGAATTGAATTTATTACCGCATTTATAATCCCGTTGATAATCTGCGGAATTGCCTTGACTATTGCTGTGATAATATCGGGCAAAGCACCGACAAGAGAGGTCAGCAGCTTAATGCCCGTCTGTATGATTTGCGGTATTGAATTTAAAAGAAATGTAACTATGCCCATAATAATCTGAGGCAGTTTAGATATGAGGTCGGGAAGTGCATCAAGAATACCCTGTGCAAGTGCTGACACAAGTTCAAGTCCTGCGTCAAGAATTGACGGCAAGCTGTCCAGAAGTCCCTGTACAATCGTCATAACCGCATTGACCGCAGTAGGAATTAGAGTCGGCAGTGCATCTGCAAGGCCCTGTACGAGAGTTGCTACGAGCAAGGTTGCCGACTCAATCAACAAGGGCAGATTTTCAACAATTGCATTCGTAATTGTTAATAAAGCCGATACCGCAACGGGAATCAGCTGTGGCAAAAGCTGAAGCAATCCCTCAAGCACCTGTGCAAACAATTCTGCAAGAGTTTCCAGAACCGTAGGGAGCATTTCACCTGCCGATTCAAGCAGTGTAGTAATTACTGTCGGCAAGGCGGAGATGAGATTTTCCACAATAGGTGAGATATTTTCAAGCACGGTCTGAAATGCCGTTACAACATTTTCACACAACACATCAAGTTCAGCGTTTGCGTCACCAAATCCTACCACAAGATTCGTAACTGAGGATTTCAACGCATTAACCGAACCCGAAATTGTACCCTCCGCCTCTTTTGCGGTAGTGCCGGCAATATCCATACTCTCCTGCATAACGTGGATTGCATCGACCACATCGGCATATGACGAAATATCGTACTTAATGCCCGATATTTTCTCTGCGTCAGAGAGAAGTCTTTGCATTTCCTCTTTAGTACCGCCGTAGCCGAGTTTAAGGTTATCGAGCATTGTGTAATTTTGCTTGGCAAAGCCCTGATACGCATTCTGAATGAGTGACATATCTGTACCCATCTTGTTTGCGTTATCTGCCATATCCGTGATTGCCATATCGGCATACTTTACCGACTTGTCCGTATCACCGCCAAGCGACTGAATGAGGCTTGCGGAAAAGCCTGTAACAGTTTCCATATAGTCATTTGCAGAAAGGCCTGCCGTTTTATAGGCATTAGATGCGTAGCTTTGCAGCTTCTGTGATGAACCCTTGAAAAGCGTATCAACACCGCCGACAAGCTGTTCATAGTCGGCATAGGCATTAACTACCTCCTTGCCGAGCTTAACGGCAGTTGCGGCAGCCGCAGTAACAACCGCACCCATCGCAACACCCACACCCTTGAGTACCGAACCAAGCTTTGAAAACCTCTCCTTTGACTTATCCGCCTTGTCGCCTGCGTCCTTGATTTCATCGCCCATATCATCGGCACTTTCGGCAGTATCATCAAGCCGACCGTCAACCTTTTCAAGAGATTTTTCTGTCCCCTCAATATCCGTCTTTGCCTGTTCAAGTGCAGAATTATTACTGTTCAGTTCACGCTCCATACCGTTGAGTGATGCCTCGGCATTGTTAAGCTGAATTTGCCAGCTTTGTGTTCTTCTGTCGGTTTCACCAAAGGACTCTGATGCATTTGCAAGTGCCTGTCGCAAGGTTTCAATCTTCTGCTTTTGTGCGTCAATCTCCTTGTTGAGAACCGTATTTCTTGCCGATAAAGCCTGAATGGAATTGTCGTTCTTATCAAACTGCGAGGACACAAGTTTCATCTCAGAGCCGAGAACCTTAAAAGTCTGATTGATTTCTGCAAGCGACTTTTTAAATTCCTTTTCACCCTCAATGCCAAGCTTAAGTCCAAAACTATCCGCCATATTCTCACCTCCTCAGGGCATAAAAATAGCGTAGCAGTCATAAAACTACTACGCTATATAAAGTCTAACTTTTTGGGGTCACATCACGAAAGGTTACTCCTTGAAATTATTGTATAGATAAATTGAAATTTGCCATATCATATCTATGAATATTACTCATTCTGAAAAATCTGTAATTTACTATCAGTAGCAAAACTCATACCTATCTGCGATTTCTCTTAATTTTAGAATAATGCCTATCGTTCTTTCGATATATTCATCCCATTTATCTATATTTTCAACCTGCGCTGGTATTTCAACCCTTATCTGAGAAGTAGACGAAATCAAATTAATCTTGTCATAACCTTCTAAAGGAAGTTCTTTAACAATAGAATCAAAATCAGCATTAATTGCATCATAGAAAATAGTCCCAAGCTTATCAAAATGCACTTCAATTTTAATTGCTTTTTTTCTGAATGGTATATTCATATAGTAAGATTTTCCCCATGTTAAAGTAATACAATCTGTACGCCCTAGTCGTGAAAGTGAAAATCCATATTTCTTAGGAAACACACTTTCAAACCTGTTCCAAAATTTAATATTCAATTCTGCATTTTTTGGTAGCTTAACATTGGAATCTCTTTTTATACAATCATCCTTTGTCGCTACTTTTAAGATTACATTTGGGGTATTAAGTAAATCTGAATTTTGATCTGGAGACATTAACAATATCCAAAATTCAAATTTTCTATCTGATGATTGAGCTAATTTTTTTATGTATTCTACTGCATGAAAGTGTTCCTCGTCTATATCTTCTGTAATCCATACAATTGTTGAAACTGAATTCCAAGCTGAATAGGTAAGTATTTCACCTAAATGAATATGATTACTTAAAAAATATTGATTCTCAACAACAATTTTTTCATCATTTTCGTCAATTGCAAGAATATCAACTGGGTATTTTCCTTTGCCATATTCACTAGATTCTTTCACTTCAGTACACGCACTTACAATGTTTCTTCCAATAATATTTCCTACGCAATCTATATTATCAGCAAGCCATTTTGTAAAATTTCTCTCCTCCTGCCAACAAGGAACTTCATTCATTCTTATTCTCTTTGCCATAATTAAGACTCCTAACAATTTCAGTTTTTTAATGGGCTAATTATATCATACCGCTTAATAAATCTCAATCCTTTTCAGAATAATCAAACCCCATAAGGAATAACATCATCAATGCAAGCAACTCGTTTTGGCTTTGCAATGCCGTTATACTGCTTATGGCACTCCCACAAATCAAGCAAAAGTCCAAATGGCATCAGCCACACCTCATCTTGCGAAAGATCCAAATGTGCAAGTCCGTAATAAAGAAGTCGGGTAAACAGCTCATCGTCTGTTACCCGACTTTCGTATTTTTTGAGTCAGACTCGCTTTCAATATTTCTCTTTGTACCCTTGAGCATTGAGTCCATAATTGCATTCTTGTATTCTGCAAGGTCAAACGGAGAGGTCAAAAGCTCAACCTCGTCCTCACAAAGCAAAGGCTTTTTGCTGTTCGGATTTTTCAGATTGTAAATCATAACACTCTGGTTTGCAAGCAAGGTGATAAGCCAGATGATTTCATCAAGTGCCATTTCAAAATTTTCACTTTTCATAAGCCTGTCACCGAGGTTTTCAAGACCGCCGTATCTTTTGGCAATCTCCTTTGTGGCTCTTGTGGTGAGCAAAAGCTCGTATTCGTTTTCACCGATTTTAATAATACTTCCTCTGTCAGTCATAACGCACCTCCGTATTTATTCAGCATAGGTCGGCTCGTACACCTGAGTGTACCAACCGCTGATTGTGTCACTTGCAACACCTGCATCGTCCTCTGAAATTTCAGCCTTCCACGGGTGCTTGCCGAGCTTGTCAGCCTTGTTTCTGCGGATAACCGTACCCTCGATTGACGGAGTGGAAAACTCGATGCTTTCGCCCTTTGTGGTAAGATTAGTTGCAGGAATGCCAAACTTCACTCTGTAAAGCCAGAAGTAACGATACTTGCCGTTCGCTTTCTTTGCACGAAAACCGATTGCAACGGGCGGTGCTCCGTCCTCAGATGCGGAAACCAACACCTTGTTTTTGTCGATTGTCGCACCGGTCAAATCCTCTGCAACGGCTGTTCCGATGTTGTCGATACCGAGTGTGAGCGTACCGCTCTGAAATTCCTTTACAACCTCAGATGCACCGTCATCGGCATAAAGTGTCGCCTCGGCAAGCTCTACCGAAAGTTCTGCACTCATCGCCTTTGCAAGCGGAACAGGTGTATCGTAGGTTTCGTTTCCGTCAGAGTCCTCCGTGATTTTTGCGTAGTACAGCTTATCAAGTCCGATTGTTGCCATAATCTATCTCCTCCAATTCATAAGTCTTTAATGTGTCAATAGCATAGTGATGATAGCCCGTGTCGCTCTCATAACCGATATACAGCCTGTCGGTTATTGAAATATCACTTTGAAAAAGAGCGGTCACAAGCTTGTATTTAAGTGCAGAATAATTACCCTTTGAAAATATAGAAATTCTCATTTCCTGTCTGTCAAAGGTCGGCATATTGTCGCAGTGCATATCAAAACCATCTGAAAGCGGAGTGAGAACAATGTATTCGTCAGGTGCTTTGTCTGAAAAAGCACCTGTTTCAACTCTGATATTTAAACCTTCTGCAATGCTCTTGATTTCAGCAAGCAGACTCATATGCTCTTTACCTCCTCATCAAGCATATTAATCATAACCGTCATACACTCCTTGCGTGACGCTGATTTTGCAGGCTTCATAAACGGTTTTGGTGGCTGACCGCTTTTGCCGTATTCAATTACACTCGCAATTTTTGCATTGCTTTCACCATTTGTTCTCGGCTCTGAAAAGCCTATTTTTATATTCAGATTGCCGTTCTTGTCCGACAAAACAGGTGACACACCAAGTGAGCGTTCAAGCTCACCCGTTGAGCGTGACTGCGTTTTTGTGTCCTTGCTGATGACATTTCTGAGATTTGTCCTCACCTTTTTAAAAACAACCTCAGCACCGGCATTGAGTACCCTTCCGCACACATCATCGGTTTTGTTCCCAAGTCTTGAAATTTTGAGTAAAAACTCCTCCGGCATTTTCATTGTGCATCTAGCCACTTGCGTCAACCTCCTTTGCAAGAATTTCAAGATACATTCCTCTGCCTTTTACATTCTCAACAGATGTGATTTCAAACCGCTTTCCGTCACAAAGAATGAGCATATCGGTTGTAACCTCAATGTGCGGAATACACCTTAGGCGAAACAGGTCAGTCGCAACGGAAAATGTCGCCATATTCGCCCACCGTTCACTGCCGTTTCTGCCCTCACGATATGCTCTCACACTTGCTACTGTTTTCAGTCTTTCCTTCTTAAATCCCTCATCATCGGTTTCAATCACCTTTTTCATAATTTCAACAGGTGTGTTCATGTTTCCAAAACTCATAGCTACACCTTCCAGTTTCTGTCAAGCCTTAAAAGTAAATTGACCGTGTTCCACACCTGAGCCGATGCGTTTGTGCTGTCAGCAAAGAATCCGCCCGTTGAGCCATCTCTGCTTTCATAGAAATGGCTCGCAAGCATAATAACTGCCTGCTCGGTAGTTGCAGGCATTGCGTGTGTGGAGTAGTAACCCTCATCAATGTGTTGATAGCTTTCGGCATAGGAAACCGATGCAGTGATGTACTGCTCAAGAAGTGCATCGTCCTCAGAATGTTCAAGTATGAGATTTTGCTTTACTTTTTCAAGCAGTTCATTCACTAATTTCATCACCTCAGGATTTTTTCATCTGTAAGAGTTTGATACCCTCTGTAAGAATCACCTTACCGTCAACTCTCTCAGTAGATACATAACCAATCTGGCCATTAGTCGCATACAATTCATTAAGTCGCTGTACCGTTCTTGAACCTCTGTCGCCAATCCAGTAATTTGAAAAATCGCCAAAGGCAATAGGGAGTGAATTTGTTGTTGCAACAGGTGCATACGGTGTTGTGTAAAGGTCATAGCCAAGAAGCTTATCCGGCTGACCAGCCTGTACTGACGGTTGCCAGAGATACGCACCGTTGTTATCCTTGAGTTTTCTGAGAATTGCAACGGTAGAGTCATTCATAAGAAACTTTGCATTTCTTCTGTACGGTGATTTGAGTGAATACACAAGGCTGATAACTTCATCAGCAGTAATTGCAGTTGCACTAGCAGCCGTAACACCAACTTCACCACCTTTGGCCGTAAAAATACCTGTTGGCTGATTTGTACCTGTGCCAACGCAGAATGCCTCCTCTTCAGCAATACCGAAGGCTCTTGCAAATTCTTTCATAAGGTAATCCTCAATATCAAAGGCTGAATCCTGTAAAAGCTCTGTACTTACCCTACAAAGGTCTGTAAGTTTAAATGCGTCAAGCTGCTTCTGTCCAAAGGTTGGATTACTTTCCGTGTACGCCGCATTCTCGGCCGTCCACTGAGCAACAGAATGACCCGTGGCAATCGGAATTTTGCGTTCATGCTGGGTTGTGATTACCTTCGCAAGAGAGCGTATAATATTCTCCTCCTCAAGTGCAGAAACAATGCTTGTTTCAAATTCCGTGGGAACAAGAAAACCACCGTCAGCGTCTGTACCCTCAGAGAGTACATTGTGAACCTGTGCTCTGCCACGAAGATGATTCTGAAAATCCTCTCTGTATTCATCACTTGCCCTGCCTGTCCTTTCAGGCTTATTGTCAACCGGTGTGGTGACAATTGGCGTATTTACCGCTTTGTTAAGTTCCTTTTCATGCTCCTCTCTGCGTTCCATTCTGTGGATTTCATTTGTAAGGCTATCAAGTTCACCCTCCATATTCTAGTACGTCGCATCGTCCTCCGCCTTCAATACACCCATATCATTTCTGTGTGTATCAAGAAAGCCCTCCATCGTGTTCCAGAGTCTTGCTCTTTTTTCTCTTAATTCTGTAATAGTCATAGTTAAATTCTCCTTATTAAAGTAACTTTTTGTAAAGTTGCATCTTTAACTCATCAACTTTTCGTCCTGTCTTGCCAACAGAATGCTTATTCTTGATTTTGTTAATGAGTGCCCTCTCAACCGCATCTTCGGAAAAAGAATACCCTTCCGTTTCAGCGGTATTCTTATCGTCTTTGAGAATGTCGTCGGCAAAACCAAGTTCAACAGCCTTCTTTGCATTCATCCATGTGGTTTCATCCATCATATGCGAAAGCTGCGTATGTGAAAGCCCCGTGCGTAATTCATAAGCATTTATAATGCTCTCCTTGACCTCATCAAGCATTTCAATAGCTTTTGACATATCTCTATGGTCACCAAAGGCGGTTGTTGCCGGATTGTGAATCATCATAAGGGCGGTAGGTGCCATACACACCCTTGTACCAGCCATTGCAATAACCGATGCCGCACTTGCAGCAATACCATCAATTTTAACCGTCACATCATGTGGATAATCCATAAGCATTGAATAAATCTGACTTGCCGCAACGCAATCTCCACCCGGAGAATTAAGCCAAATTGTAACGGGACCACTTCCTGTAAAAAGCTCATTTTTAAACATCTGCGGTGTTACATCATCGTCAAACCAACTTTCTTCTGCAATAGTTCCGTTAAGTTCAAGAACTCTTTGTACAGTTTCATTTTCTTCTGTATGATTTTTCCAATTCCAGAACCTTTTCGCCATTTGTATTTTCCTCCTTTTCATTATTCTTTTCAGCAAAAGCCCCGGCATCGCTCAGCTTTGTCATGCTGCCATTCACGAGATACAGATTTCCACCCTCCTCGTCAGAAATACGGTCGAGATTTTCAAGCTCTCGTATATCGTTTGCCGACATCCATCCGTTTTGCCTTGCCGTTGCATAGCCACTCATTCTGCTTGCATAGTCACCACGCAGAAGTCCATCCACATTAAACTTCACAAAGTACGAACTTTTTTCGTTTCTTGAAAGCAAGGAGCGGGAAATCGACTGCTCCCAACGCACTATCCACGGCTCAAGTGTGTACTTCACAAATTCAAGTGACTGCTGTTCAATATTAGAAAAGCTCGATTTTTCAAGGTCACCCACCATATGCGGAGGCACTCTGAAAATTCGAGCTATCTCATCTATCTGAAATTTTCTGGTTTCGAGGAACTGCGCCTCGTTCGGCGAAATTGAAATCGGTGTGTACTTCAGTCCCTCCTCAAGCACGGCAACTCTATGACTGTTGCCGCTTCCTGCAAAGGCGGCATTCCACGAATCACGAACCTTGGATGGGTCTTTCAGTGTACCCGGATGTTCAAGCACACCGCTGGGTGACGCACCGTTTGCATAGAACTTACTACCGTATTCCTCGGCGGCAATGGCAAGACCGATTGCGTTCTTTGCCATTGCAATAGGCGAGTATCCGACAAGTCCGTCAAATCCAAGTCCGGCAATATGCAAAACCTCATATGGTGAAAGTCTTACCGTTGCACCTTCCATTGTTCTTGCGTCATCGGAGCTTGTGTTGTACTGATAGTAAAGATTACCGCTTTTATCTCTGTCAACTGTCATTCTGTTCGGCATAAGAGGATAGAGGGCAACAACATCGCCCTTGCCATTTCTTATGATTTGTGCATAGGCATTGCCCCACAAAAGCAAATGAGTCATCAAGGTTTCTCTAAAAGCAAATGAAGTCATTTCGGGATTAGGCTCATCGTGCAAAAGAAAATACAACGGATGTTCAAGTGCCTTTTCCTTACTGCCATTTGAGTTGTATTTGTAAAGATGAAGCGGAAGTCCTGCAACCGCCTCGGATAAAATTCTGACGCAGGCATATACTGCCGTCATTTGCATTGCACTTCTCTCGGTCACGCATTTGCCGGCACTGCTCTGACCGTAGAAAAATCGGTAACTGCTGCCCGATGTACTATTTTTCGGCTTATCTCGTGAACGAAACAAACCGCTTAAAATACCCATAAAACCACCACTCTTTCGTAAAATGGGCAAAAGAAAAGCACCTACCGTTTCCGATAGATGATTCCTGTGGTATTCTTTAATCTAATTTTGGAAGCGGTATCTCTCCGCTTTCAATCTTACTGATTGTATCTTTTGCTCTGCCAACTGCTTCTGGCAGTACTCTTGGGTCAGAACCATCGATAAGACTCAAGGCATATATAACTTTATCGCCTCGAATAATCCTTGCCGCCGCATTCACTCTGATTCTTGTTCCGCTAAAATCTTTGTCATAAGTACCAATTTGGTTTTCATAATATTCCTGAATCAAATCCTTTTTCCGTTCTTTATCATCTAATTCTGGTATTCTGCAAAGCAAATCACCCATACGCATTCCAAGAAAGGTCTGACCTGCGGATTTGACATCATCTTCGATTTTCTGAATCGTTCTTTCTTCTTTTTTCATATGCTACCTCCATCACTTACTGATATAAGTATAGCACAAAAGAATGCAGCTGGATTATGATTTTGCAAAATCATAGTCGGCTGCACAGCAGACATCAAATAAAGAGAATCCCGCGATGGTTATACACGGAATCCCCATTGTCATTTCCACAGCGAATGGCTCTGTCCAGTGCCATAATCGATGCAATAGCACCGTCAATCTTCTCTGTGGATTTTTCTTTGTCTGGCTTGATGTTGCCGGCTGGGTCAGTTCTGACAAAGATGTTATCCATATTCCAGCGGAGTACAGGGTGACCACCGTGTGCGATTTTTTGTTCAAGTGTCAGTTTCATAAGCTCCTTTGTAGGCGGTGACATATCCTTAAAGCCCTGCCCAAATGGAACAACGGTAAATCCCATACCCTCAAGGTTCTGTACCATCTGAACCGCACCCCAACGGTCAAATGCAATCTCTCGAATGTTAAATCTCTCACCGAGCTTTTCAATGAATTTTTCTATGTAGCCGTAGTGAATAACATTACCCTCCGTGGTCTGCAAATATCCCTGTCGCTCCCACACATCATATGGAACATGGTCACGCTTTACACGCAAATCAAGCGTATCCTCGGGTATCCAAAAATACGGAAGAATAACATACTTATCCTCTTCATCAAGCGGAGGAAATACAAGCACAAATGCGGTAATATCCGTTGTGCTTGAAAGGTCAAGTCCACCGTAACAAACCCGTCCGCAGAGGTCATTTTCATTGACTGCAAAGGAACATTTATCCCATTTGTCCATCGGCATCCAACGAACAGCCTGCTTAACCCACTGATTAAGTCTTAGCTGTCGAAACGAGTTCTCTTCACTCGGATTTTGCTTTGCCGATACACAGGCGGCCCGCACCTTGTCAATACCAACCGTAATGCCGAGCGAGGGATTGGCTTTTTCCCACACCTTCGGGTCTGTCCAGTCATCGTTCTCATCAGCTCCGTAAATCACAGGATAAAAGGTCGGGTCAATCTTTCTGCCATCAAGAATATCCTTTGCCTTCTGATGTGTTTCATAACAAATCGAATGTGTGTCCGTACCGGCTGTCGTGATCAGAAAAAAGAGCGGCTGCATTCTTGCATCACCGCTACCCTTTGTAAGGACATCATAAAGTTTTCTGTTCGGCTGACTGTGCAACTCATCAAACACAACACCGTGAATATTAAAGCCGTGCTTTGAATAAGCCTCGGCTGACAATACCTGATAGAATGAATTTGTAGGAATGTAGATAATTCGCTTCTGCGACGCAAGAATTTTTACACGCTTGCTTAGTGCGGGACACATACGCACCATATCGGCGGCAACATCAAAAACGATTGACGCCTGCTGTCTGTCGGCAGCCGCACCGTAAACCTCGGCTCGCTGTTCACCGTCACCGCAGGTGAGCAGAAGTGCAACAGCCGCAGCTAATTCGGATTTACCGTTCTTTTTGGGAATTTCAATGTATGCAGTGTTGAACTGCCTATATCCGTTAGGCTTTAGAATACCGAACAGGTCACGGATAATCTGCTCCTGCCAGCCCATAAGCTCAAACCGTTTACCCGCCCAAGTGCCTTTGGTGTGGCACAGACTTTCGATAAAGGCAACGGCAAAGTCAGCGTATTCCTTATCGTAATAGCTGTCCTTTGCTTTAAATTTTGTCGGCTTGTAATTTTTAAGTTTTCTCAAAATCTCACCTCCGATAGGGCATAAGAAAAGCACCCACCAAATTTTGGTAGATGCTTGTATTTGCATGATTTTATTTTTTATCTTTACTATTGATAATCATTCCGTCTTTTATGGAGAATTTTTTCTTAAATTTAACACGATTTTGGCAATATCTTAATATGATTTCTCTAACATAGTTGCGAGTACAGTAGCTTTTTTCAAATAAGACTTTATCATTACAAGTTTTTGATTGCACAAAAAGGTTTTTTTCTTCCCAAGCATCTTTTATATCAGATACTAATTCTTCACTTAGCTCTAAGTGTGGGAGAACTGTAGCATTTAAGTTTTCATTTTTAATTTCTACAAGTTGTTCGAAGTTATTGATTTGGCTTAACTCCGTTTTTATTGCATTCGTGTAGGTGTTCATGTTCATACTTCCTTTAAGTAAATATTCAGGAGTTATATCTAGAGCTTGTGCCAAGTCAAGAAGGTAAGAAGAGATGGGCTCGTTATGACCTTGCTCATAATTTCGTATTGTTTGCACTGAAATTAAGGTAATTTTTGCAAGTTGTTCTTGAGTATATCCTCTTTCATTTCTGATCCTTTTTAATCTAACTGCAAATGACTCTGTTTTCATAACTCTCTGGACCTCCAATATACCACAATTCAAAAAAAAGGTCACTATCCAAGTATTGGTAGTAAGTGCATCCTGTTTGATTTTACTAATAAGTTAAATTCTATATTTATTTATATAATACAATCAATTTTATCACACTAATTTTGTAAGTCAATACACAACAAAAAGAAAACTCAGATCAATTCACCTCTCACACCTGTGAATAGTATCAAGAATTTTATCCTGTTCCTCTTCATCAACACCAATGCTCTGGAGGGCCTCTCGTGTGCCACAGTCGGGACAGATAACGGTTAAATTGTCTGCCCTTGAAACTGCACCGTGTCCGGAATAAACCCCGCCACAACGGGGACAGGTGCGTAACTGAACAAGGTTATCGGTCATTTTCGTACAGCTCCTTTGACTTGTGATAGGCATTGAGAAGTATCTGCTTGTCAAAATAAAATGTATCGTAACCTTCAAGGCAGGTGTTGAGGTAGAAAAGGCTTGGTACACCGATTTGCCTTTCCTCGTGCATAATGTAGGCGAAGGCGGTAACCGTTCTGCGATTGCCTGTTCTGATGCCCTTGTATTGCACCTTGATATCCTTCTTGTAGTAGAAGGTCGGATAGCCCTCATATCGGTCAAGTGCTTTTTCATCGGTCTTATCGACCTCCCAAATTACCACAGGCACAATGGCGTTTTCCTTTTTCTCAATCGTGAGGTACGAACCTGACTTACTACCTTTGAAAAGCAACTCCCAGCCTTTCAGCTTTGCTGTACCTAGAATTTTCGCGTTCGGACATCTCGTTTTCATCTGCATTACATTTAGGTTACTTCCGTAGGCTATGTATAACCTTTTCATAAAATCAATCCTTTCCAAAGATATGTTCTTCTACCACCTTAAGACCGCCAAAGCGGTCAGTGGGGTATTTAACCTAATCACTTCAAGCAACTCTGCCGTTTCTAAAAGCCGTGTCGCCCGAAAGTCTGTTTGTGAACACATCTCTCGCTGTCTTGAACTCGTCACCGATAAAGCCAAGTCGCAAAAGCCAAGTTCTCATTGCGTATTTTGGATTTTCTGTTTGCTGAGGTTTTGCACTTGCCGACTTAACTTCCTTTGCCATTTGGCTGAGTGCCAAGCAAAGCTGAATGTAGCTTTTTAGCTGTCCTGCGTGAAGTCCGTTCTGTTTGCCGTTTGATGGCTTGTCAAATTGAAAAAGTCTGAATTCAACCGTTCCCTTTGTAAAGGTTGCGTGGAGGTTGAGCATATGGTATCTACTTCCATTGTAATGGTGACTTCTGCCGTAGTTTTCATCGTGGCTCTTGTACCATACATCGGCAAGTTGTGACATCGTTTCAGGCTTAGTTCTGTTGACCTGTTCCAAAAAGCGTGGATCTACCGTTTTGCAGTATCTTCTTATTCTCACCTCGTCAAGGTTTAAGGCGTCAATCAAAAGCTGTTCGTGGCTTGCCATAATGTTTGCAAGGTTTCTGAGTGCCTTTGCCGTGTGGCCTTTTGCACCGATGTGAATGTGTACTCCGCAACCTCTTGTTGAGTCGCTCTTTGCACCCGCTTTTCTTAATATCCTTACAAGCTCCTGCAAGGTTTCAATGTCTGAATAGTTTAAAATCGGTGTGACCATTTCGCATTTCTCACTGTCAATTCCTGCAATGCTGACATCTTTTTGGAATTTCCACTCTCTGCCTTGCTCGTCCCAAGCCGAGTATGTGCAGTAGCCGTTGCGGTCTGCTGTGTTTTTGTATCGACCTGTTCCGAAAAATTGTGAGGCAAGCTTTGCAGCCTTGCTCCTTGAAATACTGTTCATTTCAATCTCAACACCGATTGTCTGCTTTTTCATTTCCTCAATCTGTCTTGCTGTCTTTGTATTCATAATGTCCTCCGTTTTTGTAATTGTGTATTTCCTTTTGTTGTACACATATTCGCTCTTTTTGAAGGATATATCAATACGATTACTGCACAATCATTTTGCAAGATTATTGTGTATATCTATTCCCTTTCAACCTCTTTCACAAGCTCGGTATACGGGATTTTTCTACCGTTTCTTTCAACAAACACACCTTCTGCATTGTTTGTATTTTCAACATATCTTCTTAAAATTACTGAGGCGTATTTTTCGTCGAGTTCCATCATATAGCAAATTCTGTTCATCTGTTCACACGCCATCATAGTTGAACCGCTACCGCCAAAAGTGTCGATCACAACACCGTTTTCCTGAGTTGAATTGCCAATAGGATAGCTGAGTAAATCAAGTGGCTTTGATGTTGGGTGATTTGCATTTCTTTTTGGCTTGTCAAAATTCCAGATTGTAGTTTGCTTTCTGTCCGAGTACCACTTATGCTTTCCGTTCTGCACAAAACCATAAAGTACAGGCTCGTGCTGCCACTGATAATCAGAGCGACCAAGAACAAGACTATCCTTCACCCAGATGCAACAACCGGTAAGATGAAAGCCTGCATCAATAAACGCCTTTCTGAAATTAAGTCCCTCTGTATCAGCATGGAACACATATGCTGAACCTCCATTCTCAAGATGTTCAGCCATACACTTAAATGACGCAAGCAGAAAATTGTAGAACTCCTCGTTTTTCATACTGTCATTCTGAATTGTCAGGCCTGATGAGCTCTTAAAAGATACACCATACGGCGGATCAGTCAGTATAAGATTTGCCTTTGTATTGCCCATAAGAGTTGATACATCTTCACTTGATGTTGCATCACCACACATTAGTCTATGACTACCAACAGTCCAGACGTCACCTTTCTCAACAAACGAGGCCTTTTCAAGTGCTGCGGTTAGGTCAAAGTCATCATCTTTTGCACGGCTTTGGTTATCATCGCCGAATATATCCATTAGCTCAGCTTCGTCAAATCCGGTCAGGTTCAAATCAAAATCAGCACCTTGCAGTGATTCAATTTCCACCTTCAAAAGTTCCTCGTCCCAGTCGGCATCAAGGGCCATTCTGTTGTCGGCAAGTATGTATGCTTTCTTTTGTGCATCGGTAAGGTAGTCTACAAATACACAAGGCACTTTATCAATGCCCTCTTCTTTTGATGCCATAATTCTGCCGTGACCGGCAATGACATTATAATCTCTGTCAATTATTACGGGGTTGATAAAGCCAAATTCTCTGATTGATGCTCTCAGCTTGTTGATTTGCTCCTTTGAATGTGTCCTTGCGTTATTCACATACGGAATCAGCTTGTCTATGTCAACAAGGTTCATCTCCGATACTCTATTCATATTGCATTTTCCTTTCCTCCATCAAAACACAAAAGCCTTTCTTTGCTCCTGCTATGTCACCGTGAAGTGCCCGTCCTCTCAAGGTTAAAAGTTCCTGCCTTTTCAGCCTGTGTTTATATCTTTTAAGTGTTTTTAAAAATTGTGCCAATTCGTTCTGTTCGTTCATCATTTTATCTTCCTTCTGAGCAAAAGCTCCATAGTATTGTTCGGGTTATCCTCAAACGGAACCGTGCAGTTTTGCTTTACAATATCGTAAATCTCATACCATATGAGGTTTGCATTTTTCTGATACTGCTGACTCATCTGTACGAACGGCGACGAGATTACTCCGCCCGTGGTCGGGTGCTTTCCAAGCAAACCGTAGGTGCTCGTTGCCTCCTCACACTGAATGTATCTTGCAAATGCCTGAGCATACGCTTCAATCAATCTCGGATTGACAAGCCGTTCGCAACCACGCTCTTTAAGCCACAACCAGGTTTCCTTGTATATCTCATCTGCTCCGAGAGGCACTCCGTTCTTCTGCTTTGCCGAAAGATAGTCTGCCGGTTTTGGCATATCCGCACCTTCAACAACTGCACCCTCAGGTAGGTCAACGGCCTCAAGTTCCGCACTCGTAAGCACGGGTATATCGTTTTCCATTAGCCGAACAGCCTGACCTTTTTGCAATTTTTCTGCCACGGACATTGGCTTGTCACCGGCCCGAACTCGTCTGCCACCTCTGTTTGTACCGTCCTTTGCCATATAAAATCACCTTCTTTCACAATTTTTAATACCCCGTTTGAACTGCCGTTTTTGTGTGTGACACCCTCCGCCGTTGTCCAAAATGATAGCTGTAGAGATTTTTACCCCCTACCAGTCACCGCCTAATTTGTCTGTCACCGATTGCAAGGTGAATTTTATTGTGACACGACTTACACAGTGACATAAGATTACTTTCCTCATTTGTTCCGCCTTGTGATACAGGAATAATATGATGCACTTCATCAACAGGTGCCATTCGTCCTTGCTTAAGGCAACATTCACAAAGAGGGTGTGCCGACACATAATGCTCACGAACCCCTCGCCACTCTCTGCCGTACTTGGTGTTCACATCAGCTCTGCGTTCATATTTGTTGTAGAGTTTGTTCTTTATTTTCTCGTGCTGTTCACAATACTGTTTGTCAGTAAGGTTAGGACAGCCTGGGAAGGCACAGGGTCTTTTCGGTTTTCTTGGCAAGCGTCACACCTCCTCGGAGCATAAGAAAAGCCCTGCGGATTTCTCCACAAGGCTTTCAAAGTCTATTTCACTGTTTATATTATAGCAGATGCCCATACTGTAATTCTATGGAATTTACTGTCAACTTTCAGGAATTTCAAAAATTTTTAAGGCTTTATTCCTCATCTTGAACACATTGTCAATACTGCAATTCATCTTAACCGCAATTTCCTCCCAGGTCTTAAAGCATAAATATCGCAGTTCAAGAAGTATCTGATACTCCGGCTTTTTAACCTTTTTTATTGCTCTAACAATATCACGTTTTAAATCCACAAGCCTGTCTATGTCCCTGTTGATTTCTTCCTGCAAATCAACAATCTTTACAACAGTATCTTCTAAACGGAAGTTACTGATGCTTTGACTTTTCGGCATATCCGATAATGTGGATGTGCATTTTGTTGCAAGAAGATTGAGTGCTTTCAGCTGTTCAATCTTTGAGTCTATTCTCTTGTCAAGGTGATATGCCTGACTTAAATATTCCTTTGATGTCATTTTAGGAAACCTCCCAAATCCGCCTTAACAGCGTCTATCAAATCTGACTGTGTTTTATCTTTCCTTTGCAGTGCTTTTAAAATCTGCTCATCAATAGTGCCTTTTGCGATTATGTGCTGAATTACAACGGTGTTTTTCTGGCCTTGTCTGTAAAGCCTTGCATTTGTCTGCTGATACAGTTCTAAGCTCCAGGTTAAGCCGAACCACACAAGTGTTGAACCACCGCTTTGAAGATTTAGTCCGTGACCTGCCGATGCAGGGTGTATAAGTGCAACGGGAATTTCACCTTTATTCCACCTTTCAATACTTGTGTCTGTATCAAGCTTTGAAAACGGAATATGCAGACTTTCAAGTCTTTTTGCAATTCTTTCAAAATCGTGCTTGTACCAATATGCCATTAAAAGCGGTTTGCCGTTCATACTTTCGATAATATCCTCAAGTGCGTCAAGCTTTCGGCTGTGAATTTCAATGATGTTTTGCTTATCATCGTAAATTGCACCGTTTGAAAGCTGGCATAGCTTGTTTGAAAGGGAGGCGGCATTAGATGCGGTAATTTCTCCGTCAGCTATTTCAAGGACTAAATTTTTCTTCATTTCGTCATAGTGCTTTCTCTCTTTGTCTGATAATTGAACCTCATAATTGCTGACTACAAGCTCAGGCATTTTCAGATATTCATTTGCTTTCATTGAAACTGTAATATCGGAGATTTTTTCATATATGGCTTGCTCGGCATATGGTAAAGGCTTGTATGAATAAACAACCTGTCCGTTCATCTTGTCGGGTTTGAAATATTTGTTTCTGTATTGTCCGATAAATCTCCCAAGTCGCTCTCCCATATCAAGAATTTTGAATTCAGCGAATAAATCCATAAGTCCGTTTGATGACGGTGTACCTGTTAAGCCTACTATGCGTTTCACCTTTGGCCTTACCTTCATCAGTGACTTAAACCGTTTTGTCTGATGATTTTTGAATGATGAAAGCTCGTCTATCACAAGCATATCAAAGACAAAGGGAACACCGCTTTTCTCAACAAGCCATTGAATGTTTTCTCGGTTGATTATGTAGATGTCAGCATCTGCATTAAGAGCTGCAATTCGTTGTTCCTCTGTACCAACAGCTAACGAATACCTTATATCTGAAAGGTGATCCCATTTCTTTATCTCGTCAGGCCATGAAAATTTTGCAACTCGTACCGGTGCTATCACCAGCACCTTACGCACCTCAAAACTATCATGCAGCATATCTTCAATAGCCGTCAGCGTGATTGAAGTTTTACCTAAACCGCAATCCAAAAACAAAGCTGATACAGGGTGTGATTTCAAATATTCAATAGCAAATTTCTGATAGCTATGAGGTTCGTATTTCATCAATTATCCCTCCTATCTGTTCTGCATCATCAAGTACATACACTTTAAATCCTAATCGTTTCAGCGTTTTATGTCTTACTTTTTGTAAAGGGCGAGGTTTTTTATTTGGTGCTTTCACTTCAACAAAAGCACACAGACCATCAGGCAGTAATACAAGGCGGTCGGGCATTCCATCGTAATTCGGAGATACGAACTTTACTGCAATACCTCCGTGCTTTTTAACCGTCACAGCCAATTTATGTTCTATCGTTTTTTCTAACATTGTTTTCCTCCATCAGGGTAATTTTGAAGAGAGGGTAACCTCCCTTAATGTCTTATACATAACTTTTTCTTATACTAATTTTTTTAGTCCTTAGAGAATTTTTGTATATGACCTTAATAGAGGTTACCCATATGGTATTGTCAGCACAGAAAATCTTCCTCTGAACCGTCATCAACTCTTAGGCGTAAACCCTTAAAGAAGCGCTTGTTATGTACCTTGATACGCTCAAAGCCTGCCTTCTCCAACGCAAAGTAGAAATCTGCTGTGCTGCGGATATATTCGTTACAGTCCATAGAGTAATTGCGGTACACCTGATACAGTGCAGAGGAGCTTTCCTTATAGGAATCATCCACTTCGCACTTATCTGCAAGGAAGTGACCAAACCAGTCGTTTTGGCTATGGTATTCGTTGATGGCTTCCTGAACACAAGTCGGAACAGGAATTTGATAATTAAGTTCGATGACTTTTTTACTTCCCTCAATCATCCATGCGAGAATTGCCTCGCCTGCATTGTCATACAGATACTCACTATAATTTTTGATGTCGCTCTTGCCGGTGATTTTTGCATTAAATGGAATGACGATTAGACGACGCCAGATACCATCATCGGACGCTGATACACGAGGCAGGTGGTTGGTGTAAAGCACAAGCGTATGACATGGGGTAAACGAGAACGGGTCCTTGTATTTCTTTTCCGCAAAGATGTCATCGGTTGAACAAAGCTGTTTAACGGTTGAATCATTCAGCCTTGCACCCTCCTGCATTTCCGCTGCAATAAGCAAGCGTTTGCCCTTTATTTCTGCCATTTCGGGTTTGATATTTCTGCGACATCCTACGGTAAGCGTATCGGCTGAAATATTTCCCGAATAAAGTCCCAGCACTCTTGAAATGGAATTCCAAAAGGTTGATTTACCGTTGCGACCGTCACCATAGGCAATGATAAGTGCTTCTACATACACCTTGCCGATTACAGCAAGTCCGCAAATCATCTGAACATAATCAATAAGTTCCTGATTGTTTTGGAAAATGAGATTCAAACTGTCAAGCCAAATCTCCATACCTTTCTGTCCGGGTGAAACGCTGGTTATTTTTGTAATGAAGTCATCCGGTGAATGTTCTCGGGCACCTGCCATTCCTTTACGAAGGTCATAGGTGGCTTCCGGTGTACATAAAGCAAAACAGTCCGCATCTAAATCTCTCGGTGAAATCTCCAGCATAGGATGTGATTCTTTCAAGGTTGAAGTGATGTTCTTGGAATCACGGCGCTTAATTGCAAAAGCCTGATACGCTTTCGCCGCCAAGAATTTCTGATACACTTTCATCTGCTCTTCGCTCATAATCTGTTCTGCTTTTGATTTTGATGTGCTGTCAAGAATGTTTTGCACACCGCAGTTTTTCATTTTATCGAGGGATTCCATAAGGTCATTATTTGCTTCCTTAAGCTGACGTCTAGTAAGTTCATGCGCTACAGCCTGTGCGCCCGGCTCGCTTTCCTGCCAATAATGGTCAGAGTACCTTATAAAATGTGTGGACGGAGAGTATCGCAGTTCATTCGAGAAGTATTTTGCCAACACTTCTGCCTGTCCTACATCGGAGTAATCCTCCGGCTTATAACAGGAAGTGTCATTATATACCTCGGGCGGCACATATCCATACTGTTGCTGAATGCGGGCATAGAAACGCTGTGCACTGCGCCAGATTGTTGCAAGCTCAGAAGAATCAAGTGGCGGAGTACATTTTTCGGCTTCTTCCTCAAATAACTGATATGCTTTATCACCATCACCGTATTTTTTGATGACACGACCGGCAAAACGTGACATAGTAGCATTACGGCTCCCTTCCGGAATTGATGCGCCATCGTATTGCCCCTCACTCATATCTTCGTCGAAAATATCCTCGTTCAGATATTCGGTAAGGTTTATACGACCCAGATACAAAGCAACATCAGCTGCAGAAGTACCAAAGAAAAAACGAGCCGCATCAAGTGCCTTTGTATCAAAGTATGGAAATATGGAATTGACCAGTTTTTTCATATTGCTGTAAAGCGTGGAGTCCGTTACATAATTGATTGGAAACAGAATGTGAAATTTTGGTCTGGCAGGCTTGCCGTTCTTTACTTTGTTATTGAAACGGCTGAAATGTACTGCGAATGTTACACCCGGAAATGCCTGCATAACATCCTTCGGTGTAATCCAGTCAGCTGGATTTTCTGAATGGTCATTATCGCAGTCAACAGGCAGACAGTCACTGCCGATAAAGTTGTTGCCGCTGCGATAGCTGTTCTTGTATTCAGCACACACATAATCGTGACTAATTGCGGATTTCAGGCTATCCTCATCGAGAATAACCTGCTTGTGCGGATAGGAGCAGTTGCCCGGATTACCAATAACATCAGCACTGTAAAGAGTAAACATCGGCAGCACTCCCTCTCCCGCTCTTTCTGTTTTTAATATTTAACATTGTTTTAGCCTCCTATAATTTAATATTTTCGGGAGAATCCCCCCATTATCCACTGGAGATTAACCTCTCACTTGAGCGGATATTCTTAATCTTTTTTGTAAAAATCGGTTTCGTAACCGTCCGCCCGCAATAAAAGTCCCTTTGCCCACGGCGGAGCTTCTGACATAATTTTGCAGACCTCGCTAAGTGTAGTCCCCTGTTTTGCCTCAATCACCACTTCGTCGTGAATGTGCATAACGATAGAGTAGTCTCGCAAATTTTTCATTGCGTAACAGAGAATATCTCTTGCAGTTGCCTGTACGATGTTTTCCACAAGCTTTGGTCCGTAGGAATCGAGGCGTTCCCATTTTTTCGTACTGCCAACACCCTCATAAGTAATGCAGGAACCGCCGAACTTGTTAGTACCGACCTTCGGCTTCACATAGGCAAGCCTTCTGCCGGAGGGAAGTGTAATAAATAACATTCCGCTTCGACAGGAAAAGGTCAGACCGTACGCGGTTGTTGTATGTTTATATTTCACGGTCTCCATAGCTGCTCGGTCCACAGTCCACCAGAGGTTGACAATATGCGGATTCGACTGTCGCCAAGCATCAACAAGCTGTAAAAGCTCGTCCTCGCTAAATCCCATATCAAGAGCACCCATAGCTTTCAAGGCTCCAACCGAACCGCCATAACCAAGTGCAAGTTCTGCAATCTTACCCTTTTGACGCAGGTGACCGTTTATTCCATGCTTTTCAACCGGAACCTTGAACATCTGAGAAGCGGAAGCACAATAGATGTCGCCACCTTTGGCAAACACTTCCTGTCGCCATTTTTCATCCGCAAGCCACGCTATGACACGAGCTTCAATGGCAGAAAAGTCTGCCACATAGAAGTGTGTGTTTTCCTTTGAAATAAATGCCGTGCGTATAAGCTGAGATAAGGTATCTGGCACATCTTCATACAGCATTTGTACGGCGTCGTAATCGCCGGCTTTTACAAGCTCCCTCGCATGCGAAAGTTCGGCAATGTGATTTTGCGGAAGGTTCTGCATCTGAATGAGTCTGCCTGCCCACCTGCCGGTACGATTTGCTCCGTAGAATTGAAACATACCTCTTGCACGATTGTCTGCACACACGGCATTTTTCATAGCCTGATATTTACGAACCGAAGATTTTGCAATCTGTTGGCGAATGGTGAGTACATCAGCAAGGTTTTCAGGTGCAGATTTGAGTAATTTGGAAACCGTCTTTTTATCAAGGCTGTCTGTTTTTATGCCGTTGTCAGACAACCACTGCTTCATCTGAATAACCGAGTTTGGATTTTCAAGGCCTGTAATGCTTTTGAGGTTGGCAGTCAGTTCTTCACGGGAGCGGTTATCCATTTCAATAGCCTGTCTAACAAGAACCATATCAAGCCCCACGCCACGGTCGTTGATTTCCTGGTCGATATGATATTCCGTCCACACTTCATCGTGTACGGGAAATTTACGCAGCTTATGCTGTATGCCCATCTCGGTTTCAACATCTCGGATATTGTACTTCTTAAACATCTCCCATTTGTCCGGAGCGTGAATTGGAAGATTTCTTGTGCGACCGCTGTTTGTTTTTGTTGCAATACAGGGCTGGCAGAAATATTTGATAAGTTCCTTACCTTCTGTAAGCTTTTGCTTTTCAAGCCCCAGTACCGTTCCAACGCCCTCCAATGATAACGGAAGTCCCATTGTTGCCGCCCATACCATTGAACATCGCCAGCCTTTTGGATTCAGGTATTCGCCTGTCGGAAACCCTAAAAATCGTGAGAGGCATATGCGTTCAAATGCGGCATTAAACGCCCATTTTGTAACTGAATCATCTGTAAGAGCCGACAGAATTTCATCGGGAATTTTCTCACCGTTTGCAAGGTCAACTACCTTTACAGGCTCGGAATCTACGCTGTATGCAAACAAGAGAAGCTCAAAATTTTCCGATTCACAGTAGCGATACACTCCCGTCTTTGCAAGGTTTTGGTCACTGTAGGTTTCAATGTCGATTGATATATTTTTCATAGCTTGTCCTTCCATAGTTTTTTCTAAAGCAGAACAGGTGACAAATACTCTCTGCCACCTGTCCTTATTTTATTTTCTGTCTGAATTTTTCTTGCGCTTATTTGCCCTATGCCTACACACAAAGCTCTTTATCATAATAACCACGTTGCCGATAAAGATTCCTGTGTAAGCACTAATGCAGATTACAAGCAATAATCTTTCAAGCTCACTCATATGCGTTCTCCTTTAGTTAAGAAAATCATCATCTTCATCAGATGCAAAATCAGATTCAGCAGATGCCTTGCCTCCAAGCGGTTCACCGTCACGAAGCTTCTGAAGATTATTAAGTCCACAAGCAATGCCCTTGTTGCCAGAGCTATTGAAAGCATAAAAACTGATACTTGCACGGCCGTACACACCGGAATAAACCTCAGAACGTGTAAGAATCGGGTTGCAATCCGCATCAACAATTCCAGGAGCGGAGGTAGCGTTGGCATTTATAAAATAGGAATTAGCATATACCGCGTCATCAGGTCTTTCCATATCTCCGTCACGGAGCGGTGTTTTGATAGCCGAGAGCGCCGGCACACTTCTGCCGTTGCCCTTGAGCTTTGCCTCACCTTCCTTGTAAGCAGCCTTGATTGCAGCTTCAATCTTTGCAATAGTTTTTGTATCAGACTTTGGAATAATGAGAGATACACTGTACTTTGGTGTACCACCGTTAATTGATTTTGGCTCCCATACATTGGCATAAGACCAACGAGTGTTAGGACCAGTGATTACCTTCATAGGATTAGTTAATTTCATATTCTTGTTCATTTAATTTTCCTCCATAAAATCAGATTTTGCGTTGTTCATAGCCGGGCGTTTATCGCTCTCCGGCACAAGAGTAGGTTTGCCTTGCGGCTTTTCAATGTAGCCTGCAAGAAGTTCATCAAAGCGAGTTTTGCCAAGAAGCTTCTGCATTGCAGTTATACCGAGAAGTTTCTTTTCGTAAGGGTTAAATCCTGCGTTCGTAACTGCCTGAATTACGGCTTCTTCATTTGAATATTTGCGGTTGGCACGACCTTCAACTAACTTCCAGCCGTTCCATTTTTTACCGCTGATTGCCTGTTGCATAGCGTATTCCTTAATATCGGATACCCACGCTACGAGCTCATCAATACGAGATAAGATAGCCTCGATTTCTGTATCTTCCAAAAGTGGCGGAAACTTAAAATCGTACTTAGCAAGCATAAGGTTTGCTTCTGCTCTGGCACGGCATTCATATTTTGCTTTGCAGAATCCACACCATTCTCCGCAAATGAAATTTCCTTCACCGGCAAAGGCAAGGTCTGCGGTAGGCTTCAACACTTCATCAGCCCATTTATACAGCTTGTTCTTAGCAATTTCAAAGGTAGAAATATTCTCTCGCCTTGGCTGGTAAATTGTCATACTGACATTGTCAATATCGTAAATATCATCAAAGAGTTCCAATGCACCGAGTGCATAGCACTTCATCTGCGGATTATCATCGGCCGACACCAGAACACCGATGCCGTGCTTGTAATCGCATATTCTCAACGTTCCGTCGGCAATGATAATGCAGTCGGCGGTGCCAAATCCCTGTTCAACCCAGCGGGAGAAATCTACTCTCTGTTCAATCAATACTTTCGGGTCAGAACAGATTTCTTTGGCGGCCTCTACCATTTCAAGAATGTAGGCCACATAGCCATTGGCACAATTCTCCATTTCCTCGCTGTACCATGCTAAACGCTTGGTCGGATTCATAGCCTCCAAGCCCAGTGCCTTCTTCAATTTGTACTCACAAAGCTCGTGAGCGTCAGTTCCTTGTGCAGCATAGTCACTGCCCTTATCATCGTAACTTTCACAAAGCCTTGCAGAAGGCGGACATTTCAACCACCGATATGCTGCTGATGCGGATAATAGTGCATGTCCGTTAGGTGGCATTGCCAAGTACCTCCGCATCCTTTAATAAGGCTTCATAATATTTAGAGTCAACTTCCGATAACCTTTTTGCTCCGTATTTCTCAAGCAATGTACGGACATCTGCAGTAAATCCTACACGGGACTTTTCTGCTAAAACTGCTCGCACATTTTCAAGCTTCAGCTCCGGTTTCTTTTCTGCACTATTAGATGCCTCGACAATAGAGTCACTAAACTGCTCTGCCAACCAATCAGCCGCCTCGTTAATTGCAGCTGCTGCATTGCGAAGCTCTTTGATAGTCATCGCCATATCGCTCATTTTGCTCATTGCAATAATCTCCTTTTTCTAACATTCTTTGCTGTTCAATAATCGCCATGTTTCTCGCCATTCTTGCGGATACATCAGAAATTGCTGTAAGTACCGAAATCAGTTCTCGGTCGTTACCACCCGAATCAAAGTAGTGTTTTCTCACCGTTGTCACCTCCAGTCTGAATTAGTTGTAAGGTCTGTTTTTTGTGCCTTACACTTACCACTGGAGATGAGTGGTGGCTTTGAGCGGAATATTTTTGAAAAATTTAAAAATATTTTTACATTTCAAAATGGCGAGATATTTCTGAATTATCAATCAATCAGCTTATTAAGCTCTTTTCTGATTCTTTTCATCTGATCAGCAAAGGTTCTCTGCTTGCGACCTAAGCGTTCTGCAATCTTGCGGTCAGAGAGTTCCTCTTTAAACATCTCGATGATAAGGTCCGCATCAGGATCAAGTTCACGAAACCTTTCAATCAGTTCTTTAAGAAGAATTGCATCAGAAATAACATCTTCCATAGTGGGCTCCCTATCTGGAATAGCATCATACATATTTGCATTACCGTCCTCTGTCGTAACATCTAACGAAAGCCTGTCTCCTGCTGCACTGTACTCACACAAATCACAATTAGCATCACATTTCCATATGTATTTCTTAGGGCACATGCAGCGGTGATGATACTGTTCACGCTTCTGAGTAGCCCATATTTCCGGATACAATGCTCTGTACTGAGCCTCTGTAATTTCAACAAGCGATACCTCGTGCGGTTTTTTCGCCTTGCGCAGTGGATAATAATACCTCTTACCTTTGTTGTCGTTGTTTGCCATGTTTTTTACCTCCGTTGTCGATTTTGCGAAACGGAGGAATCTAACTCAGCTGTAAAATGGCATAACAAATAAACCGCAGCCCATATGGATTACTCCATTTCGGATTGCAGCCTACCTGCTCAAAAGGCAGCTGATATATTAACTTGTCCACTGTACATAGTTGAGCCATTCGTGATCAGCGAACTCTATTTACCGTGGAAAGCCTTTTATTGTCGTGCTCAGGACAAAAGATTGAAAATAAAAAAACGGCAGGGATAATCATTTATCACTAAGATAAAAAATTATCGCACTGCCGTCTTGCGTTCTCGCGATTGTCGTTATTCTATTTTATGCTTCCTTATTAAGTAAAATATTCTCAATATGAAGTGTATTGTTTTTTGTTGCCGTAATTCGTGTTATGCAGCCTTTTTGCATAATCTCAATTACTTTATGGTCGTTGCTTATGTCGCATACTCTTTTTCCGTTAAGATTACGGACTTCTACCATACACATATCTCCTTTCTTACGGCATTAACTTGTTAGCTAAATAGCTAACAACATAAGTAAAATAATCAGCGGGCAGTAACACCCGCTGTATTTGTCTAATTAAGCGTGTAACAATTCCGGAAAATCAAATATTGCTCTGTTACATAAAAGGTCACTTCGACCATCAGTTGAAAAGTTATACAGTTCCTTAATTCTGTATGTTGCAGCTTCATATGAAACATCTAAACCATTTGATATTTCATAAACAAGCTTTGCTCGTGTAAAAGGGTCGTCCAATTTATTCATATACGATTCCGACATTTCGTCAAGTACACATTTAGGCATTAAAATTGCTGCAGAAAGATGATTAGCCTGCCATTCCATCCATTCCGTATCGCCCCAATAATTCGTATCAGATTTGCTGTTCATTCCTGCGTCTATTCTGCATTTTATCATTGGAAGATTATCATCGCACAAAGACAACTGATTGGCTTTATAATAAAAATAGTATGGATGCAAAATTGTATGTCCACATTCATGTCCCATAGTAAACCTGTAACGATGATTTTGATTATCTTCAAGAAGGCGCCTATCAATGATAATGGTACCTGCTTTTTCGCTGATATATTCAGCCGTATGCGTTGCCGGGTTATATATCGGTATTTTATTTGTATCATTAAATACCGTCATTCCGAGGTATATGCCGTTGTGAGACAGATATTGATAATCTATCTTGTTGTTAAGGTAAAATTCGGCAAAAGCATCAATATCAACCGGAATATGTTTTTCAAGGACTTCAGGCTGACACTGGGAAATACAATATTCCCCAATTTCATTGATTTCAGCTTTGCTTAAAATAGGTACTCCATTACGTTTTACTCTAAATGAGGGAGCTTGCATATAAATAATTTACCCCTTTCGTTTTCTGAGTTCCTCAACAAACTTTAACCAGTCCTCTTCGCTCGCATCAAGGTCACGGGCCGTACGAAGTGCTGTGGACACATAGTTGTGTTCCATAATATAGTCAGGCAAATCCGGAGCAACCGAGTTCCTTTTTTTACCTGCTAAATCATACATTGTTGTTTTGTCTTCGTCACTCAAAGATAGTATTTCTGAGATTTGCTCCAACTTCTCCTTTTCCGGAGGGTTGCGGCGGTCTTTTTCAATGTCGGTAAGATAGGGGGCTGTTATTCCTAATAACTCCGCCATCTTCCGCAATGTAATGCGTTTCTCTGTACGCTTCTTTTGAAGAAAATCTCCAAAATTTTCAAAATTCGACTTCATTTCATTCACCTTTCCACGATTCATTTTATGTCCTCTATCTATTATTTATATTTTTATAATTTAAAAACTCTGTTAGGACAATTCCAAATATTATGGTGAATCAATATTTTTGATTGCTAATATGCTTATTAGCATATTAGCTAACACTAGTATAATCCTTATTTTGTAAAATGTCAAGAAGGAAATTTATAAACATAGTAAACAGGATGTTTTTTGGCAAATTTCAACTAAAGTATTGTGTTTTTGACTTTTATTATGCTATAATATAACACAAAGTTTTGTTTCTTTTAATAATTTAGCTTTCAGTAATAAATTTAAATTTATAAATATTACGGATAGTATTAGTACAAATCTAACATTGCTACTATTAAGGATGATAAAAGTGTCTGCAACAAATGAATATATTGAAGAAATTAAGAGCGTTCTTGCTCAAAAAAAGAATGCAGATATATACATATTAAATGACAAACTCACTTTGTCTGTATTTTCTGTGCTTGAAAAAAGTTTAAAAAATGTTCATCAAATATATCTAATTATAAGGGGCAACCGTCAAATTCCTAAAGAAGAAGTTGCAAGAGAATTTGAAATGAATCCTAATGATGCTCTGTATAATGAATATGATATAGTAGAAAAAAATGAATTAACTCACTTTGCAAAGGCAAAATCTATGCACGATTTCATTGCCCAAAACGTAGAAATCAGGCGTTTAAAAACAAATAATGTCCCTATGAATCTTTTGATTATAGATGAAGATTATATGATTGGCGGAACAGAATCACTTGAACTCAATGAACGAAGAGGTGAACAAAAACCAATCTTTGGAATCACTATAAACGGAGAAAGAGACAAGGCACAAATCATAAAAAATAAAAAAGTCTTTGAAAATATATGGTTGTCTGAGCAATTCACATATGATTACAAAGATGAATTACTGCATAGCCTTGCTTATGTATATAAAGAACACAGTCCTGAATTTGCATATTACTTTACACTTAATGAATTATATGGAAATAAAATTGATGAATCCGTACAACTGTTTGAACGCAACAATTCAGATTTTAAGGACAGCAAAATCTGGAATACTCTGTTTGACTTTCAAAAGGAAGCCGTTCAATACGCTATACAAAAAATCAACAAATACAACGGTTGTATTATTGCCGACAGTGTAGGTCTTGGTAAGACATTTGAAACGCTTGCGGTAATAAAATATTTTTCAGACAGACAAGATAACATTCTCGTTCTCACCCCTGCAAAATTATATAACAACTGGGATTCGTACAGAGATAACGATTATGACGACAATCCCTTTGCAGATGATAAAATCAGGTATAAAGTGCTTTGTCATACTGATTTGTCAAGGTATTCAGGTACATCAAGAAGTGGTTTTGATCTTGAAAGATTTGACTGGAGCAGATTTGATTTAATTGTCATTGATGAATCACATAACTTTAGGAATAGAACCGAAAAAGAAGAAAGTGAAACACGCTATCAAAGATTGCTTGAAACTGTTGTCAAAAAGAAAACTCAAACAAAGGTTTTGTTGCTCTCAGCCACACCTGTAAACAACAGCTTAACGGACCTAAAAAACCAAATCAGTTTAATAACAGGGGATCAGGATGATGCTTACGAAAAGTTTGGTATTGACAGTATATCACAAACTTTACGAAAATCATCAGCTGTTTTTAACGCTTGGGAAAGAAAAGGAAAAGCAACAAAGGAAGAACTATATGATTCACTGCCTAAATCATTTTTCGACTTGCTTGAATTATTAACCATAAGCCGTAGCAGAAAGCATATAACAAATTATTACAACAGTTCTGATATTGGTACGTTTCCAAACAAATTGCCTGTAAGCACATACAATCCTAACATTGATAAAGAACGGAAACTGCTTAATTTCAAAGATACTTTATTAACACTGGAAGACCTTTTGCTTGCTGCGTATACACCCATGCGATATATAAAGCGTGAGTATCAGGCAATGTATCAGAAAAAATATCAAACTATACATAAAGGCAGAGTGGTATTTACACAAGAAGGTCGAGAGAATACTACAAAGATTTTACAGATGTTTAACCTGTTCAAAAGGCTTGAAAGTTCTGTTTACGCGTTTTCACAAACTCTTAAAAGACAAAAAGAACGAATTGACAATTACATTGATTTGTTAAAGGGCAATTCAGGTGATTTGGTAAATGAAGTTTACTTTGACGATGAGGACGCAGCTCTTGATTATAAACTTGATATTAAGGTTGCTCATCTGAACAAGGATGCATATTTAGAAGATTTAATTTTTGACAAGTGCATAATAGAAAAACTTATCGTTCAAGCTGAAGAAATTCTTCAAAACGAGCGAGATGAAAAACTGATAAAACTTAAAAGTATTGTAAAAGATAAAATTCAAAACACACCGTTTAATGAAGGCAACAAAAAAATTATTATTTTCTCTGCATTTGCCGATACTGCAAATTATCTTTATGATTCAATTTCTGGGGATTTACTTAAAGAAGGTTACTACACAGGAATAGTATGTGGCTCAAACAAACCTCGCACTACCATTCCGCAGGAATATAAACCTAAAACAAGGAATGGCAAGACAATTGATTTTGATTTCAACAAGGTACTCTCTTATTTTTCACCAAAATCTAAAAATGCAGATATACCGGCAGAACAGCAAATCACCGTACTTATAGGCACAGATTGCATTTCTGAAGGTCAAAACCTACAGGATTGCGACACGGTTATTAACTATGATATTCAATGGAACCCCGTAAATCTCATCCAGCGTTTTGGTCGTATTGACCGTATTGGAAGCTCTAATACTCAAATTAAGTTGATCAACTTTTTTCCGGCAATGGATTTAAATGAATACCTTGGACTGGAAAGCAGGGTTAAAAAGAAAATGGTTCAATCTAATATTGTTTCAACAGGTGATGATAATTTATTAAGTCCTGAAATGAACGATATTAGTTTTCGTACTCGTCAAATGGAAAAACTTAGAAATGAGGTTATCGACATTGACGACGCAAGTGATACTATTTCTATAACAGACCTTAATATAAATCAATATATTTATGAGCTTTCTCAGTATGTAAAAGCACATAAAGAATTAAAGAAAGTTCCACGGGGAATATATTCTATTGCAAAAGCCAACGAAATTGGTATAAATCAAAATGGTGTTTTGTTCTGTTTTAAGTATAAAAACAACGAAGAAAAGCCAAACTCAGACAGTTCTCTTTATCCCTATTATCTTTCTTTTGTGGCTGATGACGGAGAAGTTGTTTTCAAAAGCACACAGGCACGCGAACTTTTAAAAAGATTCAGAGGCTTATGTTACAAAAAAGATAAAGTTAATGGTACTTTAGTTAAATCATTTTTGAAAGAAACTAAAAACACAAAGGATATGAGCAGATACTCAAGTTTGTTAAACAAAGTTATTGATTCTATTCAAAAAGTTGAGGAAGATAACGCCGGATTTACTCTTTTTGACTTTAGCGGTTTTAAAAATGAATTTGCAGATAAAAGTAGTGATGACTTTGAACTTGTTTCATTTATAATTGTATGCAAGGAGAATTAGTATGCTCTCATTACCGGAAAAATACAAAAAAGAGGCGAATATTTCAAAAATCACTTTTGTCAGAGGTGCAATGTTGACAGGAGCAAAGAAAAAGCAATTTGAAACAGCCATAGAATATATCCGATTGACTTATCAGATTGAGGGATTTGATATTCCAAATTTAGTAAATGACGATTATAATTGTCAGGTAATAATGTTTCTTAGAATAAAGCTAAAAAATCTTAGACAGGCTCCGTTTGTTGCGTCAATTGTTCAAAAGTGCATAGGCCCTCTTTGCGTAATTGAGATTACTGACGGTGTAGAGGAACAGTACAGCTTTGCTGATAAACGACTAAATAAGCAAAATAAAAACAGTATAGTCATTGAGAGTGAGTTTCTCTCCCCTAAATTACCTTTAGAATTTCAAAATGATGATAAAACTCTTTTTTCTCTTTACATTGACTATGACACAATTATGAACCGCAGCAACAAACACGCTTACTACATAGAAATGATGACAAAAGCATTCCTTGTAAGCAATCGAAATTTATTTTCATCTGAAAATAGACTTCTTGATAATAAAAAGCTTTGGTACGACGAGCAAAGAACAAAATTAGTTTTACCCCTTTTAATACAATTAAAGTCCTTAAAACTATCAGCATTAAAAGCAAAAACGTTAGTCGAAAAAAGTTCATTCAACAAACAGATAAAAGAAAAAATAAAAGAATTGGAGGAATTTGCCGAGCTATGAGTAATACAGTTTCATTTGAAATCTCAATACCTCCGGATAATGAAGGTTATATTCTTTTACAGTGTCAATATTGTGGTTCGTTTTTTAAATGCACAGCCAAAGATTTAAAAGATGATGAAATATTACACATACATTGTCCAAGCTGTGGGCTAATCAGTGATAGCTACTTAACAGAAGATGTCATTGAATTAGCATATGCAAAATCAGAAAATTATGTTATGGATTTAATATATGATTCATTCAAAGGACTTGAAAGGAGTTCATCAAATAAATGTGTAAAATTTAAAGCCGGTAAAAAGCAAAAACACAAAACCGAAAGTCCAATCCGTTATAGTATAGATGAATTAACAGAGAAAAGGTACTTGTGCTGTAATCGCTGTGCTAAAATAAAGCCATTACTTAAAATGTCGGGCAGTCATTGTCCGTTTTGTGGGGTGATTTCTTATGCAGATGAATAGAAACGAACTAAAAAAGATTTGTTACAAATTCAATAGTAAATCTAACAGGGTGATGCGTGCAAGTGTAAGTGATTATCTTGATACGCTCAAAAAATACATCAACTATCTTGATAGCACTGAAATAATTTCTGACTTCATTAATTCTTGCGGTGAATGTGATTTAGATTTAGCTGATGATTTTGCAAAGGTATCGTCCGGTGAACTTAGATTTTGCCTTGGAGAAACTGATGAAGAGGAAGTAGTAAGAGCTTATTCTATTTTAAAATACTTATGTACAAAGTACACTAATATTCCTCGTCATATTATGTTTCATTACTCAAGGGAAGGTTTAAATGAGGGCGTTAAAAATTTTAATGACAGTATAACATTAGTGCTTATAAATCATATAAGCGATTACTTAACAGAAGTAGGTATAGATATGGGATTAGATGAAAACACAACATTCAACATTAAAGGCGGACAAGTAAATATTGCAAATGATAACTCAACCATAAATGCAGTTCAAAACAACGGAATTGATACAACGGAATTGAGTAAACTCATTTCAGATATGCGAAATTCACTTGACAAAAACTTATCTGATGAAGAAAAAGAAGAGGCAAATGAGTCTATTGATATTATTGAAAGTGAACTAAAATCCAATAATCCTAACGAGAAGAATATAAAATCACATTTTAAATTTTTAAAGCGAATTGACAGTGGAGTGAAATTTTTAACATCCTGCCTAAAATTAGTAACATTGGCAAATGAAGCACACCCAATTTTAGCACAAATACCGAATTGGTTGGCTAATAAATAAGCAGAAACGGGGAGAATATTATGAACGAATATCATAAAATTTCCGAGGGTATACTTGGAGAAGATACAATAGACAAGACCAACACACAGCTTTTTATAGAGCTTGTAGGACAATATTTTCCTGAGGCAATCAAAGACGGCGAAGTGGATTTTACTGTACTTAAAGAAGAAATGGGAGAATTTCCTGAGGTTAAAAGTGAACACTATGAGTTCACCTGGGCAGGTAAACAAGCGGCTAAAAAGGAAGCACAGGCAGATATTTTTGGTAAGACCTTAAAATACAAGCCACAGGACAGCCTGAATCCCGACACTACCGAGAACATCTATATTGAGGGTGACAACCTTGAGGCACTGAAATTACTCCGAAGAAATTACCACGGTAAAATAAAAATGATATACATCGACCCGCCGTACAATACAGGCAACGACTTTGTATATCGTGATAATTTTACAATGACCGAGGAGGAATTGTCAGAACTTTCTAAAGATACTATTTACGATATTTGTTATCAGAAAAATCCAAAAGACAGTGCAAAATTTCACACAAAATGGTTAAATATGATATATCCACGCTTAAAAGTTGCAAAAGAATTATTAAGTGATGACGGGGTTATTTTTGTTTCTATAGGACAAGACGAAGACTACAATTTAATAAAATGCTGCAATGATATATTTAGCGAAAGTAATAAAATTGGAATAATTTCCAGAATGATGAAAAGCGGCGGTAATAAAGGTCAATACTTCTCTCCAAACATAGAATACATATTAGTTTACGCAAAAAACATTTGCTATTTGGGATATTTTAGAGAAGCTATTTCAGATAAATTAATAACAAAAGTATATAATCAAACTGAAACAGAAGGTAATAAAGCAGGGCAAAAATATAGAATAATGGGGCTATATCAAGCTGGATTAGATAAACGCCCAAATCAGCGATATTGGATAGAATGCCCAGATGGTAGTTTTGCAATACCGTTTGGAAACACTTTTCCAAATGATAAATATACTGGTTCAAAAGTAATACCTCAAGAAGGTGATGGCGTTTGGAGATGGTCTGCTGATAGATTATTATCTGAATTAGATAACAACAATATATTATTTAAGCCATCTACAAATTCTTCTTTAATTGATGAGAATGGGAATCAATCAAAATGGAACATATATACGAAAATATGGCTAGAAGATAGACTAGAAGAAGGACGAGTACCAGTTGACTTGATTACTAAATGGGAAAATCGCATAAGCTCTCAAGAATTAAAAGATTTAAAGATACCTTTTGATTTTGCAAAACCAATGCAACTAATAAAATATTTAATTAACCTCGTAAACAATAATAGATCAATGTATATTCTAGATTTTTTCTCCGGTTCTGCTACAACCGCTCACGCCGTTATGCAACTGAATGCTGAGGACGGCGGACACCGCAAATATATTATGGTGCAGTTACAGGAAGAAACAGACGAAAAAAGCGAGGCATATAAAGCCGGATATAAAAACATTTGTGAAATTGGCAAAGAACGCATACGCAGAGCGGCGAAGAAAATTCACGAAGATAATCCTGAGGCTGTATTTGATGACGGCTTTAAGGTGTTTGAAGTGGCAGATACCAACATTCGATGGAATACGGTTGATGATGAAGAATTAACACTGCTTGGCGAAGTTAATTACAATACTGACGAAAAGGACAGAATTGACTTTGTAAACGGCAGTAATGACATTGATATTGTGTATGAGATTATGCTCCGTCAGTATAATATTTCACTTACAACACCGATTGAAAAATTATCAACTGTAAGCGACCGTACATATATTTTTGCTGATTCGGTTGTTGTTTGTCTTGAGTCTGAAATTAACGATGAACTGATTGAAAAATTAGCCTCTATTGAACCTACGCCTAACAAATTTGTTTTGCGTGACAGTGCTTTCAGCGATAACATTGAACTTAAAGATGTTTCTTTCAGAAAGCTGTCTGCACTTATTGCTAATCATCAGATTAAAGAAGAATTTAACAGCAATCACAGTAACTATACCGTAGAATTTATTTAAGGAGTTGAGAGATTTGAACAATAAAATAAAATTTCAAATCGAAGAACTTGATTATCAGGAGGATGCGGTAAATTCTGTTATTGACTTGCTCAAAGGCATTGACCGCCATTCTGTCAGCAGTATATACAGTACCGCAAGAGTTCAGGGCAGTATGCTCAACGGTCGCCCCGAAGCAAATGTGCGTTTCAGCTCAACTTCAAGATTGTTGCAAAACCTTCAAAAAATTCAATACCGCAATGAACTTTTTAAAGACGATCATATCGTCGGTGCTATTCCCCAGTTCTCCATTGAAATGGAAACCGGTACAGGTAAAACTTTTGTTTATCTTGAAACCATTTTGCGACTATGGAGTGAATTTGGCGGACAATTCAAAAAATTTATTATAGTTGTGCCGTCAAACCCTATTTTATTAGGTGTTAAAAAATCAATAGCTACATTTGCCGATTATTTTAAAACAAAGTTTAATAACATTGACCTAAACAACCACTATTTTGTGTTTGATAAAAATGTTACTCCTGAAACTGTTACTTCAAAACTGATTGAAAGTAATGACCTTTCAATTATGCTCATTACAAATCACTCATTTAATAAAGACAGCAACCGCCTGAGAAACGGTAAAGAAAATGGCGTTGCCGTATGGGATGATATCAAAGATATTGCACCGATAATTGTTATTGATGAACCGCAGAAAATGGACGGTAGTGGCAGAAAGAAAAGTGCCTCTCTTTTAGCTATTGAAGAACTTAATCCGCCTATGATTTTGCGTTATTCAGCAACACATAAAAACTTATATAATCAGATTTACAAACTGGATTCATACAAAGCATATAAAAAGAACCTTGTAAAAAACATTAAGGTTACTACAATTCATAGCTTGACTCCCAAGGATTTTCCTTATATTCGTTATATAAAATTCTTGGATAACTCGCTGCAAGCAAGAATTGAGATTTTTCACAAAGAGCAAGGCAAAGATATTAAATGTGCAAAGTTTGATGTAGACAACAACGCCTCATTAGAGGAACTGTCAGGTGGTTTGCCACAGTATCGAAATTGGTATATTGCTGTTCAGCCACGAAAAAATGACGATTTACAAATTAGCACTGACAGCGGCGAAATTTTCTGCGTTGCGGAAGGAAAAAGCAATGATGAAGTCGATCACGATGTAGCTGTTGAAAAGCAAATGGAAATTGCTATTAAAGCTCACATAAAAAAACAGGCTGAAATTCTTAACAGTGGAAAGAAGATTAAAGTTCTGACTTTATTCTTTGTTGATTCAGTTGCCAAGGTTAGAAGTGACGAAGGTGATGGCAGAGGTACCTACCTGAAAATTTTTGACAGAGTGTTTGAAAAAATTCGTTCACAAGCCAACCTATTTGATAAATCCACATTATCAAAATATCCTAAAGAATTTGCAATTTTAAATCCCGATACACCTGTTGAAAGTGTCCGTGAGGGTTATTTTGCCGTTGACAAAACGCACAAGGCAGTTGATGTTGATGGGTGGAATAGTGACAAAGACGATGAGGATGTAAAGCTAAAAGCAAAAGCTCAAGAAGATGTTGACAGAGGTATTGATCTTATTCTTAACAAGAAAGATGAACTTATCAGCTTTGATGAACCTCTTTCATTCATTTTTTCTCACTCAGCATTGCGTGAAGGCTGGGATAATCCAAATGTGTTTGTACTTGTCACAATCAAAGAAACCGGTAGCGATATTGCTAAAAAGCAAGAAGTAGGCCGAGGCTTAAGATTGCCTGTTGATATATCCGGCACAAGATGTTATGACAGTTCTATAAACGAACTGACTATTGTAGCAAACGACTATTATGATCATTTTGCAGACTCATTGCAGGATGATTATAATAAATCATCCGGTTTTAACAAAGAAGAAGTTACCGCTGATATTATAAAAATTACTATGGTAGAAGCCGGCATACCTGAAGATAATGTTGAAGATGCTTGTGACGCCTTTATAAGAGAACTTGTTGCATCTAACTTTGTTAAAATTGAAAAAACAGGCAAAATCACCTTAAAAAATTCCGAAGTGGATTTCAAAGATTTTGTATTTAATGATCCCGTTCTTATTGAACATTCCAATAAAATCAAAGAAGCTTTTATTAAAGCTATGAAAGATAAAGGAAGCAAAAAGATTGATATTGCAAATGGCGATGAACCATCTTATGAAAACGCAGTTCAAAAATATGTTAATGAAGCAGAGTTTCAAAGAATATACCAAAAGCTTTTGACCATCCTTCAAAAACGCTCTGTTTATAGATATAAACTTGATAAAGATAAATTCATCAAATGCACTACTACTGAAATTGACAGACAACTTGCAAAGCATAATGATTTTATTCAATTTGAAGTAACAAATGCTGAGGTGGACTTTAATGATTCCAAAAAAATGACAATGGTAAATGCACAAAAGCAGGTTGAGAACAGCGACAGCCATACACTCACCTATGAAGCAAAACCATTGTTTGACCTTGTAAATGTAATTATGGCAAACACAATGTTACCACGACTGGCAATTATAAAAATAATTAACGGTTTGACCAAAAATTCAAGAAACAAAATAAACAACCAAGACTACCTTGAAGAAGCCATTAAGATAATAAATCAAAAGCTTAAAGAATTTAAAAGCAAGGAATTCTTAAAGGCAGAAATTATTGAAGGCATTGGTGCAAACAAGAATGATATTTTTGAAGTTGATAAAATTATCAATGAAGAAGAAATAAGATACTTATTCACTCCAAACCCATCACATAGAAAAGCTATGAATTTAAAATATAAATTTGATAGCGAGGGTGAACTTAAATTTGCTAAAGTACTTGATAATGATAGTAATGTTCTACTTTACACCAAATTAAAAAAAGGTGGATTTGTGCTTGAAACACCGGCAGGCAACTATTCTCCCGACTGGGCTATTGTATATCAGAAAAGTGAAGAACATTTTGCTATGTACTTTATTGCAGAAACAAAATGGGATAAAGATGCAGGCGGATTAAATGATGATGAACGCATAAAAATCAGATGTGCAAAAAAGCATTTTGAAGCGGTAAACGAAAGCGTAGATGAAATTGTAAAATACGACTGGGTAAATGCCTATAATGATATAACAAAAAGTCAGAGCTTTCCACAGGTATTTACTGATGAAAATTATGCAGATGAATTACCTATTGAAAGATTGTAACTAAATTGGTAAAAACTAGGAGATGTATATATGTCAGTTGAACAAAATAGAATATGGGGTATTCATACAAAAGATGACAATTTGTTCTTACAGCAAAATGTAATAGCCATCGGTTGGAAAGACCTTGGCGACCTTTCAAAAATCAATCCTGATAGAAATTCTTTTATGGACAAATACATAGAAACTTATCCAAACGATAAAAAGAGAAGTATAGCTGTTTGTGTTGGTATGCTATACAGGTTTGTGCAAGAAGTTCAAATCGGCGACTATATTGTGTTTCCGTCAAAAATTGACAGAATGATAAATATAGGTAGAGTGGTTGGAGATTATGTATATAATCCCACTGCAGCAGAATATGTACAACAACATAAAGTAAAATGGTTAAAGCGCTTACCAAGAACATCATTTTCACAAGGAGCATTATACGAAGTAGGGTCTGCACTCTCTTTCTTTGCAATTAAAAATTATGCTGATGAATATATCTCTGCTTTAGACAAAGATTTTAAGAAAAACTCTTTTAAAGAAAGTGCTGAAGAAGACGAAAGTATTGCTGCAACTGCAGATGAGATTATTGAATCAACAAAAGATTTTATTTTAAAAGAACTAAGTAAAAATCTGAAGGGCTATGACTTTGAAGAATTTGTTGCAGATCTTTTACACGCCATGGGATATCACACCAAAATTTCATCCCATGGTGGCGACAACGGCATTGATATTACGGCATATAAAGATGAACTTCCACCTCGTATTCTGGTACAGGTAAAGAGTCAGGATAGTGATATTAAGGAAGCAACCATCCAGTCTCTGAAAGGTGCGATGCGAGAGGGTGACTATGGACTATTTGTTACTCTCTCAAATTACACTAAAAACGCACAAAAATATCTTGATAACACACCAATCATTCGAGGCATCAACGGCACAGAGCTTGTAGATTTAATTTTGAAGTACTACCACGATTTAAGCGATAAGTACAAAAAGGTGATTCCTTTGAAGATGGTGTACATTCCGGTAGCAAAAGATGAGCAGGTATGATTATAAAACAAGAAAGTAATAAGAAGGAGATTGAGTTGAAAAAGAAAAAATATGAAGTAACAATCCGTTCCAGCGCAGCGGAATACTTAACCTATGTTGCCTCTGTTAGTGATCAGCAGGACAGCATTGAGATGCGTTACGAGGGTGAAAATATATGGCTGACACAGAAGATGATGGCCACATTGTACGATGTGGGAACAAATACAGTCAATTATCATATAAAAAAGATATTCGAGGACAGTGAGTTACAGGAGGATTCAGTTATTCGAAAATTTCGAATAACTGCCCCTGATGGTAAATGCTACAATACAAATCACTATTCCCCGGAGATGATCATTGCCGTAGGCTTTAAAGTCAATTTCGAGCGTGCAGTACAGTTCCGTAAATGGGTAAATCAGATCGCCAAGGACTACACCATTAAAGGCTGGGTGATGGATGATGAACGGCTGAAAAATGGCGGTTTAATACTTACAACAGAATACTTTGACAGCTTGCTTGAGCAGATTAGAGAAATTCGTTTGTCTGAGCGTAGGTTTTATTTCTGATGGCAGATGACAGAGAGGGTCTTCAGGACGCAGGCAAAATTACAGCGGAAATTGCCAAGGCAAAAGCTGAAACCGAATTTGAAAAATATCGTGTTGTTCAGGACAGATTATTTATGTCTGATTTTGATAAATACATGCTGGAATTAGAGGAAAACGCGAAAAAATAAAGCGTTGATTTTAAGGTCGAGATGGTGAAATCCGGCAACTCAACCTTGCTGAGTGCACCGACTCATCAGTGACTGATACAGCTTTTCTATGGAGAAATAAGTCATCCTCTACCCTCTCTCAACTGTAAAACCGTGGTGAACAACAGCTGCGGAAAAATTCCTGTATTATATAGTAGCAAATGGTGTGTCTCGACTGTTTTCCTCATACTTCAATAGTTAAAGGTTACGGTTTTTCTGTTCAAAAATAAGATACGAATTAAGGCCTTTGATAAGCGTGGACTTGTTCCCGTATTGATATGCTATGTTTCCGTAAACAGACACCCTTGCAGACATCAATTAGCCGGTATCGTGCCATGTGGAGACGGTTGTTCTTTTGTCCCAACTAAAACAAAAGCCGGATGATTACATTGATGTCACGATTGAACTTGATAATGTGGATATAAC